>JAABUV010003978.1_pt1 | contig 18171 bp, 16 predicted proteins | sample 5559971 | NCBI WGS metagenome assembly JAABUV01 (sample SAMN10711881, study PRJNA513362) | rock metagenome | isolation source: Antarctica rocks | place: Antarctica: Victoria Land, Knobhead nord | collected 2015-12-19
AAAGAGGCCGGCTACAGGGCCAAAGGTTTCCTCTGATGCCAGCTGCATATCCATCTTCATGCCAGTGATTACCGTGGGCTCGAAGAAATTCGGTCCCAAGTCTGGTCGCTTGTTTCCTCCTACGATAATTTTCCCTCCTTTCTTCTCTGCATCTTTGACATGGGCTTCAATCTTGGTGATTGCACGGTCATGGATCAATGGCCCATGTGTGACTCCTTCCTCGTAACCACCGCCAACCTTGAATCTTTTGACTTTCTCTGCAAACAACGATGCAAATTTGTCGTAGATGCCCTCCTGGATGTAGAGACGGTTTGCGCAGACGCAAGTCTGTCCTGAGCTTCGGAACTTGCTGGCGATGGCTCCGGCGACGGCATTCTCTAGATCTGCGTCGTCGAAGACGATGAATGGAGCATTGCCACCAAGCTCGAACGAGAGCTTCTTGAGGGTATTTGCAGACTGTTTCATCAATAACTTTCCGACGCCTGTCGATCCGGTGAAAGACACTTTGCGAACGGTCGCACTTGAGGTTATAGCTTCACCTATCTCTGCCGTGTTCTTTAGCGCACTGATGATGTTGACTACACCCTTTGGGATCCCAGCACGGTGAGCCAGCTCAGCAATGGCGAGAGATGTGAAAGGGGTTTCCCCTGGGGATTTGGCGACGACTGTACATCCAGCTGCAAGCGCAGGGCCGATTTTTCGAGTGATCATGGCTGCAGGGAAGTTCCATCTGCATCCAACAGTCAGTCTGGATCATCGACCGCGGTGATATAACACTCACGGAGTAATGAGTCCACAGACGCCAACCGGTTCTTTGATCGTGAAGACTCTGTTGCCGGCAATGGAAGCATTGATGGTATCTCCATCGGCTCTTGGAGCCTCTTCACTGAACCACTCGAAGAAGCCTGCGGCGTATGCAACCTCGCCCTTTGCATCCGCCAAGGGTTTGCCATTCTCCCAAGTGATGAGTCTTGCCAGATCTTCTTGGTTGTCCATCATCAATTGGTACCATTTGCGAAGCATGCGCGACCTTTCTCTAGCGGTTGTCTTGCGGAAGGAGGGGAATGCCGCAGCGGCAATGTTGATAGCGTTTTCTGCATCTTCTTTGGAGCACTCGGGGCACGTCCCTATAAGCTTGCTGCTTGACGGATCTGTGCGATTCGCTCTCAGCAAACTCCAGTCTTGCGTAGAGCTCTCAGAATCATACCTATGACTTCAAACGTCTTTCCGGATTTGGCTTTGACCCACTCTCCATTGACGTAGCACAAGTCTTCCTTGAAGAGCGATGGGTCATTAAGCTAGTAGTGCAGGTCAGTACACGGCGCCGTCCATACAATCGGATACCCAATGGCTTTGGGAAATCCGACAAGCTTTTGGGAGGCACATGTGACATACTTTAGGTACACTGTGGCTCGGCATTGCGTATGTCCTCGATATAAATCTTGCTAGAGTGCTAGGTTGGAAGTGGGATTTGAACACTGCTCGGTAGGAAGAGAGAGATGAGATTACTCGCATTATGCAGAGCAGGACAGAAGGAACGATCAGATCATCAATGACATATTCGAGCCCCACCGGGAACGTGGGTAGCTTACTCTACGCCTAATGCTCATTCAACAGCGGAGGAACAACAATGGCAATCGCGTTCAAAAAATCGGCATCTGTTGAATGTTTGGGGATGTGGGGTACAGATGACGCAGTTGCCGCTGCGGCAGATCCTCGGCTTAGACATTTCTTTGGATAAGTATGAGGTAGGTACCTTAGGACGAGTGCCTTAAGGCGTACTCCACGGCGTTGAAATGGACATGGTGAAAATTGGGCTTGGTTGCTTCGGTCAAGTTCAGCATTTACGAGGTATGAGGTTGGGGCTGCCCTTTTAGAGGCTATGATGATTTGGATAGGTGGTCGAAGCTATCTCTATCACTACTTCCTTGAAGTGATTACTCTGCACAAGACATGATTACAACAGGAAGCCCTTGATCCTTCAAATCTCATTCAAGATCCTCCCCCAGCGATCGGAGGAACAAATGCCAATTCCTATATCTCGAAAGACGATCCCATGTTCTTTCAGAGACAATACTACCAAGTCCCTGCCAGCTCCGAACACATGCCATGATTTGAGAGCCTTCATCCAACCCAGCCGAGGGGAAACAGAGCCATAGTTCAAGAGGATGTGTACCATACGAACGTACTAGTAGATAGCCCGCCGAGTATGTACTGAAACAGGATAACGGTTGCTAGCCGCTCAAACAAACTAGTAGTCAGTAAAGGTGACCTACGTGTGAGGCTTGCCGTTGGGGCTGCCGAGCTGTAAGGTCCATTTGCGTACTCGAGTACTTCTTCCGGAGTCGAGGGCGAATGATCCGTCGTACAATCACTGCAATCAATGGAAATCGGGCCATGGTAATTGTCAATACTTCGGACTCTTGATAATCACAGAGTCTTGAATCTCATCATGAGTAGTCCGAAACTCGGCGGGACGTCCGATGACTTGGTGTGGCTTTACCTCTGTCTGCATCTCTAGGGGTCGGTGCATGAGAATAGACATCATGATCTTTGGAATAGATGAGCATTACCCTTGAACACAATCGGAGCGGCTACAAACGCACTCACAGCTCTGTCTTACTAGTGACAATTTGGCCCATGTTCTTATCGATACCCCTCCTAGGAGGGGCTTCTGTGGTTTTGGCTTCGAAGAAACCCTCCAGATCCATCCATTCTCCAACGAATGCAGTCGTCAAGGTAGCCCAGTCTTTGACTGTATCCAGATCCAGGTGTTCTCCATCATCGTCTAGGTTGTGCCATGCTCTTGGGTAAGGATAAGGTATAACATGTAGAATTTCCACCCCTCTCTCCATGAATGGTAAGTGGTCATCTTCCATTTTAACCCCTGACCATTGATTATTCTCAGCCTTTTCGGCTTCCGGAAGGAACGGCGAATCTGCTCTTTTGCTCCTCTGGTGATCACCGGTATTCCTGGGATGCTCTGTAGAGGAGAAGAAAAGCGATTGCGAGCGTAGTCGGTTCTCGAGGGTAGCCATATTACGATAGGCCCAATGGGTCGTTTTGAACCAAGATGGAACGTTTGGATTCTTTTCCCCAAGCAAGTCCAGTAATAAAAACAAGGAGATAGATGAGAGAGCGTTGTGGTAGGTTGACAGGGCGGGGTGGGGTGTAGCCTCCAGCTCTATGGCCAAAGCCTTGGCCCCGTAAATAGAGTCGTTATTGTCCCAATTTACGAAAGCCTCCTCTCCGTCCATGAAGATTATCTGAATGCCTTTTTGCTCTTCGATCCCCAGAAACCCTCCGTTGCCTACGCCTTCTGCTTGCATGTGCTCCCACTTCTTCGTCAAAGCAGAGTCTACACTGCGCGCTGCGTGCATGAGCATAGCACAGGGGGCAGCGCTGTCGGTTGCTCCAATGAAGCCCGCAGGGTTGAGTTTGCTGTCGTAATGGGCTACGAGTGTCAGTCGACCCACTTCTCCAGGAGTAGTCCACGGAGGATCGCGAGAGACAATCAGATTGACGAAAGGGATATCTTTGTCACCAGTTGCAGGTGTTTTCGAAGTGGAGTTCTGGAAGGCTATATTCCATTTGGGGAGACTGGTCTTGAAGAAATCGACGAAGTGTTTGAGTACATAAGTAGAACCGGGGGAACCGGGGACACGAGGGCGCAGGATTGGAGCAAGTAGCTTCCCGTCTTTTATGTCAAAATCATTACCAGCATCGGGGAGTACTTTCAGAGTTTCGTCTGAAAGGGTTGTGTAGGCCCGGGTGAAATAGGTAAATAGCAAGAACAGTAAAATATGAATAAAAGAAGGTAATCTGGCCATTGCCAAAACCCAGGGTTGTCTCCGTAGGCTATCGGCTGAAAAGACTGACGATACAACAAATCATGGGAGTGTACCGTATGGCGAGACTGGTCCTGCACGAGTGAGGTCCAGCAGCATGCAAGAAAGGAGAGGTTGTCCTCCCTGACTTCCAGAGTTTCGGCACGGACTATCCCTGCCTATCCCTGCTGTCGATCTAGGATATCGGTCAATTTTTATAGCCGATTGCCGACCAACCTTAAGTCCACCTGCTCCTCAGCTTGGCTACCTCTCCCATATAGATATCTACACAACTACTCTTCGCTCAAGGACAAGCCCAGACCATAAATGCTCATGCAAATCTGTTCTTGGCGACTAGGACGCCAATCATCTGCAATCAGGCGTGTGAGTACGGTATGTCAGGTAGCTAGAATGCGACCGGTTGGTCGTGTGTATGCATCCACTGTCCCAGCTTCCACCAAATCAGGTAGGAGCTTTTCATGCAAGCATCCTAAACGACGTCTTACTGAAAGAGTACACTAGCATATCCAGAGCGGCTTCTTGTCTACCATGCTGGCACTGGACGAACAGTCTTCGTTGGCTGTTTGAAGCTCACCACAATCTTTCTCTTTTCCTTCTCTTGTCTCCTTGTTGCTCCAGTGCTCTACAAGGCCCCTGACCAGCCAATTTGGGTTATCCCTGCAGGTGACTGAACGTAGTTTTCCCAAATTTTGTCCCAGCTAATACTTGAGATAGCTATTGCCTGTGGAGCGATTCCAATGTTGTATGTCATGTACTCCACAGCTCCCTTTGTGAGTTATGTTCACATTCGATTACCGATTTTTGCTCGCCGCTCGAGAGAACAGTTGCTTAGGTGGGCGGAGAGTATGTCTCCCACCACAGAGATCGATATGACAACGATGCGTTCTTATGGTCGTCCGCGTGTTTCTAGGATACCTCTCAGGGAATTGCAGAGAACGAAAGCTAGCCTTGGTATTGCAAATCTTACTAGAGTACAAAGCTCGTCCCAAGCCGAGATGAAAAGACCTTGGTGGATGAACAAACCGCCAAAGCATTTCTATGTGGGCAATGACCGTGGAAAGAGTCGTGAAGCCTCCGTGTGGCAGAAGGCCTTGGAGAGAATCCCAATGGCTTGAGCACGCGGCATTCGATCTGAGTTACAGCATCTCGGAGTATATCTAACCTAACGTGGTCAGCCCAAAGTCAAAAGCTCCTACCAAGGTCTTGTCACATAGGTGAGCAAAATAACTTGCTGCTATATGATAGTATCAAGGCTTACAGAATTGACTGAACCTTTGGCGTTGTTGAGATCGAATCCCTCGTCTAGTATCATCGGTCAACCAAAATTTGGTACTCCGAGACCATCGTCAACAACAAAGTCAGTAAATACTGGTGCAGGCTATTTTCCGTCCTAGGCCTTCGTGTCTTGATGTTTAGAAACAGCTCATAGGATAAACCAAGAGGGCCAAGTATCGTCACACATCTTGGCTTGGTTTTCGGAATTCTGCCAACTTAGACCCGAAGGCTCAACAATCCACGCTAGTCTTATGAACACACCTAGGGTCTAGGGCAGCTCAGCAACGATCACATCTACATCTACGTCCTACACCCACCCTTTCTTCGGCAACAATTACCAACATCTCGAATCACAGCTTGTTCCTATTGCGCCCTCAAGATGCCCGTTCAATCCACCCTTAACCACAAGATGGTTCTTACTACCCGAGACACGGCGTTGCTCGCCCTGGTCTGGCAATGCTTAAAAGACAGTCCTAAGGTGAGCTTAGATCACTTCCGTCTTTGCATTAATTAAGTTACAAACAAATATATCATCTATATCTTACTTCTTGTGCTTACATCACTTATGCCGTCTCGTCTTTTCCCCTCAAGTCCGGAACTAGCGATTTCGGACCTCAGCCACCCATGCGCTTGACAATGAACTCAAGCTTATAACCGTCTCTAGGTCGACTACGTAAAGCTGGCTGAGTTGGGAGGTTTCAAGACTGCCGCTTCCGCCTGCGCAGTATTCAGCGTTATCAAGAGGAAGCTCATGGTTATTGCAAACGCTAGTCCTGCTGCGGCTTCTGGCACTCCCAAGAAGACCATGGCCGAAGTTGAGCCGAAGTCCAAAGAGGACGAGACTGTCGAGGGAGGAGCTAACAATGACGTTGCGGCAACCCCCACTGGCGATGGTAATGCTGATGAGATCGCATCCCCGCCTTCAACCCCAAAGAAAGGCGCTAGCAAACCAAAGGCGTTCGATGAAGATGACGAGGATGCCACGCCGACTCAGGCTATGCCTAAGAAGCGTGCGCCTAAGGTTAAGGTGAAGACGGAGGATGTTGGAGAGGGTCAAGCTGCTTTTACTACCCCGACGTCTACGCCGAAGAAGCGTAGTCGAAAGCCCATGGGCGAAACTCCGTCGGCGCCTAAACGTGTCAAGAAAGCAAACGGAAAGGGCGCCGACATGGTCAACGGCAAAGTGAATGAAGCAGCCGAAAAGCAACGTATGGCCGCCACGATCGCCGCTTCAAAGACCCTTCAGAAGTTTACCCTAGGCAGTGATGATGAGTCCGGAGACGAACAGGAAGACGAACAGGAAGATGAACAACCTGGTGTCAAAGAGTTGAAGAAAATCATGGGAGCTAGATTCATTGCCGAACGCGCGCTTGAGGTTTTGGCTCACGGCGCTGGCGAAGATTCGGCTCATGGAGATGACGAATCGTTGGCCCACCAGGACTGCATGTTCCCGGACAAGGGCCCCAAGGACGATGGCCAATTTGACAAATACACGCCAAAGGCTGGCGCGCTTGAAGTCTTGGCTCACGACGCAGGCGAATTTTCGGCTCATGGGTATGACGAACCTTTAGCCCACCAGGATGGCATGTTCGTCATGGATGAGGAGATTGTCGATAATTACACGCCAAAGTCGACCTCTTCTAACACCAACAAGTACAATGCATCCAAATGGATCTAAGGTAATTCTCATATGGATCTTCTACAACACACTAAAGCTAAAAGTTTCCCACAGCCCCAGAATACACCGATCACCATTCCCTCACCATACTAAGACAACGATCCTGCCTCTTCTACGAGGATCCCTTGTGAAGCGTTCTTAGTGATGGAAATGGTCTCTTTATCGGTAGTTCTGCGTCGCTTTACTTCGTCTGGTGAATCGTTGCTTGTTGTTAGTCAGGGATAGTCGTTGGCGCTGTGTCATGCTTGTAACGGAAGGGGTTGGCATATGGAACAGGTGTTCTTTGATGGAAACGCTCCGGTGGACACGTGTTCTTTAGGGGAAGTGCTTTGACGCATGGAAAGTCTAGCTGGTCGTAGGTAGCTTTTGCAATCCAAGTCGGGCTTCTTGCAATATCTGGTGATTGCCTATTAACCAAACCATCAAGTCAGTTCACACAATCCCATTCACCTTAGTATCCTCTTTTTTAAACAATCCAACACTAAAAATTCACCATCCGTCTCTCCGGACTCACTCAATCAGCACTGGGCCACAGAAAGGTGAAGTACCACAGCCTGAGCTATACAGCTTCAATAACTCCTAGGATAACGTAGGCACTTCTTTTTTTTTTGAATTGAAGTTCCTGCCCGTTCAAGCGCCTTGCTGTTCTAAATACTAGATGAGAGATATGCTCGCTATATGTGAAAGACACAATCTAAAAAAGCTCTTTGTAAGACCCTTTGAAGTCAAGGAAAGCGCAACCCCCAAGATCGAAAGAGAAGAAGGTAACAAACAAGCCTGACGATACATACTAAAGCGCTCACTCGCTCGCTCGCTCACGATTTTCAAAAGCCAAGTTCAACCCCTCGCAAAGCAACACAAACCCTCACAATCCCCCCACAGCCCTCCTCAACACATCCACCCCCCTCTCCCTCACCACCTCCCCAACCCCTTCCCTCAACAACCAAGCAACATCGCTCTGCCACCCCAACTCCACCCACCCCCCACCCCGCGCACTCTCCAAACTCTCCTTCAACCGACTCGTGTGCTCCCACTCGCGGGCCGCCACCTCCGCCCTCTCAACCACTTTGCTCGGGATCCCGCACATGGACGCGCAGTGCATGCCAAACGAGCCCTCGGCGACGCCGTCTTCGAGCTTGTAGAGGAAGGTGACGCGCCGCTGCGCGGCGTCGACGTCGATCTGCATGCGTTTGTTGCGGACTTCGGGGTGGTGGGAGAACTCGGCGGCGAGGGAGTGGTAGTGGGTTGCGAAGAAGCCGATGCAGCCGACGTGGGTGGCGATGTGGTGGAGGACTGCCTGGGCAACTGCTACGCCGTCGTAGGAGCTTGTTCCGCGGCCTAGCTCGTCAAGGATGACGAGGGAGCGGGGGGTAGCTTCGGAAAGGATTTTCTTTGTTTCGGCGAGCTCGACGAAGAAGGTGGATTGGGCGGCGAAGATATTGTCGTTGGCGCCGAGGCGGGACATGATGCGGTCGATTGGAGTGAGGCGGGCATGGCGCGCGGGGACGTAGCAGCCGATTTGGGCGAGGATGACCGCGATGCAGGTCTGCGAAGGGTTAGCCTTGTATTATACTGTTTGGGGAGAATGGAGTATTCACCATTCTCAGGATAGTCGATTTGCCCGCGGCATTAGCACCAGTCAGGAGATTGATGCATGCTGTGTCACCGCCTAGCTGTATGTCGTTGGGGATGAAATCTGTGGCGTTAGGGAGCATGCATGGGTGTCTTAGATCTTCGAATTCCACAACGCTTTTCTCGTCGTCCACAAATTCTGGTCTGCAACTGGGTTCGCCGAATGCTAAAGAGGCTTTGGCTAAACAGATCAAGCAGTCTAGTTGTGCGATGATTCGTACAGCTGCCAGCCAGATAGCATAATCCTCGTCAAAGCGTGCAAAGAACCTTCCAGCCACTTCTTTGACAATCTGAGCGTGGGTCTCCCGGGCTTCCTGTAGCTGCCGAACAAGTGATCGAAGCTCAGGACTGTAATAGCGCTTCACCTTCTGGGTTGCCGACATTTGATCCCAGCTTTTCGGAACGCCCTTGACCTTAATGGGCACCTCGAGCTGGTATATCTCCTTGCCGTTGTCACGATACACGATTGTACTACATCCCAAGTCTTTTCGTGTTCTGTTCAAGAGAGTGTCCAGGTCTGCTAGCACTTGTTCAATATGATCTTGGCTGGCGTCGAAATCCTCCTCCACACCACGTTCTGGAATAAGGAGGCCATCGTCTTTCGCTTTGGAGCGATCAAAGGCGGCTTTCCAGTGCTCCAGTGTTCCTTTGAGGTCTGGCATGGAGGAGATCAATTGCCCAATCACGCCATCACCGGAACCTACATTTTTCACAAGGCTCATGGTATAGTCTATTTGCTCAAAGGCATCCAATACCTTAGCAAAATCTTGTGCTCTGCAACTTCCTGCGTGTATACGTGAGATCATTCTCTCCAGATCAGGTAGCTTGACGAGTTGGGATGTGAAATGTTCTCGGACGGTGGTATCGGCATTCAGCGACTCCACAGCGTCGAGGCGGCCATTAATTTTCGCAGCGTCCATTAGGGGATGGCATACCCACTGCTTCAACAAACGCTTGCCGAAGGGCGTTATACAGCGATTGAGAAGTGTAAAGAGCGTTCCGTCTGTCCCACCATCGGCTGAGTTTGCGAAAATTTCCAGGTTGATCAAGGTCTTTCCATCTAGTACAAGGCTGCTGGCCTTTCTAATTGGATCGTACCATGAGAAGTTACCAAGAGTCAGGAGCTCACGGTCAATCTTCAAGGTCCTGAGATATTGTACAAGAGCACCAAAAGCAGACATCAACAATTCTTTCTCTCTGGATTCCCGTAGGGCTTTAGGCCATGCTTCGGCGCTGACTTGGCCATCTGCGACGAAGTAGCCACTGGCACCAAGTTCGCGGCATGTGGTGTCAGATGTCCAGAATTCCTTGCCAGGCTTGAGGTGGTTCCACAAAGTGGTTGGTCCTGTATTGTTCTTGAGTATTCTCATAGCTGGGACGGATACACAAGATTTCTCAAGCAGTAATTCTTGTGGTCTCGTTTGCGCGATAAAGGTCTCAAACTTTGTCATCTCAACATCGTCGACGAAGTCTGTCAGGAAGAATTGACCGGTGGCCGTATCCACGAAGGATATGCCAAAAGCCGGCTGTCCTTCTACTTCGGACTCTTTGATAGACACGCAGAAAGTAGACATGTCATCTTGAAGCATACCGCCATCAACCAGAGTCCCGCTTGTTAATACACAGGCAAGTTCTCGACGAATGATCTTCTCCTCTTTGACACCTTTCGCGGCCTTTGCTCCATCGCGTTCTCGCATCTCTTTTCCCAGAGCCGACTCCTTTTGGTCTACACGGGCAATCTTGTAACCCTTAGCGACGAATTGATTTGCCCAGTGATCCAGGCTCATCTCAGGGACGCCAACCATACGCATGTTGACCCGGTCGGTAAGCTTGAGATCAAATAGTTGATGGCCAATCGTTGCATCATTCTCGTAGAGCTCATAAAACTTACCTTTCTTAAAGAACACGATAGTATCCCAGAACTTCTGTTTGATTTCCCAGTATTGCTTCTCGAACGGCGAAAACTTTGCCCAAGCCAGAGGAGGTATATAGACTGTCCTTGGATCATAGTCCGGATGTTCTGGTGGATTTCGATCAGCGTCCGTGATTCGTGCAAGCCACGGGTATCGCTGGTCAGGTTCTGTGGTGTGAGCCTTCTCTTTCCACTTCTTAGCCGCGGGATTGGGCTTCTTAGGAGCTGCATTTGCTTGGCGAGGCTGCAGAGGCTGCGTGTTGTCAGGGTCAAATGACCACTGTTGGGCTGTGGACGCTGTTGGCATTTCCGGCATGTCCAGATCAACCTCAGTATCAAGTGGAACAATGGGGGAGGTCTTGCGTTGTTTTGACGTAGAAGCTGATGAACGCTTCCTCTTTCTTGTTGTAGCTACATCCTCGTCTGAATCGTCGGGCACAATGAAGTCGTCTAATTAACCAATAAATGTCAGCAATGCAGATAACCAAATAGGCTTTGATAGTGTTACCCTCGTCTACTACCTCATCGGCGGCTTCTATGTCTTGACCAAAATCTTCTTCATCACTGGCTTCGCTTGTTTTCCTTCGTTTCAGAGCTCTACCTCGGGTTTTGTTTGGTTTCACAGGTTTAAAGACATCTTCTTCCTCGTCGTCTTCAGCTTCAGACTCGGCATAACTTACCACCTTCTTCGCCTAGAACCGGAATTGTCAGCTTGAGTATGGAGGGAACAGATAAAGTACTAGCCTTTCGAGATGGGCTATTGAAGCTTGAAGGGACATCGTCTCCTTCGAATGCAGCGGCACCAACCGCAGAAACTGCAGGGGTGATTGGCGAAGGTAGTCCAATAACATTATCTGCACTAGCTAAGGTGTCTTGTCTGTTTTCCTGGTCATCTGGGTCTTCCAATGCATCACTACTTGGGGCTGGTGTCAAGCTTTGGCTTGATCCTCTCGCTGTCCCTTTTGGCAAAGTCGCCTTACGAGGGCCATTGGTCTGGGATTGAGCGGTAGAACCTAATCTGGGAGCTTCAACTGATTTCTTTTGGAAGAAGCCCAAAATGGATTTCTGGTCTTTACTGGACTGCGAGCCCGAGGTCGACTTTCTCAGCGAGGGCGGATTGGGTGTTGATGCAGACTTGGGTATCTTGGCTAGGCCAGCCATTGTCATTAGAAGGTATCAAATTTCTGAAGCTTTCTAACTGATCATGATTTGTATAAGAGGCGCTGATATTTCGCGGAAATAGATAGCTTGGGAAGGAAGACGTGACTGTGACGCGAGGTACGGAGTGGGTAGTACGCGACTGATCCGCTAAGCGGTCAGTACGAGTAGCTTACTGTACGAGTACATCTGAACTCAGACCAATCCAAACCTAATTGCTGAAGAGCCTCAACAACCACATCACGCTTCCTTTCGAAAAATCCTCACTTTAGTCACGTTTTTATATTGCTTTCATGCTTCAGACAACCTTAATTCTTTCATGAAAGACCGAGGGTGCCGCTTCAGACTTCGTGGCAGACCAAATTAAAAGCCTTGAATTTTTCAAACCAACCTCAGCTCCTTCGCATCCAAGTCAATCCATCTAGCAAATTATCTTCTTGTACTCTGCAAAGTATCTTAAACCAATTTACGTTACATTAGAACACCTTCAAGAACAATCCGTACACCTTTGCTCATCGTCACAGCGATCTCAACACTTGTTGCATTATTGAAGGATGTTCTACTGTGGACTTTCAACACGCTGGACGTCTGGATGCAAGACATGTCTATCTAGGGGGAGTGCTTTCTCCTGGTGCCAGTAATGGCCGAAAGGAAAGTTCTGTCGTGATTGCCCCTTTTCCTGCAGTGCGCCCTCAGGCTTTGACTTGTCAGACCGAGCCTTTAACATGGCTAGGTTTTTGGAAATTCAATCTACACGATTCACAGACACAGATATATTTTTCTTGTTCGCAAAGTCGCAAAGTCGGAACTAATAGATATTCTATCGCTTGAGAAGATCCATCTAGTCAAGCGCAGGGGATACCTACCAATAAACGCTGTTGTACATATTAGAGTCGAGTACTAATGTACATACATACAACCATGCATGCCCTTCCAAGATACCAATGACCTCTTGTTCACCAACACTTGCGTAGCATTAATATCGCAGCCTTGGCGTTGGAGTTGCGAGAGATCACGGCAGCTTCTCGATTTGATGCGCAGGGTCTTATGACGAAGGATCAGCACCATGCTGATGCAGCGGCGCTTTCTGAACGTAACTCTTCTTGTTCCACGGCTTCAAGAATCGGACGCTGTTATCCAGAGGTTGATTATCTTCCTCTTTCCACCCAGGCGCCGTCAAGCCCTTTTCCTCAAACTCCTCATCGCTTATGATTTTGATAATCTTAACTTTCCACTTTCCCACCCTAAGGATGAGCAGGTCATCGCCTATAATGTATTTCTCCGTTTCTTGGGGGTTCCAATTCATGCAGGGGGAGAAATCTAGATGATCAGACATGGTTCCCGAAGCAGACGGTCTACTTCCTATATAGGCGCCTCGTTTGGCGCAAAGGCGGTGTCCTTCACTCTTCGAGGCGACTAGACCAGCGGAAAAGAGGACTCGAGCAATGGGTTGGTTGTACACAAGGGACTTGGGCAAGATGGCGTTCTGGGATGGTGAATTGGCGGCGGTTGTATGCATTGCATGTATATTCAGAGCCGAAGACATATCCGCAGGCTTTGCAGTCTTGGATGCGGAGACATCGCTACCCTCTTCCGCTTCGGCATCAGTCCTTTGCGCATCTCTAGCCTCTAGCGGGTTAGATATAGCAGTGGGGCGGAAAAGCAGTGTATGCTGAGCCTCAACTTCTCTTTTGATTATAGGTCCGTGGATAATCTCAAGGACCTCACTGGCCAATTTAACTTGTGCTATACGCCTGGATGGCTGCTTCTCGTGCTCCGCCATCAAAGACTTTATGTCAGATATTGGCATGAAAGTGAATAGCTTCAGGTATCGACCAACATCGGCATCGGCAGAGCGGATGAAGAACTAGTCAACGTGAGTGAGGGACTTCTCATCAACGCGGTGAGGACGTACCTGATACAAATCGAACGCACTCGTCATGTCTTTATCCAACCAGATAGCGTTACCGGCACTCTTACCAAATTTCTCACCCGAAGCGGTAGTCAACAGAGGTGTCGTAAAGCCCATTGGCTTCATCAAAAATTCCTCTTTCTCTTGCCTATGTATAGGGTCGTAATGATGTTTGTTGATGTAATTTATGGCGTCCATACCAGCGATAATATTTCCGTACTGATCTGAGCCACCAATCTGGACCTGAACCCGTTTCGTGTGATACATGTGCCACCAATCCCATGATTGTAGGATTGGGTAAGTAAATTCAGCAAAAGACATGCCATCGCCGTTCTCCATTCTTGTCTTCACACTGCACGTGGTTAGCGTAGTTCCCCTGTGATGCCACAAGTGACATAACATGGACTTACTCACGTATCCCTTCCGAGCATTGTTCCTATTCTGACGCCTGACCCGAGTAATCGTAGAATCTCTGCAAATTCTAGCTTATTCAGCCAGGCATTGTTGTTCGCCAGTTCCCTGTGCCATGCCCATTCCCAGTGATACCCGTATTTTTTGGCGTATTGCTCTACGTTCACCCAGAGCCTCTTCAGTTGATAGTGCATGCTAGCCATGTTAGCCTTTCGGACTGTCGAGTCTTGTGCCTCTCGCGATGCCGTCCGCCCACTAGGGTCGCCAATTCTAGCAGTTGCGCCGCCCAGCTGCAGTAATTTAGTGATGATATCGGAGAACAATAGATTTCGTGTTGCTTACCAGCGAAACCGTATGAAAACCATTGACATGCATCCAAAAAAGCGACATTAGAGGTACCAGATGCCCAACATGCAAAGAAGGGGCCGTAGGATCAATCCCCAGATATGCGCCAATGCGCTTTTGTCTCATCAACGAGTCAAGGTCATCTCGGCTTCCTGCAACAGAGTTTACGTATCCCCTCTCTTCGAGAATACTTAGCATGCTCTGTTTCCGTCCCGCCTCGATTTCTTTGGCCTGGGCGTCCCATGCTTCTTTCGCCTCGGCCGTCTTTTTAAGCCAATTTTGCGTTATAGGTCTTTTCTGTGTCATCGAACCTTGCAAGCGCAATCCACGTATTCGCGCATGTCGAACACACGATGCACAGATGAACGGCGAGGTTTGGGAAAGCCTATAAGCAGTTGGAGAGACAACCATCGCATGTGGTGTGAGAAGAACTATTGCCAGAAACTCTGATGGTTGTTTCCAACCGAATCCCTGCAGAGCGACTAAATAATTAAGCCAATCAGCAACAATAGCCTTTACTTGCCTTCAATAGATAGTTAACCTCTTCAATACTGTTGACTTTGCATAGTTGTGCAACAATCACTTATTATTGAGATATTGAGGTTGTGGGCAGTGGTTCTAGGGGCAAGATCATACCTACGTGAATTGAGATTGTGCGGTTCAGGTATTACTCTAGACATCGAGGTACTGTAAATCATTGCAGCAATTCCAGATTAAATCGACATCTGGATTTCCCTACTCTCTCTGCAGCGTCTTTCTACGTCATGGTCACCACTGATCTGTATGGCAAGCCATTCCAGCTAAAGTTCGTCAGACCTGGCCAAATGTTGCTGTTTGCCAATATACTGTGTGACCCTCCCTTGGGCCGAGCTACCGTCATCCCCCATCATCAACATGCTGTTCGTTTGGGTCATCCAGCTTCAGTGAAGAATGTAGAGATCAAGAGAAGTTGATCTTCTGTAGGTTAATCTCACGGTCCTCCTTGAATCCAGCAAGTCTTTTCCTGAGCAAGGTTGGGAAGTTGTGCTCTGGCACAATGCTCATCAAAACCGAGAGTGGCGTGATCTACCTCTGCAAGTATCTGTTGCCGCGGACAGCCCCGTAAGTCTAATATAGTATGAACAGCTATAGGCCTATACTCATCAGTTGCTAGCTGGCTGTCAACTCAAAAAGTCAGGCGAAGGTGTATCGCCGGTACTTTTCGATAAGTCTGCCCAGGCCCGCCTGCATTGAAGATCCGGTCCAGTTCACCCTGAAATTTCGTTGTTCCTCAGATGATACCTGGAAATGGATGAACGATCAGTCGAATGTCACGGACGGAATCCTATATTTCCAGCCGCAAAATCCTCCGAATGAGTTGAGGGATTACCTGAGGGATTACAGCTCTGATATTTCCATTGAATCTGTGTCTAGTGAAGCTCCAGGTACCCAGCTATGGTCGATAACCGGCCCGGTGAAAGCAGCGGAAGACGAAGCGTCAGGTCTTACATATATTAGCCTGGGAACACCACGCAGCTTCACTCGATGGTTTTCTTTAGTTAGAATATGGAGTCCTTGGCTTGCTCCTCGACATGGACAGGGGAATTTTGCTCCTACTGAAGATGCCGTTCTTTGCTCTTTCCTACGTTGGGATGGTCTTCATTTGGTTTTACTAGCTGTCAGTGGTATTGACGACGTTTTGACAGTGTTGAAACCTGATGGCCACGGGAACGTGATAATACATGCAAGAAATGACAACCCAGAGCTTAGAAAAGCCAGAGTGCTTGCAGCTGTGGGCAAGACTTTCGAGACCGCGAATGCCGCTGTCATGTATCATGCCCGAAAGCTTGTTGGCGGGATACGTATGAGTGACGAATTGGAAGCTGAAATGAAGGCTTCTATCGAGAACGACGTAAGAGCAGAATGGATGGAAAATTGGTATGATGGCTTGACGTACTGCACCTGGAACGGGCTGGGACAGAACTTGAATGAGCAAAAGATCTTCGATGCATTAGACATCCTGAAGGCCAACAACATCAAGATCACAAACCTAATCATCGATGACAACTGGCAATCTCTAGATTATCACGGAGAGTCCCAATTCAAACGCGGCATGACTGAGTTTGATGCGAATATCGAAGGCTTTCCCCAAGGATTAAAGCATACGGTGACCCAGATCCGAGATAATCATCCAGATATTCAGCATATCGCTGTCTGGCATGCCATGGTAAGTCGAATAGCCATCAGTAAGCAGACTGGAGGGCTAAAACACAATTCAGCTGGGCTATTGGGGAGGTATCTCTCCCACCGGCACCCTAGCCAAATCCTACAAAACCCGCGTCGTCCGCAAACATAAAGGCATCACAGGCGATGAAATGACCGTCATCGACTCTCTCGACGTTCACCGCTTCTACGACGACTTCTACCGCTTCCTCCTCTCCTGCGGCATCGACAGTGTAAAAACAGATGCGCAATTCTTCCTCGACCTTCTCTCCTCCGCCGAGGATCGCCGGGATCTCATGAACGCCTATCAAGACGCATGGACCATCAATTCCCTTCGTTATTTCAGCATAAAAGCCATCAGCTGCATGTCGCAGACTCCCCAAATAATCTTCCATACGCAGCTGCCCACAAACAAGCCGACGCTCATGGTCAGAAACAGCGACGATTTCTTCCCTGAAATCCCCTCTAGCCACCCCTGGCACATCTTCACCAACGCCCACAATTCCCTCCTTACGTCCCACCTCAACATCCTGCCGGACTGGGACATGTTCCAAACCTCGCACCCGTACTCCTCTTTCCACGCCGCAGGCCGCTGCGTCTCGGGCGGACCAATTTATTTCACAGACGAACCTGGGAAACACGATTTAGATCTTATCAAGCAAATGACCGCTCGTACCACCAAGGGTAAAACCGTGATCCTCCGCCCAAGCGTTATAGGGAAGACTGTAGGTGTATACACGGCATACGAAGAAGAAACCTTGCTCAAAGTCGGCACCTACACTGGCGGCAAATCCAGCGGCACAGGCATTCTAGGTCTCTTCAACGTATCCCGACGCCCCCTCTCCGAATTTGTAAACCTCAACTCCTTCCCCGGCGTCGAAGTCGACCAGGAGTATATCGTGCGCTCTCACGCCACAAGCGAGATCTCCAACCCTCTGAGATTAGAAGACGAGAGCGCGGTCGTGAGCCTCGAAGTCCAAGTCAAAGGCTACGAGATCCTCTCCGCCTACCCCCTACGCGCCTTCACCCTCAAAGGCAGTTCCGGCCTCAAGTACGAAAGCACAAAAGTCGCCGTACTCGGCCTCTTGGGCAAAATGACCGGCGCCGCCGCCGTCGTCGCGACCGAGATGCGCATCGAGGAAAACGGCCGCCTGCGCATCCACACGACTCTCAAGGCGCTGGGCGTGCTGGGGATATCCATCTCCACGCTGCACGAGCGGTCGATTGCGGATGATGTGATGGTGATGATGGGTGGAAAGGGGGTGCCGTTACATACCGTAAGCGCTGGCGCGGAGGGGGCGGTTTTAGAAATCGATATTGAGAGGGCGTGGGGGGAGATGGGGTTGGAGGCGGGGTGGGGCAATGAGGTTGGGGTTGAGGTGTTTGTACGGTGAGTGAGTGGGGGTGAGGGATGTGAGTAGTGGCGGAAAAGTAAACGGGGTGGGTGGGGAGAGTAAGTGCTGACGGGTGATGATGACGGCGTTGTGATGGGAGGGACTGAATGATTGGACGATAACGAACAGGGGATCAGATTGTCATTACCTTAACGTAGTCCTGGAAGCATAGATTGATACGCGTGGCATGATGTCGATTTAACTTGTAAGTAAAGAAAAAAGCATATACAAAAAACCAACTCAGCCACTTCACCTCCCCTTCGCCGCGGTCCTACCTCAGTAATCCCAGAAACCCCCTATCGATCCAGTTAATGCACATCTACTTCGAGATTTATATTGCTCACTACACATTTTTCACCGGTGAGGTTGCATGCCTATCGGCCCCTTAACCTCACCCTCACTCC
>JAABUV010003982.1_pt1 | contig 18152 bp, 29 predicted proteins | sample 5559971 | NCBI WGS metagenome assembly JAABUV01 (sample SAMN10711881, study PRJNA513362) | rock metagenome | isolation source: Antarctica rocks | place: Antarctica: Victoria Land, Knobhead nord | collected 2015-12-19
TGCCAGACGGCACCATACTGCGCTGCCGCGGTGGGCCTGGTCGCCCGACCTTGGACTGTCTGTTTGCCGACGTCATGCGCGACAATGTGACGCTGCTCAAGGTGGGCCGCCCTCGCCAAAGCTCGCCGGTGTCCGTCCGCCCAGCTCTTTTATACAAGCCTGTAGAAGGTGCTGCCAGAGCATCTTCTTCAAGCCCAAGCGCCTGTTGTGCCCGAGCCCTCTACATGCATGCTACGCGCGTTCTCACGAGTGCGGACGGCATGCAGGTGTGGAACACAAACTCGTATGGCGCTGTGGTGGGCGTTTTCAACACTCAGGGCGCCAGCTGGGACCGCGCGCGGCGTGAGTTCACGGAGCACAAGGCGCCCAAGGCGCCGCTCCGCGCGGCCGTAGCCCCGGCTGATGTGCCCGCGCTCGCCAGCGCCTCCGACGCACGCTACGTCGCCTGGGTGGACAGCGTGCAGACGGCGTGCGTGCTCACAACGTACGACAGCCTGCACGTCACCCTGGCGCGTGGTCAGAGCGACATCATCACGCTGCTGCCCCTGAAGACCTCGGCAGGCATAGCTATCGCGCCCATAGGTTCGCCCCTCCTGCGCTTACACCTGTGCATTCACGGTCATCTCCAGCAGATGCTAACACTAGCGCCCTCGCAGGCCTCGTGAACATGCTGAATCCGAGCGGCGCAGTGGGCCTGTTTGACGTAGGCTCGAGTGCGGCGCATGGGGAGCGGTGCACGGCAGACGTGCATGTGCGGGGAGCGGGAATGCTGGCTGTGTATTGCAGTGAAGCACCATTGCGGCTGGCAATGAATGGTGCACCCGTGGTGTTCCAGTACATTGCCAGCAGGTGTCACCTCACCGTCGAGGTGCCACCCGGCAAGGGCCTGCGCTCACAGGTATCAATCGTGTTTTGAAGGGGACTGGCGCACGGGCGCCTTTGTTACAAATGTCCATGTCTCACCAGGTGCAGTCACTGGCGGAAATTACCACGCAACGTGGACCAAGTGGTTGGACCGCCTTGCAATCCTCCGTAAGCGCTTTGACGCTTAACCTGTCTCCCCAACGCGCTCAAATGCGCGGCTACATGGGTGAAGAGACTGCGCACAAAGACATGTGAATTTTAACTGGACCCTACAGGGGCCCCAGCCAATTGATAAGGCACATCAGGCGGCGGCCAGACAGGCGCTCAGTTCAGGGCCTACTAGCATGGCTGTAAGCTCATGCGCACACTGGGTCGCAACTTCCGGACCATTGCTAGACGAGTGCATTCATGGTAGAACACCAGGTGCCTGTAGAAGCCTAGCCGCCTGCCTCTAGGCGCCTTGGCCGCTGCACCGGCCTAGATCCACTCCAAAATTGGTTCATGTGTGCTGTATAAACCTGCACGACAGAGGCAGTTACGCCCTACTGCAAAGCACCGCACATGTTGGTATGGTCCCCGGCCGGCAGCTTCGCAGCGTCCCGCATGACGTTTGGCTAACAGACGCGTCTGCAGGCGCTCGGCGCCCTCGTCGCCCGCCTCCTCGAGGCTGCAGTCCTTCATGCGCTGGCAGCCCGTCCTTGAAGCGAAAAGTGTGCCTGCTCCCTCTGCCAGGGCCGAACCGACATGCCGTGTTGCACGCAGCAGAAGAGCGAGCCCCTACCACAGCAACACTTGAAACCCCATGCACACGGTGTTGCGCATGCGGCTGCACGACTGTGAACGTGCGTCCCAGGTGCCGCAGATAGCGTATTGTCACAATGGCTGTTACTTGCCGCGGCCACTGCACCGGGTGGGTGGATATCAACAGTTCGGACGGCACACCGCCCGGGCCTGGCAAGCCACAGTGCGCATTAGGGGCACTGTCATGCTAGTGGGCCATGATCTGATTGCCTGCATGGCGCAGTGCAAACAGCATTTGAGCCACAAATACGCCTCTGCAGACCGCTGGCATGCAGAGTTTGGGAGCTCAAAATGCAGTCGTGAAGAAGTACACCCGGTACCGTATTTTGCGCCCAAAACCCCTCATTTGCATGTATTTTCATCAAGAACTTCTCAGGGATGCTATGAAGGTATGCTATTAACCTACTCAAGGAGAGCTCTGCCCGTGGCTGAAATCGAGGCGGTTGGCAAAAAAACAAGGCATTAATTGCCTGCAATTCAACATGGAGTGGGTTGCCGTGGCAAGCGGTCTGGGCATGCCCTGGGCGCCGTGCTAAGACGTACAGCCTGCGCTAGTCCTGTCACTGGGAGGGGTAAGGCTTGCAGGTGATGGGAAGTCACTCTTGCTCCTAGCCCTGACTAAGTTTGTGCTGTGCGCCTTCCCTGCATCGCGCTGACCTTGCTATGACGAAGAATTGTCCAGTCCCACTGCCCTACCCTGCTGGTTGTGGATAATGAACGATTCTGGCCAGCTCTGGAGCTCTCAGCCGCAAGTGACAGACTCTGGCCAGCCACCCGTATAGAGCGGAGTGCCCCTTATTGCTGAACTTCAAGAGCCTTGCGAGCTTGGGCGTGCGGGCGGGCGGGCGCGTGGGCGGCGCGAGGTACAGGCATCTGCGCAGCTTGGGGTGCCCGACAAGAGACACACGCTGTCTAAAGCAACACTTTTAGAGGGTTGTAGCACGGCCAGGCATCGCAGACCCTTGCTTCCGCTTGGTGCTGCTTGCGCTGGACGCCTCTGGTGTCGAGACCACCTGGGATGTGGTGGCCAGCACTAGCGAGCTGCTTGAGCATTCCGAGCAGCCCTGCGAGCTTGCGCGCCTGGCGGAGGTGGTGGCAGCGGGGAGTTGCAGGTGCACAGTGCAGCAGTGCAGTACAGACAGCGCGGCTGCGAGCCGCCTCGACGCGCCGCTGAACGGGTCTTCTGCGCAAAGCTCCTGCACAAGGCGCGAAAGGGCGGGATATCAGTGACTTCACCCACGCTGAGGGTCACTGGCCGGCACTGGCACGTGCCCATAAACATCCCCTTCCGTTACCTGGTGTACAACTGCGGCAAGGATGAGTGCAGGGATAAGTGGGGGGATGCGGGAGACCCTGTGACGAAGACAGACGTGCTATCCGATGTGACGGCTTGCAGCTGAGCAGAGAGCGATGGCGCAGCCAAGTCCAGCTCGCTGGGAACACTTTCTCCAACGTTGGCGGCCAGTGCATCGGAAAGCACGTCGATGCTGTTCACGGGCTCGCTTGCGTCCCCGCACTCAACCTCGCCGCGGGTGTGCACCGGGTTGACGAAGGGGATGCTCTTGGGCACGTGCCAGTCCACCGGCCAGTGACCGTCATCGCGCGCGAAGCTCTGAGCTGCCTTGCCCTTGCGCGCATTTTTCAGGAGCTTCGCGCAGAAGACGCTTTTGTGCTTATCGTCGAGGTGGTGCTTGCGGCCGCGCTGTCCGCGCTGCACCGCACTGTGCGCCTGTTGCAGCTGCCCGGTGCCACCACCTCCGCCAGTCGCGCTTGCTTGCAAGGCTGCTAAAGTGCTCAAACAGCTCGCTGGTGCTGGCCGCTGCGTCCAACGTGGTCGCGTCACCGGAGGCGTCAAGCGCGAGCAGCGCCAAGCAAAAGCGAGAGGCTGCGACGCCTGGCCGCGCGATGAACCTCTGTAAGTGTCCCTTGAGGCAGCGGTCCGCCTTTTTGTCGGGCGCCCCAAGCTGCGCAGGTGCCTTTTTCCTGCGCCGCCGCGGGCGTGCCGCTGGTGCCCTGACGCCCAGCACCGGCGCGCGCTCTGTCGGGCGCCTTCTGAGCGCACGCCTTTGCACCCCCTCCGCCCCACTGCCTGATGCCCGCCGACCGCGGCTGCCCTGGCCGCTGCTGCTTTTGCTCCCGCTTATTGGGCCGCTCTCGCTGCTGCTGCTGCTACCGCGGTCGTGGCTGCTTGCGCTCTAGCTCTCGCTGCCGCTTGTGTCTCTAAGACAAGGGGAATACACTCCGCTCATGGGGGTGGGTAGCTAGGCAAGTCTGCCACACGCCTGAAATGCCGGCAACCCTGCAGCTGCGCTTGTTTGTGCCAGAATTGTACTTCGCAGGAGGCAAATTGACGTCCCATCACCTACAAGCCTTGGGACCCTCCCAGTGAGAGGACTAGCGCAGGCTGACATGGCGCCCAGGGCATGCCCACACCCGCTGCCACAGCAGTCGTATACACCCACACTGGCGCATGGCGTTGCGCTTGCGGCTGCATGACGGTATACGTGCGTTCCAGACGCCGCAGGCCATGGCTAATGCACCGGACAAGACGGACGGCTGCCCGGGCCTTGCAACAAACAGTGCGCATATGTACATCTGACGTGCTAGTGGGTCCAAATCCAACAGCCTACTTGTTGCAAGGAAAGCTGTGATTACGACGGCAAATGCACGACGTGCGCCTCTAATCAATGCTCAAGCTGCATGTCAGGTGTGAAGGCCTAGAATGCAGCCGTCAGAAGTTGGCTTGGGACCGATATTGGCTTGCAACAAGAAAACCTTGCGACTGCAGAAGCATTGCAGCACAGGAGGAGCACGGTGATTCCCTCTTTCAGCTTGCCTTGCAGCCTAAAACCGTGGAGCGCTTGTGAATGTAAACATGTGTTGGGGCTTCGGTTGGGGTCCTCCAAGGCCTCTCCAGACAATGTCTTCTCATGTTACAGGTCAACTCTTTCAGGGCACCCTTCAGAAGGCTTCAGCTTGTCTCTGAGCGCAATGCCTGCCTATTAGCAAGTTAAATCACGTGGTGAAACATCAAATGCGTAATCAAATGCAAACCTATACTGGACGAGCAACATAGCTAATCTGCGGTCATGCCAGACTGAACATCACCAAGATGGCAGCATGAGAAGCAGCCTCATCTCCTGGCCACTTGCACCGCACGATAGCACAGGCCGCCGTTGTTCTTGTAGTTGGCAGCACAGGCCTTGATGGCTTCAAAAATCGGCATGAGCCCGTCTTGCGCATAGAAACGCGCATGTTCATTGCCAGAGCTCTCTGCCACACCTCGGACGATGAGGTAGGCAGGCGCCAGAGCGTTCCAAACTGCAGCCACACGCACAGGTGTCATAGCACCCTACTTCTCTCCAAGTTAGTGCGTGCAAGTACATTGTCAGTACACGGACAGCACGTACACGGCTCGCAAGCATGCCACACAGTCAGATACTACCCCATAAGGCATGCACGTTGCTGGGGCCTTACTGTCGACAACGGTGTCCACGCCGTTGACAAGGTTGGTGAGCAAGCCCGTCTGGTTCTGAAGGCGCCCTAGGGTCTGTAGAATGGTGGGATCGCTCTCAAGCGCAGCAAATATGGGCTCATATACTAGCTGATAGCCTTGCGTCGGAATGCCTGCCGCGCACATTTACCCACAGTTAGCGTGCCAAGGTACTCAGATGCGCAACGCACGAGCACAGCCCTGCGGATAACACACAACCCACCTGGGTCCTCGATCCACGACCCATTTGTGTAGTTAGAGATGAAGAGCTGCTGCGCAATGGCGCGCGCCAGGAGGTTTGGCTGCCATCCAGGAGGCTTGTGCAGCGCCCAGCTGTCCAGCACTCGCCCGTCGAGGGAGCTCACTTCCTGCACCGAAGGGGTTCCGGACACTCGCCACATGCGTGCTACACATGACAGCTCGAGGCTGGGCAGAGCAGGTGAGCTCTTATCAACAAAGCGCGCTGCATAACAACGCTGTGTGAAGAGACAGCAGGAGCTTGCCTCGCATCGAAAAGATGTCTTGTTGGCTTCGCAGCGGAGGTAGCCATGCTCAAGTGCCATGGCCTCCCAGTACGGCGGCGTGTGCGGGTTGTAGCCCCAGCTCAGCTTGTAACCGGCATTGCCGATCACAACATGAACGGGGGCGGTTGCAGAGCTGTTAGCGTCCAGGTCCAGGCAGCGCTTCTTGTACACAGGGCATGTGCGTTCATACTTGTGGTCGTGCCCAGAGAATGTCACATCAACCTGCGCAGCAGGGTTGCCAAATGCCTGCCTCAGATTGTGCAAGTCCACCAGACCTGCCAGCAAGCATGCCACACACAAAGCACCATCACATCCGAAGAACAAAACGGTATGCATAGCTTCACCGCACCTGGTACAGAAAGAAGAGGTCCTCCAGCGCCAGGCGCAGGTCTTGCGCCACTTTCAGCACAGATGTGAAGCTCAGGCCAGAAGCGGAGCTGGTGTAGATCGGGCGGTGCAGGTTGACTACCAGCCAGGGCGTTACGGAGCGGTTCACCAGGCTCAGGTCGTTCAGTAAGAACCTGCGCCGTCACCCTGACTATAAAGGTACCTCAAAGTTGAGCACTGTCTAGACTCAGGAGCACACAGTTGCAATGCATGTAGGCGCCAATGTAAGACGGAGGGCGCACTCGAACTGGGACGACCCCGGACTGAAGTCCACCTCTGTGCAGAGGCTGACAAAGTGCATCTGCGCACGGACAGCACTGTCACGTGCTCGCGCAGAAGAGCCGGTGCGCAACAACTCTATGGGGAAGGCATGCGTGCACAGCATGCTGGCTTTGCAGCCTCTTGTTGCTAGATCAGCAGCAGACACTCAACGCAAGCGCGGCACATGCGGCGCACTGGACCGTAGTTGTAGCTATACCACTCGGGCGCTCGCCGCTGCGCCTGAGCATCAACCCACGGGTGTTCGCTCACTGGCATCAGCATGCGCTTCCAGAACGGCACGCCACACTCGCCACCTGCTGTCCACACAGAGTGAGTCCTCCAAAATCTTGCAAGCAGTCCTGGCATCCACACAGTGCAACTCCAAGAAGGCCTTCCTTGAGTGGGGTTCCCTCCTTGGGCAGCGCTGTACCCACCTGAGTCGTTTGCCAGATTGGCGAAACGGTCGCCAGCATGTGGCCAGTCCCGCTCATGGTCTGCACCAGGAAGCAAGAGCTGTGACTCAGATGCCAAACGGCCCTCACGCCAGTTGAATCCAGCAGATTATGAGCGGCGAGGACGCTATTCCGCGCTCTATCAAGACCTCATGTCAGGCGCTCTATCAAGACCTCATGTCAGGCGCGCATCAGGGACGGGACGCACTGCCCGGCACCAGCATGAAAGGCATCCGCGATGCCAGTGGCTCCACCTGATCCATAAACACGTCCCATTGCGCCAGCATGCCTCTGCCGCAGCACTTCACACATCGGTAGCCATCATGCAGGCAATAATGTACAACAGACGGACACAGGCACCCTCGGCGCGTGCATCCAGTCTTGCACAGGCGTGCGCTTTTCACTGACTGTAGTGTCAAGCCTGCTGACAGCGGCAGGCACGGCACCTGGCATAACTGGCATCCCCGTTGAGCAGCAGCAGCGTCCGATTGTTGGCATCAGCCAGCAGCCTCCGAGTCGTCAGAGCTGCTGCGCCTTGCTGCGTCTCCGAGTCCAGAATGAAGTCCGTGTACAGGTCAAACGTCTGACGGCCCCCACATGCCTTGCTGCATGTCACATCTGCCCAGCTGGCAGCACAAGTGGACACTGGCAGAATCAGCCTGCTCCACCAAATGTGCACAGAGCGCTGCGTCGTGAAGCATGTTTCAACAAGGCGCAGGTGAGCGAGTGCACCTGCTGCATGGACTGGTTGTTGTAGGACGTATTTTCTCGCACGTGGTTGGCATTGACTTCCTGGCTCCCATCCAGTTGTGCATGTCCCAAGTCCGCCACTGCCAGAAACCGGACGGTCGCCTCGGCGCCCGGCGGTGGCGGCGTGACAAAGCTGTGTATGCCGCTGTACCCCAGCTCCTGCAACGCATGCCGGTGGACTTTGCATTAGCCCGGGTCAGCACGATGCTCAGCAACACCACCAGCGCAGCGCCACCAGCAGGACGACCACCAGACCCGTCAGGCAGGGACACCTTTATCGGCGAGGCTTGGGAGTGATAAAAGCTTACCGGGTCGCCGACTTTGTAATAGTACTGCGTGCTCGGCGTCAGGGGCGCCATGATTGCGTAGTTCAGCGCGCCCGGGCTGATAAACCCGGACGTGTTGGCCGGCGCCCCGCACATGTCCGCCACTGTGTAGGTCAGGAAGCTCCCGGCCGCATGCGCAGACAGGGCGCTAGCAGTCGTGCCCCAGGCCACCTCCGGCCGCCCAAAGTCCCTGGTCGTCCACTGCACGGTGTACCCGCTGCGCACGCGTATGCCGATCAACGCCGGAACTTGCCAACGCAGGTGCACCTCGCTCGCGGAGTGCACGCAGTGTGCCAGGCTGCCAAACCGGTGCTCACAGCAGGCCGGGCTGCGATGCGCAAGGCCTACTGTGTTGCGCCAGGCAGCTTGAGCGCGTGCATGCAACAAATGCTGCATGAAACAGGCTGTGTGTGCGCCGCGCACCGCTCAGCTGCGGCGATGGCCAGATGCAGGTGCTGTGGGTTGTTTGGGTCCTGCAGACGCACGGGGGCGCTGCGCGCGAGGACGCGGCTTGCGGAAAACTGCGTGGCGCGTGTCACATTCCGGAGAAAGAGGGCGACGACGTCCTGCCTTTGATTGATCAGGCGGAACCTGCGGCACAAACGGACACGCTGAGCAGACTGTTGCCGCCCACGCCGCCACAGCGCCTGCAAAATGAGCCAGCAGCTGATAAGGGGGGGCCGCGGCAGGAACAGCGGCGGCACAGAGCCGGGCGCCCACGTGTGCGAGCCGGCGCCGTTGGCCGTGTAGCCGTCTGCGCTGGCAGCCCACTTGTACTTGATCGGCAGGTTGAGCTGTGGGTCGGATGCGTTGGCCAGGAACAGCGCCACCATGTCGGTGCGCGCCGCCCCCACGGCATCGTACTGTGGGACGAGCCACGCCACGCTCACGAAGTCGCCGTTTGTGAAGCTGGAGGCGTTGAATGCTATGCTGGGCGCAGGCGCGGGCCCGGGCGCGGCGGCCGGCAGCAGGCCCGGCGCGGGCGCCGGCAGCACGGCCCGCGCCGCCCCGGCGCACCCGCTCGCGCAGAGCCCCAAACCCAAGGCGGCAGCAAGCAGCACGCAGTGCGCCCTCCACACACAGCGCCTGCGAGACAGCAGGGGTTGCCGTGAGGAGGAATGCTTCTATTGTACCTGATGGCACCTGTTCCAGGTGGCAGCTCTACACAAATCATGCATGCCTCCACTGCGCTCGCACGTGCTTGCTGAGCACGCAAGACCCCACGGGCGCGTGGCGCCCCGCCAACTACAGCCGCAGGCCGGGCGATGGCGGTCAGAACACTCGGGCAGAAACTGCAAGCACGTCAGCAGCCCGCATATCAACACACGCTCTCTCGCCTCGGCCAGCAGAGGTCCTTTCGCGTGCGGCTGAAGGGCGCACAGCTGCATTGCCCTCACGCCATGAGCACTCTGCTCTGTATGAAGCACGCTGCGCCCTGTTATATCAAATACTTGAGACCAGCGAACGTACGATCCGTAAGCTCCTTACATCGGTGTCGAACGGGCAGCGTACTGAGCTGGAGGGCCACTGGAGCAGGTTTTTTATGGAGAGAGGCCTCTCCCCGCAAAGGCTTGCGCGATTAAGCTGCACTGGCGGTCAGGCTGCCATAGCCCACTTGAGCAGGCGCAGCAGCTTGGCTTCACAGCACGCGACTGCGTGTCACATCCTGGTACACCAATCTGGGCTGCAGGCGGGCGCACGCAAGGAACGCCCCAGCAAAGCTGCAGCAGTGGCAGGGCCGCCCCGGGCGCGCCGGCCCCGGCCGCAGCCGCCAGCATGAAGCGGCGAGCCAAGGCAAGAGGTCCAGCCGCGGCAGATGTTGGTGGGCCAGATGAGCCCAGCACGTCATACCGGCCCATGGGGGCTGCCCTCACGCTCGAAGAGGTGCGCGAGGGGCGGCTTGTGCGATTGTGCGCGTGGGGATGGCCACCCCCCCAACGGCCGCCCGCCGCCGTGCGCAGATTGAGGCGGACGAGCTCACGCGCGTGGCCAAGGAGAACTGGTCCAGCGAGGCGCGGGCGGCTGCGGCCCCGCCGCCCTTCCGGCCGGACCTTGTGGACAAGGTGTACGCGGCAGAGCTGGGCGGCGGCCCTGCGCCGCAGAAGCTGAAGCGCGTCATGCTGCTGGAGATCTCGCAGTACCTGGAAAACTACCTGCTGCCGCACTTTGACGCCGAGGCGTCCACCGACGCGCACGTCATGTCCATCTTGGTGCGCTGGTGGGCGCTGGTCGGCGAGGCGCCCCGGGCGCGCGGGTTGGACGACGCGCTGAGCACGTGACGCGGCGGCGCGGCGCGGCAGGTGATGGTCAACGAGAAGTTTCGCGAGAATGTGCCGGCGTGGGGCGGCTTTGCGGCGCGGCTGGAGGCGCTGCCGAGCCTGTTTGAGCGCATCCTGGCGCTGCGCGCGCCGTGCGCGGGGCCCGGGGGCCGGCCGTGGCACACGCACGAGCGCGTGACGTACCTCCTGTTCGCCATACACGCCTTCCAGAGCCTGGAGAACGAGGCCGTGCGGCGCCAGGTGCTGCGGCTGGTCTCGCTGCCGCTCTGGCACGCGCTGTCGCGCGGGCGCTTGCAGGTGCGCCCAGGGCCGGCCCCCGAGCTGTTTTGCGAATGAAGTTGGCACTGGCCGTGGGCGCAGGCGGCGGCTTGTCACCCCTGCACAACCACAGGCCGTCACGTCTGAGGCAAGAGCTGCCGCCCTGGACAGACAGACACGGGGGCAGCCGAGACGCAGTGCTGTGCAAGCATGCGCGAGCGCCGGCTGCCCGCGCGCAGCTGGAGCTGCAGACGCACGAGATGCTGGTGAAGCACTGGCGCAGCCTGGCAAGGAGAGAGGCGCGGGCAGCCAAGGAGGCTGGCGAGGCGCATGTGCCTGCTGCACAGCGCCCGGAGGCGGCATACATTCCGTCGCTCCTCTCGGAGTACTTGGAGGCGCGTGCGCCGCTCCTGCGCCATGCTGCCCAGCGCCTCTGTCTGGTCGAGGCACTGGCAAACGGCCCCTTGTGTATAAACATCCTGCCTGAGCCTCGTTGTGGTAGGCACACGTCACAAGTAGTAGATGGTGTGCCTGTCCGGGGTTGCGCAGCGTCCTGCCTGACAGCAAGGCCTCCGGTGTCAACCCCCGCGGCACTGCGGGCGCTCCAGGTGCTGAAGGCGATTGTGCCGGAGGCGGCGGAGGGCGGCGCGCCAGCGGGGGCCGAGGACGCGCCGCTGGACCGCCAGCGCCTGCTGTTCTGCGAGCGCTTCCTGGAGTTTGCGGTGGACCTGCTGAGCCAGCTGCCAACGCGGCGCTTTGTGCGGACGCTGCTGGACGACCGCGCGCTGCTGGTCAAGTGCCGGCTCTCCGGCCTCTTCCAGCACGCCCATGGTGCGTCGGCCGCTGCAGCCGCGTGCGCGCGCTGCTGTGCCCCGCGTGCAGCGGACGCGAGCTTTTGGGCGTGTGCTGTCAGAGGTTCAACCTCTGACAAAGCAGCAGGCACGGAGGAAGGGGCTGTACAGGCGTGCGTGGCGCAGTGAAGACCTGTGCTGCCTGCGCCTGCCAAGCGGCGCGCGCTGCTGCGGGGCGCGGCTTGGAGGAGCTGAACCAGCCAGCGCGGGCGCAGGCCACCTGTTCCGGCAGCTGGTGGACCTGCTCCACTTCTACCTGGCGTTCCCCATCGACGACCACACCGGCGAGCCGCTGTCGGATGCGGAGGTGACCGCGCGGCACTACACACGCCTGGTGCAGCTCCAGCGGCTGCTGTTCCGGCACCACCCCGGGCTGCGGGACCTCGCCCTGGCCAACTGCGGCACGCTACAGCGGCGCGACGTGCTGAAGCCGGCGCTGCTGGCCCTGCCCGCCGAGGAGCTGCGCACGCTCGCCGTGAAGCAGCTGCGGTGCGGCAGCGCCCAAAAGCTCGCCATGTGGGCAGCAGCGAGCGCGGCAACCATGTGAGCCTTCTGGCAGAGTGTCCTTGCTCCGGACGAGCGCAATGTGCATGTTTGCAGCGATGGGGACAGCATGCTAGCGTAGGCTGTGGCAGATCCGTACCCCTTTCTGCCTGCACACAGGGTGCGCAGGTGCATGTGTGCACAGGAAGAGAATGCTGCTGCATGGTGGGTCATGCTGTGCACGCTGCTGACACCCTTGTTTGTGGGCGCGCGCTGCGCAGGCTGCTCGCGGACGACGACCCGTGGGCGGATGACGAGGAGTTTGTGGCGGAGGTGGTGGTCGCCGCGTACGAGAAGCGGCGCGCGCAGACGGAGATCATCAACGCCATGCCCCTGTACCCGACCGAGAAGCTGCTGTGGGACGAGAACCAGGTGCCGAACGTGCAGTACACCGGTGCGGCCCCACGGGCTGCTCAGTCTGGGAGGGGCCGTGTGCGAGTACCGCAGCGCGTCCATCAAGGCTTGCCTTGGTTTTGACTGCATGGGTGCTGGGCTGCTATCATCCGCATGCGTTCTGCACCGGCGAGCCTGGCGCGCGAGTGTGTGGCCGGTGCAGGCGAGTCCTGCCTGGCGCTGCCCAAGCTCAACCTGCAGTTCCTGACGGCGCACGACTACCTGCTGCGCAACTTCTCGCTGTTCCGCCTGGAGGCGACGTACGAGATCCGTGAGGACATCGCTGACGTGCTGGGCCGCGTCGGCGCCACCTGGTGCGCCGCCCCGCGCACTGTGGGCCCAATGGGGTGTGTGCTCACGTTGACGAGTGCACAACCTTCTGAGTCCTGGTGGGTTGAAGCCTGCCTTGAGCCGAGCCAAGCTCGGCATGCTTGAGTGCAGGCACTGCAGCGTCACGGACTTTGCGAAGTCGACAGGAGGCGCCGGGCGGTCGCTGCCAGCCCGCGTGTGGCTGTGTTCCAGCTGGCTGTGCAGTCGGGGCCCAAGTCGTGTGTCACAAGTGTGCGCCGCGCCAGGGACGAGGACGACGAGGACAAGGTCGTCTTCCGGGGCTGGGCGCGCATGGCGGTGCCGATCGACAGCTTCAGCGTCGTGGAGGTCCGCAAGCCCAACGTGGGCGAGGCAAAGCCGGCGGCTGTGACGGCGGACATCGTCATCAACCCTGGCCGTGAGCGCCCGTCGCCTCTGTCACGCGGTGTGCGCGAGAGTGCAGCCGGAGCTTGAACACGCCTGCCCGACCATGGCGTGCCGCGGTCAGAGCGTGTAGCTGCAAGCTTGAACACCATGTGTTTTCAAGGATGCTCAACAGGTATGAAGCGGCGTGCCATGGCGTGCGCAGGCTTGCGCGGGGACGTGCGATCGGAGTGGGATGAGGCCAAGCAGCACGACGTGCTGTTCCTGCTCACGCTCCGCCCGCCGGCGGCCAACGCGCTGGCAGCCGCGCGCGCGGCGGGGCAGCAGCCCACGCCGGCCGAGCTGTACGGGCTGGTGGCCGTGCGCGGCTGCGAGGTTATCGAGGTGCGCTGCTCCGATTACCACAGCCTGCAGCCGCCTGGGATACGGTATACATTGCACGGTGTGCCTTTGCCCGGGCTGCACTCTAAAACTTGGTGTCCTGCGGTCCTGCGTCGACCTCCACTAAGCCAGCTGCGTGGTGGGCACATCATGACGTGTATGTCATTTTGCTTCTGCAAGCAGCAGCGGGTTTCCTGACTGTGCGTCTGTGTGACCCACCATGAGCCCGCTGGAGACAACAAGTGGCGAACATGCCGCGTGGGCGGGCTGCGCCGCGCAGGTCAAGGACGAGGAGGGCCGGCTGATGAACGACTTCACCGGCCGGGTGAAGCGCGAGGAGTGGCAGCCGCCCGCGGGCTTGAAGCGCACGCTTGTGGTGGCGCTGGACACCGCGCAGTACCAGCTGGACATGGAGGCCATGCAGGCCAGCGGCAGCGAGGACGTCTACTCCGCCTTCAACCTGCTGCTCCGGCGCAAGCCCAAGGCGCGCACGCGCCGCCGGCCTGGCGGGGCCGCGCAGGGTTGCGCTTGCGGCGGCAGCATAGGTGCCCGTGTGTGCCGTGTGGCGGAAACGAACTCCTCATGGACACCAGGTGTCAGTCTGGTGCCATCTGCCGGGACTGTAATGGCGCATGGCTGGGCGCCCCTTGTCAGGCGCGCCCCTCTGTCATGTAGAGGGAGCAGCTTATATACAGCATAAGCTGGCGGTGCTGCAGCAGTCCTGCCCTGCCTGCCTCGCGTCGAGCATGCGCGGCGCGCCGCGCGCGCCGCAGGAGAACAACTTCAAGGCGGTGCTGGAGAGCATCCGCGACCTGATGAACGAGGAGACTGTCATGCCCGCCTGGCTGCACGACATCTTCCTGGGCTACGGCGACCCCGCGGCCGCGCGCTACACCAACCTGCCCGACACGCTGGGCACCATCGACTTCAAGGACACCTTCCTGGACGCCGCGCACCTGCGCGCCAGCTTCCCGGGGCACGCCGTGGAGTTTGCGCGCGCGCCCGCCGCGCCCGGCGGCGCCCAGGCGAACGGCTCCGCGCACATGGACGTGGACGGCGAGGCGGAGGAGCCGCGCCCGCCCTTTCGCGTGACCTTCGCCCGCGCGCCGGCCGCCGCCGCGCCCGCCGCCGCGCCCAAGACCGGCAAGCGCAAGGTGGCCGTCAATTCCCGTCGCGCGCGCAGGCCGACCGCCTGCGCCTGCACAAGCCCCCTCGAGGGTCTTTGCTCTCACACCGTGGTGCGCTGGACAGGGCGCCCAGGAGGCCGCCGCCGACGCCCCGGAGTCGCCGCCCGCCGAGCCGCCCAGGCTGCTGGTGGAGCCGTACCTGCCGCCCGACCCGGGGCCCTACCCGCAGGACAAGCCGCCGGAGAACACCGTGCGCTTCACGCCTGTGCAGGCGCGCCGCCAGCCCTCTCGCTGATGCGCTGCGGATGGAGCGGCTCGCTGCGGCGGGCGCGAGGCTGGCTGCAGACCAAGCAGTGCGCCTTGGGGAGCCGGCTGCACTTGCGCTGCAGGCAGATGTGACAGGCCTGCATTTGCAGCAGCGGTGACACTGCGCTGGGCGGCCAGGTGGAGGCGATCCGCGCGGGCGTGCAGCCGGGCCTGACCATGGTGGTCGGCCCGCCGGGCACCGGCAAGACGGACACGGCGGTGCAGGTCATGCATGTGCTCTACCACAACTGCCCGGGTCAGCGCACCCTGCTCATCACGCACTCCAACCAGGCGCGCGCCTTGGCGAGAGGCGCCTGTACCAGGACGCCCCCGGGCTGCTGAGGTTTTACCGTGCCTTGCAGCATTGGGCGCAGTGCGGCAGACCTTGCACCTCAGCTGCAGCAGTGCTGCCGCGCTCCGTGCCGATCGCGCGACTGCATGCTCCGCTCCGCTTGACTCGATGCCGCGCCCCGCCTCGCAGGCCCTCAACGACCTGTTCGAGAAGATCTTGCAGCGGGACGTGCCGGCGCGCTACCTGCTGCGCCTGGGCATGGGCGAGCAGGACCTGGCGACCACGTCCGACTTCTCGCGCGTCGGCCGCGTCAACGCCATGCTCGCGCGCCGCCTGGAGCTGCTCGCCGAGGCGCGCTCCGCCTGACGGCGCACGTCCCGTGTCAAAGCGATGTCGGCGCCGCGCCGTGATGGGCGCGCCGCTGCCCGAGGCAGGCGCGCGGCGCGCGCGTCGTGCCAGCCAGCGCGGTCAGCTGACCAGCGCGTGGCCGCGCGCCAGGTGGAGCGCCTGGCCAAGCAGCTGTCGGTGGTGGAGGATGTGTCGTACACGTGCGAGACCGCGGCGCACTTCTGGCTGCTCCACGTGCTGGCGCGCTGGGAGAAGTTTGTCACCGAGGTCGAGCGTCGGCGCACGGCCGAGTGCGTGCAGGTGTGCTGCCTCTGCTGCACTGACAGGCGCTGTGATACGGTCTCCCAATGTCGGGCCTGTAGTGGCTGGCCTCCGCCAAGCAGCACATGCTCTGAACAGACACGCGGCCGCCCTTGCAGGAAACCCGCTGGGCCCTGTGCTGCCCAGTTCCAATCTGTCTTGATGTTGGTAGCGCTTTTTTGAGCGCGCATGCTGCCAGAGAGGCGTGTCAGGTGTGGGAAGCGCTGCCGCTTGCGCGCGGGATGAGCCGGCTCGCCTGCGTGCAGGACCTCTTCCCGTTCAAGGCCTACTTTGCGGACGCGCCGGGCGGCCTCTTCAAGGGGCGCTCCTTTGCGGCCGACATGGAGCGCGCGCGCGGCTGCTGGCGCCACCTGCGCACCATGTTCCAGGAGTTGGAGGAGTGCCGCGCGTTTGAGCTGCTCAAGGCGCGCACTGGCCCGTGCCTGGGGAGCTTGGCTGCAGCATGCCCGCAAGGGAAGCTATGCTGCGCTGCAGCGTGTGCCCACCGTTTCGTGCTGACAAGGTTGGCAGGCGGAGCGCACGCGTGCAGCGCGGTATGTGGCTGTCAGCGCTGCGGCGGTCGCATCGCGCAGGGCCAAGCGGACCGCGTCAACTACCTGATGACCAAGCAGGCCAAGATCGTGGCGATGACGTGCACGCATGCGGCGCTGAAGCGCCGCGAGTTCCTGGAGCTGGGCTTCAAGTTTGACAACCTGCTCATGGAGGAGAGCGCGCAGATCCTGGAGATCGAGACCTTCATCCCCATGCTCCTGCAGGTGGCCGCCTGCGCCCCCGGAGGCGCCATGCCTCCGCCCTGTCAGCGGAGCGCGGAGTGTTTGGCTCTGCTGCCATGAGCTGGTGTCTCCGCACCCAACTCGTGCTGCTGTTGGAGTGCGCCCGAGCGTTGGGCGGCTGCGCGCGCAGCGACAAGACGACGGCGTGGCGCGCCTCAAGCGCGTGGTGCTGATTGGCGACCACCACCAGCTGCCGCCGGTGGTCAAGAACATGGCCTTCCAGAAGTTCAGCCACCTGGACCAGTCGCTCTTCACGCGCTTTGTGCGCCTGGGCACGCCCTACATCCAGCTCAACGCCCAGGTGCGGCCTCCCGGCCCGGCGACGCGCGCGCGGGGCCGCCCCCAGCTGTGCGCATCTTCTTTTACGGATCCCGCCGCGGCACGCGTCCGCGCCTCACACCGAGTGTGCGGCTGCGCCGCGGCTGGCGAGCAGGGCCGGGCGCGGCCCAGCCTGGCCAAGCTGTACAACTGGCGGTACCACCAGCTCGGCGACCTGCCCAACGTGACGGGCGGGCCCGCGTTCCTGCGCGCCAACCCCGGCTTCGCCCTGGACTTCCAGTTCGTGGACGTGCCCGACTACCAGGGCCAGGGCGAGAGCGCGCCCATGCCTCACTTCTACCAGGCGCGGGGCCTGCCGGCGAGCGAAATATCACATGGGCTTCTCCGGCCAGACCTTGCTTGGGGCGTGCCGGACGACTCCAGGCAGGGGCCGAGCTGCAGGGATGCGGGCTGGCCTGCAAGCCGGGCGCGGACGCTGAGTCGCGGCATGCGCAGCCCGGCTCCTTGCGGGAAGCCGCACCCGCGGCAGCCAGAGACGAGGCGGGTGTGCGGCGCGCGCAGAACCTGGGCGAGGCGGAGATGGTCGTGTCGGTGTACATGTACATGCGCCTGCGCGGCTACCCGGCGGCGCAGATCTCCATCCTGTCGCCGTACAACGGCCAGGTCGCGCTGCTGCGCGACGTGGTCGAGCGCCGCTGCGCGCAGCACCCCGCCTTCGGGCGGCCGCACAAGGTGCGCGCGCGCGCTGTGGCGGATGCGCTGCCCGGCCGCCTCTTAAACAGGCTCGCGGGGTCGGGCATGACGCGCGCGGGCGCGCGCGCGCAGGTGGCGACGGTGGACAAGTACCAGGGGCAGCAGAACGAGTATGTGCTGCTGTCGCTGACGCGCACGCGGGCCGTGGGCCACATACGCGACGTGCGCCGGCTGGTGGTGGCCATGAGCCGCGCGCGCCTGGGGCTGTACGTGTTTGGCCGCGCTGCGCTGTTCGCAAACTGCTACGAGCTGCAGCCGACCTTCACGCAGCTGCTCGCGCGCCCGACGCAGCTGCTCCTGCACCCGAGCGAGACGGTCGCGGTGCGCCAACGCGCCTGGTGTGACGTTATGCGAGCCGGCAGCTGGTTTGCGCGAGAGCTTGTAGCATGTGGACGCCATGTAACGGGGATGGGCGCGTCAAGGTTATTGCGCATGGCTGCGTGTTGTGCGGCCGTGGTCACGGCACAACAGCACGTAGTTACATGCGCTGTCATGCTCGCTGCTTACTGTCTCAATGAGCAGGTCTTGCACAACCTGCGGTGCTGTGTGGGCAGGCCTGCGAGCGGGCGGTGGGCGACATCGGGAGGCCGCTCGCAGTGAGCGGCGTGGACGCGATGGGCGCCATGGTGTATGCCATGACAGCAGAGTGGGAGCAGCAGGCGCATGCTGCGGCGCTGGCGCGCGCCGCGATCCCTGC
>JAABUV010003983.1_pt1 | contig 18140 bp, 22 predicted proteins | sample 5559971 | NCBI WGS metagenome assembly JAABUV01 (sample SAMN10711881, study PRJNA513362) | rock metagenome | isolation source: Antarctica rocks | place: Antarctica: Victoria Land, Knobhead nord | collected 2015-12-19
CTGCCCGGCGCGCACCCAGCAGGTGCGCCCGCACGCGCTTGACGGAGGAGATCAGGGTCTCGTTGAACTTCTCGGCCTCGGTCAGGATCGGGATGTTGTCGCTGACGATGCTGTCCACCAGGTCGTCACCCACCGCCTGCGCGGCGCCGGCCCAGAGTTGGGGTTCCCAGGCAGAGCAGCGCGGGGTCAAGGCCAGGGCTCTGCTGTGGTTACCAGGGCGCCGCCCACTGCCTGCACCTGGCCGGCCTACGACAAAACAGCGCAGAGGTTGGGACGGGGCTCTGCTGTCCACCAGATCGTCGCCCTCCTCCTGCGCCCGGCCGGAACGCCGCAGGCCCGACGGACACCACCCCACACAGCGGCGTGTCCTAATGAGCAGGATGCTCCAAGCACAGCAAGAGAGGCAAGCATCACCGGGGCCCTTTCCACGTCTGCTGCATGCACAGCCGCCTTCCTACACGGCCAACATCTGCCCCCGTAAAATATGACTGTCTATGGCGACAACCAGGTCTGGCAATGCCGCCGAGCAGGCCTGGCGGCGCGGCGCCCACTGCGCCCTGCGCCCCAGGCGCGCCTTCATAAAGTCGGGGCCGCCCGTCAGCGCGCCGTCCTTGCCGGTGGTGACCACCACCAGCACGCCCTTCTTGCCGCCCTGCTCCACCGTCTCGTACCACTTCTCGACCAGCTTGTCGCCGAACGCAAACGCGTCGTTCTCAAACTCCAGCTTTCGCACGGTCACCGCCTCCAGCCGGTAGCCCGTCTGCGACTGCGCCGCGCCCCAGCCGCACATGAGGGCGGCTGCTGGTGAACGCAGAGCATGAGGCGAGGCGAGAGCTTGCGAACACTTGCAGATTTGCGAGCGCCATGCCGCGCGCTCCAGGACCGCGCTCCAGGAACACCGCGCAGCAGCGTCGGAGGCTGCCTCGAGGCTGCCGCGCAGCCTGACTGACCCCTTCCGCGCTTGCGCCGCGCCAGGCGCCTGCGTGGCAGGCTGGCGGTGCCTGTTCTGGGGGTGTGCGGCGCTCTGAGCAATGCATACGAACCTCCAGGGTCTGCAATTTACACTTGAGCGCAGTCTTGTTCACCTTGTGCCAGCACGCTGCGAGTGCGTATCCTGGGGGCATGCGAGGCCCTAGGCAGGGTGTGACACGGACCTCCAGGGTCTGCAGGTCGTATTTCAGCGACTTCTTGGTGGTCTTGTTCAGCACTATGCAACTGCGCATTCTGAGGGTATGTGACTCTGCGAGTGCGTATCTTGAGGGTATGCGAGGCTCTGGGCAGGGCGTGATACCAACCTCCAGGGTCTGCAGGTCGTAGTTGAGCGACTTTTTGGTGGTCTTGTTCAGCACGCCCGCGTCGTCCAGCACATAGTTGGTCGTCGGCCGCGGCTCGCTGAGCAGGTCAAACTCGTTCGCCAGCGCCGCGCCCGCCGGCGCCAGCGCCAGCAGCGCCGCGGCGCCCGCCTGCGCAGCGCCCGCTGCCTCCTGTGTGGCCGGCCCGGGAAGCAGCGCAACGCCAAGGGAGGCAGGCGCGTGCTCGGCACTTTCAGGTGCACACAGCAGAGGCTCCCAGGACCGGTGTCAGGGCAGGTGACAACAGGCTCTTTGCAAGAGGCGGGACGTCCCTAGTGTCTGGTTTGGTGCCATCAGTGTGGTGCACTGCACAAGTGTGGTGCACTGCACTGAACATGCTTGTTTGGCGCTTGCTGCTCCACAAGGTGTCAGGCTTCACCGCCAGGCCAGGGACTTCACCGCTGCAAACCTCGAGGCTGCTTGCTGCGCGTGGCTGTGCTCGCTCTGCACGCGTGCCCCAAATGTGGCGTGACGTTGATGTGTTACTGCTGCTTATCTCACGGAGCACAGGCTAGCAAGAAGCACACTGCTCCACTCCATCAACGAGAAGCGTTGCTTTTCACTGTCTTACAGCAAGCACGAGCAAGGTTCGGATGCATTGCACGCTTCCTTTCTGCTCCGCTGCTATGCATGGGTTCAGCAGACGTTCGGCCAGCTTCCACAGCTAAGGGCAAGGCGCAGCTCGTAGCGCGCCTGTGCACGCTGCGCTCGGCAGACCGTGTGGCGCGCGCAACACCTCACACGAGGTGCTGGTGGCGCGCGAGCTCCCTGCCTGAACGCCTGCGCCTGGCCAGCCCTGCATTGTGCACTGGTGTGCAGCGTGGTCATCGTAGCAGAACAGAGCAATCCTGAAGGCCACTGTTCCTGTAGATTGCGGTGGCCTGAGCTCAAACGGTGTATTTTGCCCTACCACCCTTATGCTAGGGTACACGAGCGGGGGGCCCGCTCGTACGGGCGCGCCTGACGAGCTCGTCAGCCAGTTTGGTCTGGGCACGGCCAGCTTGAGTCTGGAGGCTGCTGGGGTGCTGGTGCAGGTCCCCATATGTGCCACCGGCTGAGGCGCCGGCCCTGCGTGAACTAGCTCGAGCTAGCCGAGCGTCGGCAGCGTCCGCGCAGCCGTGGGCCTGCCCTGTTTCCCGGAATGCTGTCCAGGCACTGAAGCGCATGGCGCGGACCAAAGCTGCCGAGTTCTGGCGCGGCATCAGCTTATGCATCAACTGAAAAAAGCGTCCAGCAAGGGTTGGACTGCGCCCACCTCAGCAGCCGTGGCAGGAAGGACACTGGGCCCCTTTACCAGGTGCGTTGTGCGCTGCTGCAGGCCCGCCTCAGTTAGGCTCAAGTGCAGGCACCGATGCTGAGCAAGCGCCCCAAAGGCTCTGGCCGTACAGCGCTCTTCTGGTCAAGGGCGGTCTCCAACAACTGCTCAGCGTCCGAGCACAGCGGGCTATGGCGCAGCGTGGGAGCTGTGAACCCTCACACCTGCGTATTGCTCCACAGGGCACCAAGCAGCGGGCGGCAGAGCGGGCGCTCGCCTGACGCTGCTGCATGTCGCTCACCGCGCTTGCGGGCGCCCGCCTGCCGAGCTGCGCCGTCCTGGCCGAGCGCCTGGAGTGCGCACCTGAAGGTGAGGCCCCAGTCGGTGTATGTGTCTATCAGCTTGAGGTCTTTAAGAAGAAGGAGCGTCTGGCGCGTGCATAGCACTCAGCAGCCTGGTAGGCCTGGTCTAGAGCAGCTGTGTGAGCGTTCAGCAGCGTGACTAGAGAGGCGTTGGCCGCCTGCGTCCAGGGCGTCAGGCTAGTGTGCAGGCCACTAGGCAGTGTCCCCGGGTGCACGGCTGCTGCCGGCTGCAGAGCTGAGCGAAGTGGGCGGGGCAGCAGCTGAAGCGGCTGGACAGCTCGCCGAGGCCGGGCCAGGAGCGGGGCCGCCGCCCGTGAAGCCCTGCTGCTGCACGCCCGCAGTGGCCGACCCGAAGCGGGGGCGGACTCCGGAGCTGCCAGAGTTGCCGCTGGGTGCGGCGGTCCTGCTGGCCCGAGCTTGCACATACTCACCAGCACAGCTGCTTTGCTGCAGGTGGCCCTGCTGGCATCATGATATTGCCTGTTCAGAGCCAACGCTCGCCGGCACAGCACAGGGCGACGTCAGAATGCAGGTGCGGGCACAGCACGACCACGTGAGCCGTGTGGGTCGGGATGGCAGGCTATGCTGCCAATAGCCCTCGCATGCGCATTTAGCTAAGCTGTTGGCATACGCAGAGCACTACACTTGGCGGCGCCAGTCGCCTGAAAGTGCTTGCGTTGCGGCACGGCTGCGGCACTGCTGTGGTCCTCAGCGAGCACAGAGAGAACAGGAACCCGAGCGGGTAGGCAGCGTTGGACGCGCCGGCCGCGCCCAGAGGCTGGGAACCTGCCTGCATGTCATGGCGTGGTCGCACTACGCGTCAAGCATGCAGCCGTCCAGCGCCTGCCCCCACGGACCGAGAAACGCTGTGCCTGTTGGGTGCCGCGCAGCCTGCATGCGCTGTGCAGGCCTGCAGCCGGTGCTCCTGCGGCGGGTGCTGGCGCCTTGCCTCACGGAGGCTGCGCGCGCCGCGCAGACCTGCAGCTGGAGGTGCTACGGCTGGTGGGCGCGGCGTGGGACGCGCGCCCGGACGCGCCGTGCGCGGCCACGGAGCTGCGCGAGTGGGCCAGCTACTGCGGCGTCTGCCGCGCCTGGCGCGCGCACTTCGCCGGCCGCCCGCTGCGGCTGGCGTTCGACGCGCCGCTGACCAGGGCGCAGGTGCCTCGCCGGCCATCCCTCCGGCGCCCGCTCGGCTCGGCCTTTGGGCAGCGAGTACGGCAGATGGCGACTGGCGCCCTGGCGGTGCTCGATGACTTACACTGTCTGCTCGCATGCGCTCAATCTGTGGCAGACCACGCTGTCCCCGCGTGTAAGGTGCGAAGGCACATTTGCATGTTTGAGTGTGGATAGAGGAGCTCGGCGTGCACTGTGTCACGCCCGCGCGGTGCGCGCCGCGCCGCCGCGCGGCTGCGCACGCGCGGCCAGCCTTAGCTGCCCCCGGCCGCGCGCAGGCGCGCTGGCTGCAGACCACGCGCGCGCCCATCCGCCGCATCACCTTCCAGTGGCGCGACCGCGCGCCCGTGGCCGTGCACGGCAGCATCGACGGGTGACGCTGCCCGCGCACGCGCCCGTCCGAGCCTGCGCGCGCGCAGCGCTCGCTGGCGGGGCGGCTGCGGCCCCGCAGCCGGGCGCGGCCGCATGCCTGGCTGCTGCCGCCGCCCTGACGCACACATGGCTGCGGTTTGCAGGGGTGGGTCCACGCGCCCGGCGCGCCCTGACAGCTGACGCCGGCGGGCGCGGCCCGCCGCATCACTCCTCCTTCTCTTTCACCTGTCGTTGTCGCGGGGGCGCGCACGACACAGAGGCCTGCGAACGCCGCCAGCGGCAGGCCCGTCTTTTTGCCCCGCTCTCACCCCGCTTGTGTGCGAGCGACATTGTGAATGGGGTAGGTTTTGGGCCCTATTGGCGGGCGCCCACATCAAGCTGGGGCGTCACCAGTGCTAGCCGTCGACAGATAGAAAGGTCTGGGCGCACGCAGCACATCTGTACCATCAGGGTGACTGAAAGTGCATGACGGTGTTGCAGCAAGGCGGTTGGACGCCTTTCTGCAATGCCCATGCATATGCCTGACATGACGTTTTGACGCAGCTTGGCTGCATTGGGGGGTGTCTGCTTTTGCGGTTCCCAGCATATGCAGTGCAAGCCTGCCTGTATGCCTGTGGGGTTGCACGCCCATGGTCAGTGCAGCTGAAATGGCGTGTTCTGCTGCCTCTTCTGCTCTCTTGTACACTGTGGCGCCGCGGGTGCCTGGCCAGGAGGCCGGCACGCGCGGTCTGGCATATGGCTTGCTGTCGCTGCATCAAGTGCACAAGCGCAGCCTGTAACAACCTGCACAGCACGGCAGCGATAGCACATTACAGACTCGCCATCATTGTCGCGACACCAGAAAGCGAACATGCGGAAGGCGCAAGAGCGCAGCAGCATGCAGCACCGTCGGTGCCACACGAGCAGGGCTGCTTGTGAGGCTGCACATGCAGGGGGATCAGGAGCTGGGAGCACAGCGGAGGGTTCTGGTCAGACCCGGGCCAAGGGCGCAGCCTTGCCTTATGAGGCCCTATTGTACACCCCCCTCCCACAGGGCCTACAGCGCGTGCCTACAGCCCAGCCCCGAAGCCCACTCGTCAAACCCTTGTGCCGGGGCAACACCCTGGGTGCGCCACGCCAGGGCCCCCCCTCCCCGTCAGTGCAATAAATGTATGCCCACTTCTGGCCCCTGCCGCCCGACCCCTGCCGCCGCGGCGTGCTTGCGGCCGCGCGGTGTGGAGAAAAAAGTGGGTCTGACCTATAATGCAGGCCGCGCGCTCGCCGCCTGCGACCCACTGCAGCCCGGTTGTGCCGTGCATGTCGCCAGCACGCCAGCCCGACTTCGACTCAGGTTGGGAAACGTCAGCAGCCGCCAGGCGCCTGAGGGGGGTCGGCAGGGAACGCCTGGGATGGACAGGGACACACAGAAACAGCCGACCCGCTACTCTACATCGTGCCGGGGGGGGGAAGCTATGTGTGCGGCTACCGCGGCTAAGTGGCGACGGGCGCCCACGCCTCGTGCAGCAGGCGCTGAAACGGGCCGCCCTGCCCGGCGGGAAAAAATTTGGCGAAGAAGCGACCAACCGCGACGACCGCGACCACAAGCGACCCCCACGGGGACCTGGCGGCTGCATGACCTTTTCCCTCTCCCGACCCGCGCGTCCATGGGGCAGCCGGTGCGCGCCCTCGCGCACGGCAACCTTGACATACTTGTTCACCACACGTCATGCCCCCCCCGGCTCCGCTGGCTGCCGGCGACACCTGCTCAGACACCCACACAGCGGCGCCCCTCGCAACATCGCACGAGTCGAGCCACCTCCTGGCACAGGCATGGCCATGCGGCGGCCTGCGCACGCCGCCGCGCCCGCCCCGCTCGCAGCACTCGCCACGCGCTCCACACGCTCAGCTTCCCGGCCGACTCCGCGCAGCTTCGCGGGCTGCACGCTCAGCCCGCGCCGGCGCCGCCAGGCACACGCGCGCCTGCCAGGCTCGGATGCGGGCGGCAGCGCCGGCGGCGGCTCACACAGTCCACAGCGCCAGGCCGCCCGCCGCGTCGCCGGACACGAGCGTCTCGCACGGCCCGGCCGCCAGCGTGCGTACGCTGTGGTGGTGGCAGTGCAGCGCGGGCGCGCGCGCGGGCGCCAGGCTGCCCAGCCGCCACCGCCGCACCAGCTGCGCGCGCGACGCGGCTGCCTCAGTCTCCATATCAATCACACTCGGAGGGCTGCATGAGTCATCAACCTCCTGCTCTCCTGCCCTGCGCACTCGCGCACACAGCGCAGGCGGCCCCGCACTCGCCGCTAACACGGCAGGCCGCCTACATGGCGTTCGGTGAAGCCCTGCGCGCGCCCGGCCCACGCAGCCGCCGCCGGCGCCCCCCTGCCTCCCACGCAGAACCCTAAAGGCGGCAGCAGTTGCTGCTGTTGTGAGAAAAAAGACCCTCCCACGCAAAACCTAAGAAAGCGGCGGTCAATGCTGCCGCCGCAAACATGAGGGCGGCGGTCGATGCCGCAGTCGCAAGCATAAGGCCCTAGCGGCGGGGCGCGCCTTGTCGTCGCCGCCCGTGTACAGGTGCCCGTCGGCGGCCGCGGCGGCGCAGTGCAGGCGGCCGCCCGCGTGCGCGCCGCGCTCCTCCATGACCAGCTCCAGCGACGCGGCGTCCCACATCTTGACCGTGCCGTCATACGAAACGCTGTACAGGAAGCCGCCGGCCGCCGCGAGCGCCGTCACGCGGTCGCGGTGCGCCTTTCCGCGCGCGCCGGCCGGCTCCAGCTCGCCCTTCTTGCCGACCGCCCAGGCCCTGCGCAGCCCCAAAGTCTTGCTGGGCGCCCATAGCACAGAGCCTCGGACCGCCGCCGCGCTCAGCCAACCGCGGCATTCGCAGCGCCAGGCATGCACAGCATGCTCGGTCATCTTGTTTGCAGAACCAGACGTGACAGCGTAAGGACGCAAGCAGCTGCTTTGAGGAGACAGGCCGACATCACCGTAACTAGCAGGTGTCTGACAACACACGATAGACAGCGGCCCCTGTCACATACATCACGCGCGTGCCTCGCACGGCCATCTTGGTGTGGCCTGGATACACCAGTGCCTGCTTCTCGACTCTTCATGACAGCGACGAGGGAAAGCCTGCAAAAGCTGGCGCGCCTGATGGCGCCGTCGTCGCCGGCGGTGAACACGCGGCCGGCCGCGCACGCCAGGCCCAGGATGTCGCCCTTGACCAGCGCCACGTCGCGCATGTGCCGCGGCACCGCGCGGGCCAGGTCCCACTGCCGCAGCGTGCTGCAGCCCGCGCTGCGCGCCCGGGCGAGCTGTCGATCAGCACCACTGACGACCCTTTGTCTGCAGCACAGGGGTGTGTTGCGCGGCGGCGTCGCCACTGCACAGCAAGCACGCACACGCTGGCTGCCCGCCGCTGCCGCAGTAGGCTGTCATGTTTGCGTCGCAGACAGGCAGTAAATGCACCAACCAATACACAAGGGCCGTGTCATGCCGATGGTCATAAACCTAAATCAAGCAGTGTGCTCTGTCGCGCTGAACACGTCGCCCGCAACCGCCGCAAAGTGCTTTTCATGCAGGCTCACCACATCCTGGCTTCTGGGTGGGCCCCATTTTCTTGTCTACCATGCAAGGCCACGGTGTCTCAAGAGACCAGCCAAACAGCGTGGCCTGGTCAGCAGCCCGATGGAAACAGCCCTCCCTGTCTAGCTACAGCAGCGCGCCGTGCGCACGCAGCCGGCGCACCTAAACAGCCACCGGCCGTCCACCGCCAGCGCGCGCACCCAACCCGAGTGCCCGTTCAGGACCACCTTGTCCTGCATCTCCGCGGCCGGCGGCTCCCACACCGCGATGCTCTTGGCCGCGTTGCCGCAGAACACCTGCGCCCGGCGCTCCGCTCGGCCCCGCCCCGGCTCATGCGCGCCCGCCTCCCAGCGCCTGCCTCTCGACGCAGCCGTCGAGCACAGTGCGGCCACCCAAATGTCCGTGAGCTGCCGGCACGCAGCAGCTACCGCGCGCTGCTCTGAACACGCGACCTGGCGGCAAGCACCTGTCGGCCTCGCTCACTCGGCACACGCTCGGGGCGCCGGCCGACGCATGCAGCACGGCAGGCTGCGGGCTCAGCTGTGAGGGCCGGCGCGCCTGCTGCCGCGCGTCGGGCAGCGCGGCGCTGGGGTCCGGCGCCGCGCCGTCCACCGCCAGGGAGAAGATGGGGGCGCCCGCAGGGTTGAGGCGCGCCACCTCCACCGGCTTCACCCCCAGCAGCTCGCCGCCCTCCTCCTCGGCCTGCGCGGCGCCGACAGCGACCTGCTCACGCTCCCAACAAGGTATGGCGCGTCGCCCACAGCCTCGACAACACAAAGCGCAGACGAACTGAGACGCCGCCACAGCGCAGGGACAGGCGGGACAAGCTGAGCTGGCACACGCACGCGCCTCCCTATCCACTCACAGCAGACAGGTTTGGCGCGAGCTGCTGGAGGAGCGCTAACCAAAGTACGCACCTCCAGCCGCCAAAGCGCCATCGTCTTATCGAGGGACGCAGTGATAATCTCCTTCTTCCCATCTGCGCGTCCCCAGGACAGGTCACGCTGCTGCCCGTGACACGGTCAGCGGCAACTCGGCACTTTCACAGCAGGGCCACACAGGCGCAGGGCAGAAACTTCCAAAGCGCAAATGAAGCGCACAGCGGCATGCCCAGCACTCGAGCGCTACAGTATGAGGCACGTCTACCAGCGGGACCAGAGCACGGCTTATCAGCGGGCGGTGACGGAGCAGGCCTGCAGGGGCCCTCTGAGTTGGTCTGGGCGGCTCACCGACGTCGACCTTCACCAGCGCCGCGGTCACAGCCGCTGTGTGTCCTTTCAGGTGGCCGCAGAGGATCGTCTCCCGCTCAAGGCCCTCGCGTGGTCTGCACGCCGGCTGCCGCAGCACGCATACAACAGTCGAGCCCACCTACGGCACACACCGCCGGGCGCACTCACTGTCTGCAGAGGAGCAAGCGTCAGCTGCGTTGCCACAAGCTCGGGCACAGTCGGCCTGAAGCATGCACAGCGCTGCAGGGCTCTAGCCACAGAGTCTGTACCTCACACAACCCCATCGTGCGTCGGCCAGTGCGGCCTTCCCTCCAAACAGCTGAGGCCAGGAGCCGCAGGGACTGCCAACAACGCACGCAGGGCGCGCGACGGCTGCGTGGCCCGGCCGGCGCGCATGCGCGCACGCTGCGGCAGGGCGGCAGGCGCCTGCCGCAGCGTTGGGGCTTGCAGGGCGCTGCACTGGAGCACGGGAGAATGCAGTGGTGCTGCCGCAGCGAGCCGCGCACGTGCCCCTTGCATCTGAGCGGCCCACCCCGCCGAGAAGCCGCACTCTCAGATGTGTGTTTGCGGCCGCACCTGCGCACGCCGCGTTGCGCGCACGGGCAGGCGAAGGGCGCGCGTGCGCTCCCGTCCGAAGCATGTCTGAGCACGGCCGCTCACGGCCCCAGCCATGCAGGCGCCCCGCCGAACGTCGCCCCCGAGTCCACACTTTTGTAGTGCACAGCGCGCACAGCAGAGCTGGTACCTCGCTAGGCGGAGGGCCCGGCTGGGCCGTGGGCCATGATGCCTCCCAGCCTGCCGCCCTGTGATATCTGGAGCATGCCGATCTGGAGCATAGGCCTTTGCCTGCTGTGCTGATGGGGTTTTGCCGTCGCTGCATCACCAGCTTGCCATTCAGCGGCGTCAGACTCGGACATCGTCAGAGCTACAGCAGCAGCTCTGAAACACTTGCAACAGTGTCATCTTAAAGGCACAGTGTTGAGCACCGCTCCAGCATTACCGCCGAAAAGTTTTGAACGCCACGCCAGGGGTGCAGCCTTGAGCCATGTTGGCCCGCTGCCTGAGGACGCGGCTGGTGTCCGGTGCGCCCAGGGGGCCCGCACATTTGCAAGCTTTGCAAGCTTGGCACCGCACGCGGGTGTTACTCATGTTGTCAGCGCACAGCGAGCCTTGCCTTCACAGAGTGGCATTGATCACACCATGTAAGACAGTGCCTGCAAGTGTGAGCGGCGCCCAGTGGTCAACCACGACTGAATTCCGTGCAGCCCGCCATAAGCTCTGGCCGCCTGGCAGCTGCATGCAGTGCAGCAAAGCAGCCGCTCTGACGTGCACGGCACGTCGGCACGCCGCCGCGCACGTTTCACCCCAAGGACCGGCAAGCTCACCCTTGCCTAGCCCGACACGCAGGCGCGGCAGCGCCGGACCTGGCCGCGGCCGCGGCCGCGCTGCGCAACATGGCCACCGCGCCGGCGCCGGCGCCCGTGGACCTGCCGCAGCTGCCGCGCTTTGCGCACACGCCCGCGCCGTACGACGGGCCGCCCAAGGAGGAGGTGCTGGCTCTGCGCAAACGCTTTCTAAGCCCGGGTGCGTCCGCCGCGCCCGCGGCCCGCTGGTGGGGAGCTGTGAGCAGGCCCGGCGCAGTGGAGGAGGCCTTTCTCCCGTCTTTGTAGCCTGTTCGTAGGCCGCAGCTGTGTGGCGAGGCCTTACTGGCCCCCCTGCTCTTTAAGTAGACGGGTCTGTTTGCATAATGGTGTTTTTAGAGTGAATAGTAGCTGGACTGCGGGGCTTGCTGGGGCACACTGCCGGCCGGGGGACAGCTGGCGCGCTCACTCGCGCGCCTGCCCCGGCGCCCGTGCCTGAGCAGGCGCCTCGCAGACAGGCACGGCTTGCAAGCGCCGCGCCTGCTTACCATGCCCTGCCTCCCCCGCACTCAGCGGCGCCGGCGCGGTGCAGCGCTCTTCCACCACTTCAAGGACCCCATTATGATCACGGAGGGCCGCATGCAGTACCTGTACGACGAGCGGGGACGCCGCTACCTGGATGTGCGCCCGCTGCAGCCCGCGTAGCCTGCCCTGCCCCTGTTTATGTGGCTCCGCCCGCCGGCGATGCGTCGCGCGGGGCAGCGCGTCGTGACCGCGCGCGGGCAGCGGCTAGCGCATGCCTGACCCTGCACGCGCTGCGATGCTCCCCTCCCTCCTCTTCCTCTCTGCTTGCAGCTTCTCCGCCTGCATGCAGCGTGCTCTTGCGTCCGGGCAAACGCGCCCGAACCCGAGGCCTGGACCTGCACGGCGCGCCGAGGCGCGCCCTCGCTCGTGCGGCTGCGGCGAGCGCGCCGGCGCCGCTCGTCACTCAGCCGGGCAGGCTGCACTGACGCCGGGCTCAGCGCAGAATTGACGCCGCGCCCAATGCGTGTGCCGTCAGGCGTTTGCGGGCATTGTGACAGTGAGCGTCGGTCACTGCCACCCGCGCGTCGTGGCGGCGATCGACGCGCAGAACCACCGCCTGCAGCACACGACGACCATCTACCTCAACCACCAGATCGCGCAGTACGCGCAGGAGCTCACCGCGCGGCTGCCAGGCGACCTCAAGGCGCGCGCGCGCCCCGGGGTAGCACTGCCGCGGGCCGCACGTGACCGCACACAGACTCTTGGGTGGCGGGTTCTTCCGGAGACGCTTGCTCGGCTTTTGGCAGGGGAAGGCAGCAGCGTTGTGATGTTTTGTCACAGGTGGGAGTGTGCCACGGCGGCTGGCGCTGGGCCGCGCGCCCGGGGGCGCGCTCCGCGCGCGGCGGCGGCGAGCGTCAGGCGTGCATGGGGCCCGGCAGATGCCCGCAGATCAGCCGATACCCTATTGTCCCCTGGCGGCGCAGGTGGCCTACTTTGTGAACAGTGGCAGCGAGGCGAACGACCTGGCGCTGCTCATGGCGCGCCTGTACAGCGGCAACTACGACATGATCGCACTGCGCAATTGCTACCATGGCGTCAGCGAGGGCACCATGGGCATGCTCGGCCACGCCACCTGGAAGCAGCCTGTGCCCCAGGCGCGCCGCGCATTGCGCACAGCGCCAATTGTTGTTACAGAGCGAACCTCTGTTACAGCGCGCCTCGCTGCCACACAGCATTTGGCTGCTGCGCGTGCCTGAGGCCGTCCGCCAGAGGCGTCGCGCGCGCGGCGTGACTGGCGTCTCGCGCCGCGAGCGCAAGGCAGGAAGGGCGTCGGCAGAGGGCGCGCTGCGTCCGGCAGCGCTGGGGTTGCCAAGGGCTTTTAATCCCCTTGTAGGGTTATGGAGGCCGGAGCCGAGCGGGCGCCGCGCGCGCGCAGGGCTTTGGCGTGCGGCACAGCATCAACCCCAACCCGTACACTGGCGCGTTCGGCAACGACGGTGCGCGCTACGCGGAGGACGTGGCTGAGGTCGTGGCCACGTGCACGCCCGGCCGCGTGGCCGGCTTCATCGCCGAGGCGATCCAGGGCGTGGGCGGCAGCGTGCCGCTGGCCGATGGCTACCTGCCCGCCGTTTACAAGGCGCGCCCCCCGGTTCATGCTCGCTACCCTACCCTAACTCCCCGGCGCAGCCCCCCAGCTTGACCCCCCGGCAGCCCGGCCAGCATGCAGCGCTGCTCCAGGGGCGGGCGCGCGGGGCCGCACCGTCCGCTCGCGAGCGCGGCGCGCGGCGTCTCGTTGCGGCGCAGGCGCGATCGACAGCCCTGGTGCAGCTCTGCCTCGGTGACCGCGATGCGGCGACTTGCGGCCGTGCCACTGGCCGCGCGCTGGCCAGGGCGGTGCAGTCTGTGGCCGCCGTCTGTGGGCGTGCTCCAGCGGCTGCAGCGCATGCAGAGGGTTGGCTGGTGTGCGGGGCGCGAATGCTGCCAGCCTGAGCGCCCGTGCGCGCGGCAGACCGTGCGCGAGGCGGGCGGCCTGTGCATCGCGGACGAGGTACAGACGGGCTTCGGGCGCACCGGGACGCACTTCTGGGGCTTTGAGAACCAGGGCGTGGTGCCGGACATCGTGACCATGGCCAAGGCGCGGCGTCGCCCGCCTGAGACCCTAATCGCTGGCCTGAGCCCAGCGCCAGACGCGCACCTACGGCTCCACAGCGCATGGCGCTGTGGTGACGAGCCGCCGCAGCGATCTGGACCCGCAACTGCCATGCACAACGAGGCGGCCCTGAGCGTGCTTGCGCGCGCATGGGGCTTGAGCGCCCTGATCAGGGCCCGCACTCCTGCCGACGTCTATGAGCACTGCCCAGCGACAGGACAGCCATGCAGCACCCTCCTGTGTCCTCCGCTCCGCCACACCTTGCGCGGCCCGTACCATCCTCATACGCGGCGCGCGCCTGAACGCGCGCGCGCCGCGCGCAGGGCATTGGCAACGGGCTGCCGCTCGCGGCGGTGGTGACGACGCCCGAGATCGCGGCTGCGCTCGCGACGCGGCTGCACTTCAACACGTTCGGCGGCAACCCGGTGTGCTGCGCGGGCGGGCGCGAGGTGCTGCGCGTCATCGACGACGAGGGCATACAGGCCAACGCGCACGCGGTGCGCGACCCACCCCCGCGCGGGCAAATGCAAACAGCCGCGGCCCGCTGTGCGTGCGCCGCGTGAGCTGAGCAGCTCCGAACGATGCATGCGCTGGCTGCCTTGAGCTGCTGAACAATGCATGCGTTGGCTGTCATGAGCTGCTGGCGTCGCGCAAGCTTGTGAGACGGGTCTGTGTGCTCAGCGCATCGCTTGTGCTTCAGCGCCCGCGCCGCCGCGCACGCTTATGGCGGCACGCAGCATGCAAGCCTGCGTGAAGTGATTGTCAAGCCTATGCAGGCCTGCATGGTGCGCCCCCGCAGACAAGTGCGCGGCGGCGCATGCGGTCCAAAGGGCGCATTGGAGGGGCGTGCGGTGCGGCGGGCGCCCGCCGGCACACCTGCGGCTGCCGCTCGCAGCGGTGCCTCGGCATGCTCTAACACGCGCTCGTGGCCGCGCCCAGATTGGCGGCCACCTGCTGGAGCGCCTGCGCGAGCTGCAGGCGCGCCACGACGTGATCGGCGACGTGCGCGGCCGCGGGCTGATGCTGGGCATCGAGATGGTGACCGACCGCGCCACCAAGGCGCCCGCGACCGCCGAGACTGGCCAGGCGTGGGCCGGATGCGCTTGGCCGGGGCCGGATGCGCATGGCCGGCTGAGGCACTCGGGCGCAAAAGCCGTGGCGCACTAGCAAGGCTGGACTTGTCGCGGCATGGGCGACCAGGGCATGCCCCAATCAGGAGCGGGTTACCCAACAGATATTACCAAGCGGTAGCGATGTTGCAGCTAATCAACTGGCTCGTGAGCGTACCCTCTGGGCCAGGGGCGCTGTCGGGTGCCAAGCGGCGGGCGCTTGCCGGGCACAAAGCCCTAACCCTACCCGTGCCGCGCAGGTCATGGAGCGCCTGCGCGACCTGGGCGTGCTCATCGGCAAGGGCGGCCTGCACGGCAACGTGTTCCGAATCAAGCCGCCCATGTGCCTGTCGCGCGCCGACGCTGACTTCCTGGTCGACGCGCTGGACACCGCGCTGGGCGAGCTGTGAGCAGGTTCTTGATTCCTCCTCCTTTTTAGGTTTTCCAAAGGCTCCTGGCCGACGATGCTGGACCCGGCGCTTGCCCGTCCGGTGCGAGGCTTCCCGGCAGGGCTTCCTGGTCGGCGTGCGGCGTGCGCGGATGCGCGATGCAGACCGCTGGGGCATGACGGATGTGCCACAGCTTCATAAGAGAAGAGCGGGCTGCTTGGGTGGTTCGACCAACCTGGGCTGCCATGGTAGATGGTGGTTGTCGCATGCCCTGTCCATGGCCCTAAGTGTATGGCAGTTTGCAGGATAGGTGACTTGTTGTGAACGGCAGACTTTACGTTTTTTGCCAATCCAGAGAGTGCTCACAAGTCAGCAGGCTACTTGTCCACGCTGTAAAGTAGTGGTTCTGCCGATGCGTTTGTGCATGGCAAAGTGCATGTTCCTGTCAAAGCAGGCAGTGCTTGCATGTGTGAACGCCAAGTTTTCCTGCTGTCAAGGAGTGGCTTCTACCGATGCGGCCCTTCTGCGCCCATCGTTGTCGCGTTTGCTTGTGTTGTATTGGTCTGATGATGAGCTGCAGTCCTTTATACTGTGCAAGTGTGATCCCGCGCATGCAAAGCAAGCCTCAAGTGTGTCGAGAGGTAAGACATGGCCGTGTGACTGGTGCGTCAGATTGACTTTTGCGGTGGCATTATGTGTGGCTGGTGTCTGGTTCCATTCCTGTAGAGCCCAATGTCTCATGTTAAAAGCTCAGCACTGCTGAAAACTCATAGCAGAGAGTCTCTCTACTGGGTGCTAAATTTGGCTGTCCCGCTGATTGCTGCAAAACTGATTGCAGCAAAACTTGAGCAGCACTGGGCAACAGTCAGGCAGTGTACACGTCGCTACAAGTAAAGCAGGTGACTACTAAAGCGGCTGGACTGCAGTGCAAGCGCCACCTCCCTGCCTGCCGCGCAGCGGCATGGAGACGAGCGGGCGGGACACGGGGGGCGCGCCGCACACCGGGACCACGATCGTGGCGGTGCAGTACGACGGCGGCGTGGTGCTCGGCGCCGACTCGCGCGTGAGCACGGGCCGCTACGTGTCCAACCGCGCGTCCGACAAGCTGACGCCGCTGCACGACCATGTGTGGCTGCTGCGCTCGGGCTCCGCCGCCGACACGCAGCTGGTGGCCGACTATGGTGCGCCTGCTGATCGACCTTGGCGCGCCTGCGCCTCCGCCTGCAAACCTCGCGTAAGCGTGCCGGTCGAGAATGGTTGCCAGCTCATCAATCCTTGTGCTGCACTTCCGTGTGCTGTGCTGGCAAGTACCTGCCAGTGCGCAGCCCCGCTGCAGCACTGCGCGCCACGCTTCAAGAGCAAGTTCTGTTTGATGCTTTGGTCCCCGTGCCGTCTTGGACCCCTTTAAGCGGTGCACTGTGCTGGCGCGTGCCTGTCAAGCACCCACCACACTTATGGCCTTGCGCCCGCCATGCCTCCTACCTGCACCGCTGCTTTCAGACAGTGGCAGAGTGCAGCGCGTAGCCTTTTGCGCGCCGCGTGCCTGCCCTGCGCCTGTGTGCCTGTGACGCGGGGCTTTGACGCGGAGAGCGCGCGGCGCGCAGTGCGCAACTACGCAGAGCAGCACGCCATCGAGCTCGACCGCGAACCCTCCGTCCACACGCTGGCAAAGCTGGTCGCGCAGGCGCGCCGCATGTGCTGGCATGCTCCCAGCAGCCTTTCGATGGGTTGCTGGAGCTGTTGCATGCCCGGCTACAACTCCTTGACCTCACCCTGGCCTTGGTTAGGACTCCTTGCTCTGCCTCCGATTTGCTTTTCCTCTGCCTGCCAGCACACCGTTGGTGCGGCCCTGGACGACCCGGCGGACTCGAGGACGTGCTACTTTGCAGTGCCGTGCTAGCGCACAGGTGGACGGGCTCCCACAGGCGCGCGGGCGCGTGGGCGCGCAGATCAATTACGCGAACAAGGCGATGCTGGTGGGCGCGCTGATCGTGGCGGGCTGGGACGCGGCGCGCGGCGGGCAGGTGTACGGCGTGCCGATCGGCGGCACGCTCGTGCGCCAGCGCTGGACCACCGACGGCTCCGGCAGCACCTACCTCTGGGGCTACCTGGACGCGGAGTACAAGCGCGCCCCGCCGCGCGCCGTAACCCAAAACCCGGGCAGCGGCCCGGTGGCAGGCGCCGTGCTTAGGCGGGTCGCGCACGCCGGCTTGCTTGCGGGAGCACACCGGCCGGGGACCCACAGCGCCTGCCGACAGGAGTTGAGCCGCTCTTGGCCGCGACGAGCGCTGTTGGCGCCGCGCGCCTGGCCTCTGACGTCGCCCGCTTAAGCGCCCTTTCTTGGAGTACGTGGCGGGTATGCAGCGGGAACGCCAGCTGCCTTTTGCAGGGCCTGGTTGAACGCCACATTTTGCTCGCGGCTTGCGCTTTGGGCATGCGCGCTGGCGTATCGCTCGTGCGTAACAATGGGGCGACAGGCGCCGGCCCGCCGCGCTCTGGAGCCCACCGGTGGGGCGCCGGGAGCGCGCTGCAGGCCCTGAACCTACCCTACCCTGCCATTCAGGGGGCGGGCCGCCGGGCGCCAGGGAGGGCCTGGGCCGCGCGGACGCGGAGGAGCTGGTCGCAACCGCGCTCGCGCTGGCCGCCGCGCGTGATGGCTCCTCGGGCGGCCTGCTGCGCCTGGTCACCGTGTCAGCTGCTGGCTGCGAGCGGCGACTTATCCCCGGGGACCAGGTGCGGCGCCCGGCACGCTCCCCCCGGGCGCTGACGAACCTAGCGGCGCCCGGCGAAAGGCCAATGTGGCACATGGGGCCGCGACGCACGGCTGCCTGCCCGCTCCCCGCCTGAACCGGCCGCGGTCTCCGCGAGAGCTGGCGGGCGGCGCACAGCGCGCCGCACGCCCTGACCTCCCTTGATGCGCCGGCCTTCGCGCTGTTGTCGACACAGCAGGCTGGCTGAGGAGGAGCGTTGCGCGCGCAGGTGCCAGCCTTCTGGGACGAGCTGCCCGCGTCGCCGCGCAGCGCCGGGGAGGGCATGGCCGTCGCCTGACCTGTGCTGCGTTGCTGTCCAGTAAATCTCTCAGTAGATCGGCCGACTCATGATAAAATTGAACGTGAGAAAACCGAACGTGTATGTGGTTTATTTCCCTAGAATTGCACAAGAACATATTTTTTCCAGATCCTCGCCATCTTCCGCTCTTCGGCAGGCCTTCGAGAAAGTTGCAGCAAAATAAATTTGCTTAGCAGCCTGGCTCGCGTCTCACGCCGCAAACGGGCGCGAGCATGCCAAACCGCCTCGGCTACC
>JAABUV010003984.1_pt1 | contig 18134 bp, 16 predicted proteins | sample 5559971 | NCBI WGS metagenome assembly JAABUV01 (sample SAMN10711881, study PRJNA513362) | rock metagenome | isolation source: Antarctica rocks | place: Antarctica: Victoria Land, Knobhead nord | collected 2015-12-19
ACCCGGGCAGTTGCCCCCCCCCCCCCCCCGCGGAAGTGCCCCCGGCATCAGCAATTCAACAACGTCTGTTGCGACCTTGCTGTGCGACCCGAGCTCATGGGTGACTGGGGTTGGCGCATAGCAGCGAGGGGAGTGGGTCCCCGGTACAGTGCAACTCAGGCCCAGGTGACCAGTGCCCCTTTGGAAATGGAAACGACTCACCTAGCAAAGTAGTAAAAAGTGGCCCGCGGGCGAGGCTGCTGAAAGCGGCCCGCTGCTGTGGCCGTCGAGCGCCGTGGCACCACGATGGCGGCCAGGATGGCGAGCCAGACGACGGCATGCCGAAGCTGGGCCATCCTGGCGCTGCCGCTACAGCCGGTCTCGAGCGTGCGTGCGCTTCAATTACATGAGCAGCTTGACTCTTGGCGTGCAGCACCTCAAAGAAGGACTCCCTGCTGTTGGCTCACCGCCAAGTGGCAGCAGCAGAACCCGCCCCAGGCTGGCATTAGTTGTCCAGATAAGACCTTGAATCATTTTCTTCTCCCAGATCATTGAAGCTAGTCATCATCGACAGGTGCCGCCATTTTTCGTATGCTAGGTTAGGGTTCATAAATACAAATTCACATCCCACCTGCGCGACATCAACATTGCTATGTCTGCTGACCTACTCACTCATCTCTACTTCCCCTCTGTCTCCATTCATTACTGATATCCATCACATGCAGGCGGTGCCCAACAGCGTGCTACTTAAAACGGACCCTTCAACCACCCCAGCAGAGAACACAACAGCCGGAGCAGCTGGGACTGAAATGCGCCCTACCTGCCTTCTTTGGATCATGTGCAGGCCAGATCTCCTTCATGTGCAGGGCCAGCTCTACTACCAACCAGCTGTCACTCACAACCAGCCCGTGTCAGAGCCCATGTCTATGCAGCGCTCCCGTGCGGCAGCAGGGCGACCTTGATGCAGCCGTCCAGGCGGCGCTCAAACATGTCGTACGCGGCGCGCACGCCCGTGTCGTCTGCAAGAGCGATGCGGTGCGTGAACACGCGCGTCACGTCCGCCGGGCACGCCTGCGGCCCGGGTCGCGCTCCAGGCTCGGCTTGCATGGCGGCGGAGGCGCAGGCGAGGCCAGGTGGGGCGTCGGCGGTCACCGCAGGGGCTGAGCCGGGTGCCGTGTTTGCATGCAGAGAGCCGCCCAAGCGCGCACACTCGCACGCACTTCTGTACTCAGGCAAAGCTACACGGCTGCACTGAAGCAAAGCTATGCGGGTGGCGCATGTCCATACGCACTGTGCGCGAGTCAGGACGCTCCAGGTGCGTACGCTCGCCCCCGCGCTCAACCCCGCGCTCACAGGCGCATGCAACCACCAGCGGGCACAGCAGCAGCGCGTGCGCAGGCCCGCACACGCTGCAACATGCCAGCGTGGCAGGCTGCACAGGGTCACGTATGAGGCGCGCGCGCCCGGGAGCGCGGCGCGCGGGCGCGCCTGCACAGAGCCAAGCAGCCGGTCCAGGTACGCGCGCGCGGGGCAGCGGCCGGAGGAATAGGTCACGTTCTTGTCGTAGCCCTCCACGGGCGTGAAGCCCCACGCGCTCTCCGTGTGCACGCCAACTGAGCTGATCACGCCTGCGCGCCGCGGCCGCCGGGCTGGACGCGGACGGCGCCGGCGCCGCGGGGCGCTGCAAGGGCGCCGGCGGGCGCGCCAGGCAGGCATGCCGCTGCGCGCCCGGCGGGGCGCCGCGCAGGGCGCGGGCCCTGCTGCGACCGTGCCGTGCACCCTTCATCAAGCGCGCGCGGGTGCCGGTGGGCGAGAAGGGCACCCGGCAAGGCCGGGAGCCGCACGACCGGGCCGGGTGCGCCGGCAGGCGAGCCGCGCGTCGCTCTGCGCCGCGCACGCGAGTGCGCTGGCGGCGCCAGCGAGCCCTGACGAGAAGCCCGCCCCGGCCCGGGAGCCGCACCGCCCGGCCGGATGAGCTGGTACGCGAGCGCCACCGCGCGCTGCGAGCCGACCGCCTCCAGCACCGCGTCCGCGCCGCGGCCGCCCGTCGCGCTGCGCACGGCCGCCAGCACGCGCTCCTCCCCGCTCTGCGCCGCCACGCCGCCGCCGCCGGCCGCTTGGCTACCCGCCGGCGCAAGCTCGCCAGTCTTTACAGCGGCGCCTGCGGCCGCGCGCGTCGGGCCGCTGGGCGGCGCGCATGAACCCTCCTGGGCGCCCTGGCCTGCGGGGCCGCCGCCCGCGCGCCGCGCCTCCGCGCCGCCCGCAGGCTCGCGCCCGTCAGATGCGGCCGCTGCACAGCCGCCAGGCTGACCCGGGTGCGCCGTGCCTGCGTGCTCGCCGTTCGAGGCCGCGCCGGCATGGCCGCTAAATTCCGCGCGGCTCTTCCCGGCCGGCGCCGCGCTATGCTCGTGCCCGTGCGTGGCCGCGGCGACCGCAGGCTGCGGCGTTCCAGCGCCTCCACTCTCGCCGAGCGCGTCGGGGCGCGCATCGGCGCCGCACTTGCGCGCGGCGCCCGCGCCAGCAGGCGCCGGCGCGGCCGCAGGCCCGGCGAGGCTGAGCGGCGTGGCGCCAAACGCGCGGGCAAGGTCCAGGCGCTCGGGAACCGAGTCAACGGCGAACACCTGCTGGCTGGGCCAGCCTGAGCGGGACGTGCAGGCGTGGCATCAAGCTTTGCGCGCTTTGGGATCGAGCCGGCGGCGGACGCCTGTGGGGGGAGGACATACGCGCAGGAGAAATGCGCAGTCCTGGCGCTGGGCAGTCGACACGGGCACGCCCGCATTGCTGCGGCCCGGCTGCGCGGCAGGCGCCGGCCCTGGCAGCAGCCCGCTGGACAGCTTGCGCCGCACCGGCGCCCGCGCGCGCGCCTGAGCGCTGTCCTGCCCGGACCGCCCGCGGCAACGTGCGGCCCACGCGCGCGTCCTTAGAATCGCTAGTGCCACCCCGGAGGTGAGGGGGTGGGCGCGCCTGCGCGGCGCCCAGCTGCCTGGCAGCCACGGCGGCCATGAGCCCCACCGGGCCGAGCCCGAGCACGGCCACGGCCGCGCCGCCGGGCGCGCCCGCCTGCTCTGCGATGCGACCGCGCTCCGCGCAGAACCAGCCGGTGGCCAGCACGTCGCCGCACAGCACCGCCTGCACGCGGCGGGGCCCTGTAGGGTTTGAGAACAGGGCTCGATAACAGGTTTTGAGAATAGGGTCACAGCAAGCCGCCTGATGCTGCCAGTCTGAGCTCTGGCGCACGCCCACCGGCTCATAATTGCAGAGCTGCAGAGCCGGTCGCAGGCCACAACCGTGCTGGGGCTCTGCCAGCTGATGGGGTGGTGAACAGCGCGCCGCGCCCGTGCCGCGCCCCGAGCGCCGCCGGGGGCGCGCCTGCTCATCGGTGACGCCGGCCGGCACGGGCGTGAGCGTGGCCTCCGCGAGCGGCACGCGCACGTACTCCGCCTGCGCGCCCTGCAGGCCCTCGCCGTCCTGCACCCACCTGGCGCCCCGCCGGCGCACCGCTCGTCACATGCTGCGCGCGCAGCGGACCTGCCCCTATGGTGGCCGCCGTGCATCGCTGACGGCGCCGTGCATGTTGAGGAGCTGCTAGGAGGGAGGATCCACAGAGACCAGCTGGTGTTGCAATGTTGGCTAGGTCGCGGACGGCGTGCACAGGCAAGGCTGTACACATGAGCTAGCAGCATGCATCCACGCCATGCCAAAATCCGCCTGGGGTCTGCACGGCATTATCCCGTGCGTCCCCGGGTCTCATGGCTGGGCGCCTGCGGGGCGCGCGCACCCAAACAGGCGCGCGCCCCAGGCCGCGTGCGAGCAGCGGCAGGTGAGCCGCTGCTGGCAGAACCAGCACGCGCCGCAGCTCAGCGTGAACGCTGACGCCACGCGCTGGCCCACGGCCAGGCGCGTCACGTCCGCGCTGACCTGCCCTCCCCCGCAGCGCGGGCACTCTGTCAGGCCGCTGTCAGCACGCTGTCAGCATCGCGGCCGGCCGGTACCCACAACAGCTCCCTGGGCGCATGCTTCCGGTCAGCACAGCGCCACAGCGCGGGCTGCACGGCCTGTGCGCCAGGAAAGGTTGCGGCGGCACCCCGCCGGGGGCACGCGCTGCACTGGCTGGGGAGGGGCACCTGCACGACGTGGCCGACAAACTCGTGCCCCATAGTTGTCCCATGCTGCAGGCCCTCCTCGCGGCCCGCGTAGACGTGCAGGTCGCTGCCGCAGATGGCGGCCATTGACACGCGCACCAGCGCCTCCCCGGCGCCCTGTATCTGCGGCACCGGCACGCGGCGGACGCGCACCTGCGCCCCTCACCAGGTCTCCGTCACTGGGACTGGCACAGCCGGCGCGCACTTGCGCACGAGCGCCGCCCTGCCGCAGCTGCAACACGAGCCCATGGCCGACGCCTGGCCGCGCTGCCTCCGTGCTCAACCATGTGCACATTGGCACTTGCCCTCACGGCAGTCAGCACGCACCAGCTGCTGCACGGTCCTCCAGCAGCACGTGCTGTCTAGGACACGCACTGGGCACTGGCTGCCGCACAGCCTCCAGCAGCTGGTACGGCATACAGTCACTTTGCATGTGCCCAGGCCGTGGCGGCCGGCACAGCGACAGGCACACGCACTGTCGCAGTCTGCAATACACTGTGTTTTGAGCGCGTACTGCCGCTGCGCGGGGCAACAGCCAGCGCTGTGCGGGTCACCTGGCGTATGCCCTGGAACGTCACGGCCAGCATGGTGTCGGGCGAGCCCGGGCGTGGCTGCGCCTCCTCCCGTACTGCCATCCTGGTGCTGTGCTGAGTTATGCTGAGAATGCTGTGTTTGAGGATGGCTGTTGTGCATATCGTTCAGGAATGCGCCCTCTTTTTGGCTCAACAAACTCGATGGACGCTTGAAAGTGCACATTAAAGTTCGAGTGGGGCAGCATAGGTGACTGGGGCACAGCTAAAAGCATTATTTACACGCAATTTTGAGGGGCAAAGCAGAGCGTGCATGCATGCATGCAGTGTCCCCCCAAGCGACGGCCACCGCGGATCATACCGAGCAGCCAGGGCGCAGCTGACTTCGGCAGCGACCGGCGCATCGACTCCGCATGAGAAAAACCCTGAACCAACCAGCTCCAGCAGGTGCTAACGGACAGGAAAGCAATACGTGGGGAAGCCCCTTGCGGCCGACATGCTGAAGACACGCTGCGCATGCAGGGTCACCGAAATGGGGCAAAACCCCCAGCGCTGAAAAAAGCATCCTGCCCAGAGCAGGCAGCCTGCGCTGTTCGATGAAGTGTTCTGGCGCACAGGCGCCGGTTCCCCAAGCCCAGTGGTCACTCCCGCGCTTGCCCTGTGCCTCTCCCCAAAGTCCACTGTGCGTCGGCCCCCCACTCAGCCCGAGTAGCTGCTCGGCGGCGGCGGCGGGGGCGGCGGCGGCGGCGGCGGCGGCGGGGGCGGCGGCGGCGGCGGCGGCGACGAGGTCTTGGCGGAGGCCGCGTAGGCGGCGGGCGCGGGTGCGCGGGCGGTCGGGGCGGCCGCAGGGCTCAGCGCGGGCGGGGTGGCCGGAGCGGCAGCGACGGCCACGGGCGCGGCCAGCGGAGGCTCCGGCAGGCTGGCCGAGCTCACCAGCGGCGACGGGGCCGGCAGCGCGGGCGCGGACACGCCGGAGGGCGCGGCCAGCGGCGCGGGCGCGGACACGCCGGCGGGCGCGGGCAGCGGCGCAGACGGCATCATGGGCTCCAGCACCGCGGGCACCGTCGGCAGCGCGGGGGCGGGCGCGGGGGCGCCGCCCGCGAGCAGCGGCGCGATGGGCACGGGCTGCGCGGCCGCTGCGGGCGCCGGCACGGGCGCGGCCGCGGTTGCGGCCGTGGTCGCCGGGGACGGCGCGGGCGCGCCGCCCGCGAGCAGCGGCGCGATGGGCACAGGCTGCGCGGCCGCTGCCGGTGCCGGCGCGGGCGCGGTTGCGGCCGCGGCGGCCGCTGGGGAGGGCGCGGGCGCATGGGCGCTGGCCGCAGGGGCGGGCGTGGGCGCGTAGGTGCGCACCAGCGCGGGCACGCCCGCGGACGGCGCTGCGGCGACCGCCGGCGGCGCGGTCACGATCAGCGCCGGCGCCGACTCGCCGCTGCGCGCGCATCAGCACAACGCCACTCACTCACTGTTGGTGGTTGATTCCGGGTCATAGGCAGGCCGAGGACAGGGGGAGGCGCTCCAGCAGGGAGAACTGGCACACAAGGACACAAAAGGGCACGCCCAGGACAAGTAAGCAGGCTGCAGCCTCAGCCAGGCACAGAGCACGTGCACACAGCACAGCACATGGGAAAGCTGAGGGGAAGCTGCAGCTGAGCTGCCTGTCAGCCGCCTTGGCTGCCTGCCACTGGAACGGCGCGCAAGCGGGGCGCCTGGGTGACTGGTCCGCGTGCTGGGTGCGAGGCGCGCCTGGGTGCGGTGACGGGCGCCTCAGCCAGAAGGCGCACCGGAAAGCGGGCCGCGGAGGCACCTGCGCGCAGGGCAGACAGGTGTTGGGTCACAGGGATAAGTGGGCCTTCGCCGCCAGGCTGGCGCGCCAGGTGCCTGTGTGGCGAAACACCGCAACTACTGCAGCCACTCCCCGCTCCCGCCGGCGCGGCAGCGCTCCTTCCAAGTGCGCAAGACGGCCGCTCAGGTCTCGCGGTCAGCAACTTGGGTGCCCACAGGCAAGTGTGGCAAGTGTTCTTGGGGCAGCTGGCAGTGATCCACTAGACTGATCCCTTCCTCGGACGCTCTCCAGCAGCCTTGATGACACAGAGCTGCTGTTCTGCGTTCATGCTGGACCCCACACTTGCGTGTACGGGCCCCTGAGAATCTGTCGAGCCCGTCTGCGGCCCCTGATGGAGGCAGGTTTGCTCACCGTTTGCCAGCAAGCAGACCGCGAAGAAGATCGCCGCTCCCTTGAGGCCGGTCATTGTGACCGAGCCTGCGCACGGCAAGCGGGCAACGCTGTGAACCAACGGCCAAGCAATAGCACCAAATCTGGCCTGGCGGGGGAAGCTTGTCAGCATGCTTCCGGGATATTACTCAGCGTAAGGTGTGTACAGCAGACGCAAGCAGATCGGACAGAGCGCACGACGAGTGCTACGGCCGGTCAGATGAACACGCACCTGCCCTCAAGCAGGGAAGCACTGCTACGGCTCGAAGAGACACGTGCCGCTCTCCTGAGCCGTGCAAGTGCGAGGTGATGGCAACTCCGGTATGGTTTCTGTCGTTGAAGTGCCGTGTACTTGACAACCCTAGGGGCCCCGATACCTGTCTAATTTGGCTCTCAAACCATTGTGGAGGGAACCATGAGGTCGATGTTGGCTGCAACAAAGTAGAAGAGATAAGCAGGCACTGAGACTTAATCAGAGCGGTATGCGGGACAAGCGAGAAGCTATGGGGAGAATTGTTGTTCGCGTGCGCCTGGAGGTGGGCGCTGGGCTGGACAGCCCGCTGCTGCAGAGCACCGGCCGCCGCTTGTGGTACAGCACGGCGTTTCTTGGTGCTGTGTTTTTGTTCTGCTGCAAAGCTTTGCATGTGCAAACGCAGGTGTGCGAGCGGAAGCAAGCACTCAATCCTGTGCACCGGCAGGTGGACGCCGGGCGCAAACATGGGCTCCGTGGCCGACCTGGTCGGGCTGGTGCGGCAGAGAGACCTCCACCCGTGTGTTGCATTGTGCGCCGTCCTTGCTTGCTACACTACTCGTGATGCCAAGCGTCTGAAGCGCCCACGACACCGCCCGCAGATGGTGGACGACCTAGAGCTGGAGGCCGGGCACCCGCTGCGGCTGTCCATGGACGGCTACGTGCTGCCGCCGGACGGCCTGGCCACGCTGGTCCGCGATGGCGACAGCGTGGTCTTAGAGCGCCAGGACATGGCCGCGAGCGCGCTGGAGCCGCCAGCGCCCACCATGCAGGCCGCCAGTCCCGAAGCGAAGCCCCATAAGGGCGCGCGCGCCGGCGCGCAGCCGCCCGCGCTGTGCGCCGCGCCCGCGCCGCCAGCCCCCGCCAAGCGGCGCAAGCCGTTCGGGGGCGCGGCCCGCGGCGCGCCGCCCGCCAAGAAGGCGCGGACCGCTGCAGGCGCCGCCGCGCCGGCCGCGCCCGCGCCCGGAGCGGCCGCCGCGCCGGGCTCCACCGCGCAGCGCGCGGCCGGCGCCGCCGTGGACAGCGCCGCGGCTGTGGCGGCCCGGGCCTGCGCGGCTGCCGGCGCGCCCGCATCGGCGCACGCGCGCACGCCGCAGAGCGAGCCAGTGAGCGCGGCACGAGCTGGCGCAGACGCATCCAGCACCTCCTCCTCAGAGGAGGAGTCGGAGGAGGAGGCTGCTGCAGCCGGGGACGCCGCGGGAGGTGCCGGCGCGGAAGCCGGTGCGGGCCCAGCATGTCTTCCCCACGTGTTTGGTATAGGTAGGTTTCACTTGCAGTGTTCTCTCGTCCACCATGCAGGCTTGTACCCGCACCTGTGCTCTGCATCCACAAACAAGTCCAAGGGGCTGCAGAGAGTGTCAAGCATGTCTTCAGAGGACAAGGGCAGTCCCCTGAACGACCGGCGGCTCTCATGCAGCAGGCGCGGCCGAGCCCGGCGCGGCGCCGGGCGGCGGGCCGGCGCGGCCGGAGGCGCGCGCGCGCGCCGCCAGGCAGGCGCCCAGCCGCAGCGCGCGGCGCAAGAAGCTGAAGCGGCAGCTGCGCAAGCAGGGCCTGCTGGCGCCGCGCCCGGCCGCCGGCACGCGGTGCGGCAGCGCCCATTATCTAACCTACCATACTTTGGTGCTGCAACACGCTCATGACTCACACTCAGGAGCTTGCATGCAGAGCGCCCAGGGGCCCTTGCCTGCTGCCAGCGCGCTGCGCTCATGTGGAGGTAGCAGTGGCGACAGCCGCGCATGCATGGCATGCTGGCGCCGATGTCAGGGACCAGCGCATGCTTCGGGGGGCAGACTGCTTGCCTGCCTGACCTGGGGTGGCTGGGCTGGCGGCGGTGCAGGGCGGCGCCTTTGCCGCGAGCATGCAGGCATCGCAGCTCCTGAGAAGTGAGTAGGGTGGCAGTCCGCTTTGCATCGCTGCCGCCCGCGCTGCTGCAGTACTGATCAGGCGTCAGGCCACCGGCCACTGGACATCAGAGGTGATGCGGCGGGCGCGCTGCGCGCAGGCCTGCAGCGCTGCATGCGGCGGTGACAGCGCCGGCGCTCAACCCGCACGGCAACGGCGGCCCCGCGCCCTACCGCGCGCCCGTCCTGGCCCTGCCGCGGCGCGGCGAGCCGCGCACGCTGAGCGAGCGCGAGGCCGAGTTCATCGCGAGCGGGCACATCCGCTTTGACGACGGGGATGGCGAGGGCTCGTCTGGCATGCCGGCGGCCGCAGTGGACGCAGGGCCGCGCGCCGGCGGCCATGCCAATGGGGAGTCACAAATGCCAGTCTATAGCGCACCCGGCGGCGAGCCGGTTGCGAGCCAGCCAGCCTACCCTCCCCCACCGCGGCCCAGGCCAGGGCACGCGCACGGCGCAGCGGCCGGGACGACGGGCCCCGCCGCCGCTGCCCGGCCCCACGACCCCCTGCAGCCCCGAGCGGGCATGCGGCCGCCCGCCGCGGCGCGGGGCGGCGCTGCGACGACGGCCGCGGCCGGCGCGGCGGCCGGGCAGGCGCGCGCGAGCGGGCAGGCGCCGGGCTCGGCGCGGGGCGCGGCGGCGGGCTCGGCGCCGGGGTCGGCGGCCGAGTGCCTGGCGCTGCCGCGCGTCGCGGGCGCGCCGGCGCCGGGCGACGTGGTCGCGTACCGGCTGCTGCATGTCGGGCCCGACTGGGCGCCCGCCGTGTCCGTCTGGCGCGTGGGCCGCGTGCGCGAGCTGCAGGCGCGCCCGGCGGGCGTCCCCTGCGCGGGGCAGCAGAGCGCACGAAGGCCTGTGTGTCATTCGCGCGGAGGTCGCGCATGCTTTTGCAGAGACCGTTGGCGGCCTAAGAGCCTGAGAAGCATCCCTTTGTTCGTGACAGGGGCGCAGTGGCAGCGCGAAATGGCACAGACTGCACAAGCAAGGGTGTCGCTCCTGCAGGAGGGTTGACGTCTTTGCGGGCCGCCTGTAGCTTCCCGCGACAGATCTTCCTATTGCAGACAAGCCACACGCATGCCGGCGGCGCATGCGAAGCCAGTGCGCCTGGCCGGGGTTGTACCGAGCTCGTGCGCGCCTGGGGTATGCGCAGGAGGCCGCGGACGCCCCGGGCGGCGGCGGCGACGTGAGCGCCGTCGTGATAGAGCCCTGGCCGGCGGGCTACCAGTGCGCGCTGCTGTGCCGCGGCGGCTGGGCGCACCGCGTGGAGCGCGGCGCACCGTGGCGCCCAGTGCGCGCCCGGCTTTCACAACCCTACCCCGCCTCCTAGTGGCGGTGCGGAGCATTCTATCAGAGACCTGGGCGGCGTCGCTTGCGAGCGCCACAGGACGTCCTGAGCCATGATGCGGCGTGTGCATCGCAGCGCTAGGGCTGAGCAGCTGTGTGTTCAATTTGGTGTTACGGAGGTTACGGAGGGCAGCAGGGCGGGAAAGATGTCCAGCGAGCAGGCAATGGAGTCTTCTGTAGTGCAGTTTCTGGCCTGGCCTTCAGTTCCTGGCCTGTCTGAGCGTTTTCACGCCTCGCACACCGAGCTCGCGGCCAGCAACGCGCTGCAGCCTGTTTGGCGCCGTGCGCGTGCCACCAGCTGGCAGCGGTCCTGCCGCGTCAGCCTCGCACACAGGCCGCGCCCCTGTTGCGCAGGGGGGCGGGGCGGCTGCGGCTGGCGCGGGCGAGGCGGGAGGCGAGGAAGAAGAGGGAGAAGAGGAGGAGGCGCCGCCCTGCGATTATGACGCGGCAGGCGTGCTCACCACACAGCTGGCCGCTTTCTCGGAGCTGCGCCTGCTGCGCGCAGGCGCGCCGCCGGCCGGCGACGCGGGCGGCGCGCCGCCCGCCGACGCCGTCGCGGCGGCCCCCGGCCAGCCGCGCGCGCGCGCGCCACTCGTTGCTGGAGCGCGCCCGCCAGCTGCGGATGACGCGGCCGCCGCGCCCACGGCCGCGCCCGGCGGGCCGTCAGAGGGCGCGGTGCAGCAGCATGAGCAGCGGCAGGCGCCGCCTGGAGGCGGCGCCCAGGGGGTCGCGCAAGCAGGCGGCGTCGCGGCGGGCGGCCTGCGCGTGCCGCAACCGCCTGCGCGCCAGCGCGCACCCGCAGACACGCCCGCAGCGCAGCCCAATGCCAGCCTGGACCCTCGCGGCGGCGCGGCGGGCGCCGCGCGGCGCGCACTGGCAAAGGGCCTGGCGCCCGTTGCGGTCGTGCGCCGCATGCGCGGCGCGGCGGCGGCTGCGGCGGCAGGCGGCGGCGGTGGGGACGGCGGCGGCAGCGGGGCCGGCCCGGGCATGCCGGCGCCCTCGGCCACGCCCGCGCCGGGGCGGCCGCCTGTGGCTCTAAGCGGCACTGCAGGTGAGGCTGTTTACTGTGACGACACACAACGGTCCCTATGGTCCTCACGAGCAGTGGTGACGATGTGGACAGTGCGCGGTCTTGCTCCATGCGTACACACTCTGCTTTTTACTGTCCGGCTCAACGCAGGCATGCCCCGCAGGTGGTGCTGCGAGGGGCGCCGCACCGCCCGGCCTGGGGACCTGGGTGGCGCTCGCGGAGGAGCTGCGCCGCCGCCGCGCTGAGCTGGCCGCCGGGGGCGCGCCCGCCGCTTCTGGCGCCCCCGGCGGACCTCCAGCCCCGGCGCCCACCTCACAGGGCCCCGGGAGCCCCGCGCCTGGCCCGCCAGGCGCGGCGGCCGCCGGCCCGGCCGTCACGGCTGCAGCAGGCGACGGTGCTGGCGCGGCGGGGGACGGCGCAGCAGGCGCTGCAGGCGAGCAGGGGGCGGCTGGTGGCGGCCTCGGCGCTGCCGACTCCAGAGCGAGCCCAAGTGCTGGGGCGGCAGGTCCGAGCCAGGCTGCCGAGCGCAGCGCTCGCGCGGACCCCGGCTCTGTAGCTGAGGGGAGACGGCCTGCTGATCATGCAGGGGGCACTGGCGCAGCTGCTGCCGAGCATGGGGGCGCCGCAGCAGGCAGCGGCTCACCGGGCGGCGGCGAGCAGGGCAGCTTGGCGCACGCGGCACAGAACGGGGCGGCTGGGTGCGCTGTAAGGCCGGAAGCGAACGGGAGTGAGAGCGGGGGCGCGGGGGTCGCTGCGCTGAGCCCCGCGCCGGTGGGCACGCCGGGCGCCGCCAAGCCGCGGCCGGGCGTGCGCCAGGCGTCGCTGGGCGCCTTCCTGGCGCGGCTGCGCAGCGAGGGAACCTGACGGGTGGGCACGGGGCCGACCGCGCAAACAGCAGCTCCATCATCGGCCTGCGCGGCGCAGCCCCATCAGCGCGCGCGGCCGCGCGGCCCGCCGGCCGATCCGCCTACCTGACAGGCCTGCAAGTGGGTTCAGGACACCGGTCATGTGGCTTGCAGACGATGTTCCCACACGAGTACAACTGGCGCCGGCCAGACCCACACCTTCAGGCGCGCTGCCAGCCCTGCAGCAGGCAGCTGCCGGCGTCGCGCCTGAAGCTGCTTATGTGACCGGCGCCAGACGTGATCGTGCACGAGCATGGTCTGCAAGCCCCACGATCAGCCGCCTACACCCACTTGCAGCGCCGGGACATGCCGCCGCTTGCGGAACAGGTTGCAGCTGGGCGCGCGGCTGCAGGGCCGGGCCGCGCGCCGGAACATGCTGTTGCCGGCCAGCAGGAAGGAGAGCCCGCCGTCGCCGGCGGGCCGGCCGCCCGCGCCGTGCTCGCCGCGCTCGGGCGCCTCCAGGTTGCCCAGGATGGCAAACACGCGCACCAGCAGCTCCTCCACCCACTCCTCCGCCGGCAGCGGCAGGCCGCGGCCCGGCTCCGTCTGCGCGCCGGCGGGCGCCTGTCTCGAGAGGGCAGGGTTAGGTTAGATACGCACGCCAGCAGCTCCTCCACCCACTCCTCCGCCGGCAGCGGCAGGCCGCGGCCCGGCTCCGTCTGCGCGCCGGCGGGCGCCTGTCTCGAGAGGGCAGGGTTAGTTGGATACGCACGCCAGCAGCTCCTCCACCCACTCCTCCTCCGGCAGCGGCAGGCCGCGGCCCCGCTCCGTCTGCGGGCGCCTGTGTCAAATTAGGGTTATGTTAGGGTACCACGCCCGCCCTAGGCAAGGTGAGGCCCGGGCGCTACTTGCCAAGACCGCCAGCTTTGCAGGACGCTTGGAGCAGCGCACCAGCGCAACACCAACCTCGTCAGTGCCCTGACCCTAGCCCAGGCCTCAGGGCTGTCGCCGCTGCTGCGCAAGGGGTGCGGCCGCGGCGCACGCACCGACAGTTCGCCGACCGACGACAGCACGATGCAGAAGAAGCGGAAGGCGACCAGCGTCTTCTGCTCATCGTTGGCATCGATGCCGGGCAGCACCGCCATCATCGCGGCCGCCAGCGCGTTCGCGGCGGCGGCCTGCGCGCCGCAGGCGCGCGCGGGTCACAGCTGCGCCAAGCCCGCCGCTCAGAGAGCGTGCCGGTGTCTGCACGATGGCGTGTTGCCAATTTTGCAGTCGCGCAAGCATGCACTCAAAAACGAGTCCTTTGTATGCCATTCCACTGCCACCGGCAAAGGAGTCCTGTCATGGATAAACTGCACACTGCCAGCGACTGCATCGTGCACGCACGTTCGACACGGCAGCCGTTCTGCTTATGCGTGGGACACGAACGCGCTGCCGCCTGGGCTCCTCGCGTGCTTCAGTGGCGCCGTGCACGCATGCGCGGCACTGCAGCACGCAAGGAGCCCAGGCGGCAGCGCGTACGCCTCCCTCGCATCACCAGAACGGCTGTCGCGCCGGCGCATGCACGCGCGCCCAGGCGCGCGACCCCGGGCGCCTGCGCGCGCCTGCTCAGGCGGCTGCGCTCCCAGCTCCTCCGCAACCAGCGGCGGCGCGCCGGCCTCGGCCGCGGCGGCCGGGAAGCCGGCCAGCAGCAGCGGGCGCGTGCACAGGCCCAGCGTGTGCACCGCTGCCACCAGCTGGTGCGTCGCCGTGACCGCCTCCAGCGCCTCCTGCCACAGCCCCCGCCCAAGGCTCTGGACATAGCAATGGTAAGAACAAGAGGTCTCACAAACCATAGGATTAGGGGAGAGTTGCCCAGTTGCAGCACATGTCGTTCGCCGCGCAGGCCCCTGCGGCGCGCGCAGCAGGCTCGCGCGCGCTGCGCTTTGCTCGCACCGCCCAAAGCCGAGCACTTGCCCAAGCAGCGCGGGGCGCCTGCCACAGCAGCGCGGGGCCAGCGCGCGCGCACCTCGAAGCGCTGGTGCACCAGCGGCAGCACGAGGTCGGGCGCCCAGTAGGCCGCCTGGCTCAGGCTGAAGCAGGCGGTGCTCATGAGGCTGTTGTCCTGCGTCGCGCGCGGGCGGCGCCCCTCGGGTGGCTGTGCGATATTCGAAAGGGTCTGGCATCCTGGAGGGTCGCGCGCCTGGCTGCCAGGCTGCCACCGAGCGCTGACAGCAGGCCAGAGCGCATAGTATGCGTTTGACCAGGCGCCCGGGCGCCCAGGTCTGCTGTAATTCATCCCACTCAAGCGCATGAGCGTCAAGGTCTGCGCTCAGCGCCTCTAAGCTGATAGGGCCGCATCAGCTGCATAATGTAGCCAATGAGCCTGGCCGGGGCAGCAACAGTCTGAGCTCGCAGCAGCCAGCAGCTCACAAACGAGGACCCATCCCAGCGGGTGCGGACCTTGGAGTACTGCGCGCGCCCAGCCAGCTGCACGATCACGGCGGCCACGCGCCGCAGCGCCGCCCGGGACAGCAGCTGCCGCGGCGGCGCCATCGCTGGCCGCCCGCCCTCCGCCGTCGCCGCAGCTGCCTCGCCCTCGCCGTCCATGTGCTCCACGGAGTCTGCATGCCGCATTCATCGTTTGCAACGCCATTGGTCTTCCGGCTCATTCTGCAGGGATCACAAATACAAAGGTTGTCGTCAACAAATCGTGACCTTCACAATCACAATTCGTGTTGCCACGGTTTTTTATACACTGCGCCTCTCACTTTGTCACCTGGCTCTTGCCTTCACACATCTGCAATCACCGTGTGTGTACCACAAGTGGCAGCGCCATGTAAGCGGGCTTGGCGACGCCAGGGCGGCACCCGCGTCAGCGCCGCCCGCATCATCCTCGGGCTCGGCGGGCTCGCCGCCGTCGGCGGCATCGGAGTCGTCGTCGTCGTCGCCGCCGCCGCCGCCGCGCCGCTCCTCCGTCAGTCGGTGCGCCACGTGCTTGCGCAGGCCGCCCAGGAAGTGGCTCAGCGCGTTGGTCCACCTGCCCATCAAGGCGGGAGCGCGTCAGCAGCGGTCGGGCAGAGCGGGATGTGCTCCATGAAGCCGCCCAAAGATGCTCGGCGCCTCTGCCCGGCGCCTGTGCCGGGCTGACAGGCTGTCTGCGGCCTCTGCCGCGCTCGGTGTGTGGCTCAGAGCGGATCAGGGGCAGGGCGGCGCAGCGGCCTGGCAGCGCAGGGGCCCCGCGGCGCGCGCACGAGCCGGTGTTGGAGGGGTGGAAGTACTGCTCCAGCAGGTCGGCCAGGCGCTCCAGGTCGTCCAGGACTGGGTCGCCTGCGCGCGCGCGCGCCGCGCGCTGTCTGCGAGCCGCGGCTCGCCCAAGCTCGTCTTGCCCTGGCGGAGAGCGCAGCACCGCGTCGCCGCCGGCGCCGCTGGGCTGCTGGCGAGCGCCCTGTGGGCGCCGACAGATGCACACGCTGCCCGACAACCGCAGCCACGTCGGCCATGCTACGGGCTGCATGCACCGCCGATGGCACGCCAAACGCCTCAAGCGTCTGCAAGAGCCATGCGCCCCGCCCAGACAGGCGCTTGCCGTGAAGCCGCGCACGACAGCAACCGAGTTGAGCATCTCACTCTGCCCACTGCTCGGAGCTTGCACGCCCCTGGCAGCTCGCCCAGCGCACCCTCGCTGTCAGTGTGGGCGGCAGGCGGCGCGACGCCGTTGCCGCCCACGCCGCCGCCGCCGGACGCCGCGCCGGCCGCAGCGCCGCGCCCGACCAGGTAGGCGAGCAGCTTGGGCGCGGACTGCGAGCCGTGATGCTTGCGCATCTCGGACGTGAACAGCTGCCAGCAGTAGCCCGGCGGCTGGCGCGCTGCGCGCCGAGGTTTAGGTCTAGGTCTAGGTCTCGGTCTAGGATGTGCACACAGGCTCGCTCGCGCCGCGCACAGGCACGCGTCGCCGCTTCCATAAGCAGGCACAACGAGAGGCCGTGCACTGCATGTCCGCTCGCACGGTGGTGCAGGTGCCCCTGTCTGCGCGCGTGTCCCTACTGGAGGCAGGTTGTGCAGCGTCGGCGCCCGCATTCCAGAAGAAGCGCGCCATGTCGACACGCCGTGAAAGGCACATGCACCATAGCCTATGCATGCCGCACAGGAGCGCATGCCGGAACACAGCAACCCCTCAAATGACTCTGTGATAAGAACATGCAGCAGCGCTTGCACCAACGCAGCAGCGCGGCCTGCTGGGGCGCACAGAAAGGCGGGGCGGCCGACGCCGTGCCGACGGGCACCTCGATGACCCACTGGATGTGCGTCATCAGGCGCGGCAGGTGGGGCGACCAGTCCACAGCGCCTGCGCCGCGGTGAGGCAGCAGGCGTGGGCGCGGGGCAGCCTGCCACCAACAGGTTGCTGCCAGCCTTGCTGAGGTGTGCGCCACCGCATGAAGGCTGTGTGCGCTGGCAGGCAGCGGGCGGTGTCCTGCAGGCAGCTGCCCCTGCACGAAGCCGTGGGCCTCAGCACAGAAGAAATGCAAGGCTCCGTGGCACTCAAGGTCACTGCATGGCCTTTCCTGCTGGGGTTATGTGCTAGAGTGGCATGGCACGTCGCACCACACACAGTCCACAGCACTCAGCCCCTACACTCCCATGCCACGCCCCTCAGCGCATGCGCAGCCCCGGCGCGCGGGCGGCGCGCCGGCCGTGTCGTGCTTGGCCAGGCGCGCGACCAGGTGCAGCCACAGCGTGTTCCAGAAGGCGCTGTGGTAGACCTCGCCCCACAGGCGCAGCCACTCGCGCAGCCACGCGTCCCAGTCGCCGTCGCGCCGCGCCGCCTGCTGCGTCGGCAGCAGCATGGCCAGCCAGCCCAACGCCTGCGCGGCGCCCAGCAAACAACCCCTCAGGGGCCTGCTGACACAGCATGCACGCATCACTCATGGCTGATTGCTGACGTGACATTAAACTTGCAGCACGTTTGACGCCCCCTGACCCTCTGCAACAAGGTGTGCTGGTCTCAGCGGGAGTGCCTAATGTTACAACTCTGTGTTGTGGGACAGGTGCCAGGCCTATGAAGGAGCGTAGCGGTGCTGAAAACAACCATAACCCGAGTCAACGAATTGACTTCTGAAGGAGCATGGTGGATGCTGCAACACTACAGTGCTGGTCTTCAGCACACCAGCTGCGGCATCAACAGAAACCCAGCGCGCAAGCTTGGCGAAGAGGAACTGACAGCCTTCATGCTACGAGCGCAACTGGTTCCCACCCAGGCGGGACATCTCTCGTCCAGGCATAAATGGTGAGTCACCCGCGGCAGTAGCTTCACAGAATTGAAGGCCAGCATGCGGGGCAGAATGCATGACTTTCTTACTTAATTCATTAATGATGTCCGCATGTCAGCGCACCTCCATGGACTCCGCCAGCAGCGGGTTGCCAAGCCGGGGCCCAAATGTGGCCCAGATCTCTGCCGCGGCGCCGGGCGCAAAGAATCGTCGCGCGCGGTGGATGACGCGGCTGAGGCTGTCGCGGTGCAGGTCGGTGACCGTCGGGCCTGCGGCCAGCACGCGTGCCGTCAAGGGCGCGGGGCTGATGATTTGGATGCACTCTCTGCACAATCCACTGACGGTCGGCGTCATCAGCATAGCCTTTTGTCGTTGCTGCATCAACCAAGCGCGCTCGGACTGTATGCCAGACGGCCACCAGACTAGGGTGGTGCAGGGTAGGTTAGGGCCCATGGCGGCGCAGCAGCGCACCGCTGTAGGTGTCCAGGCCCTCGACGAACTTGGCGCGCAGCGTCTCGAACAGCGGGCGCCAGGGGATGGACAGCGTGATGCGCGTGCGGTAGGTGCGCAGCAGCTTGGCCAGCAGCGCGCCCCATCGCACCTGCGCGCCAGGTCGCGGGCCGGTGCCCTTTGCAAACCCCTTTGAGCTCAGGGT
>JAABUV010003985.1_pt1 | contig 18133 bp, 25 predicted proteins | sample 5559971 | NCBI WGS metagenome assembly JAABUV01 (sample SAMN10711881, study PRJNA513362) | rock metagenome | isolation source: Antarctica rocks | place: Antarctica: Victoria Land, Knobhead nord | collected 2015-12-19
CAACCAAGATGTTGCTAGGAGTCAGGTCGGTATGGCACATCACGTCCGGGTCCTCCCGTGGGAGGGCTCGAAAAGTGGTCCACATCCGCCGCATGGCGGACGTATCGAGAAGGCGTTCGCTGGCCCGGATGCACTCTTCCATCCACCGGTCATGGTCCTTGAGCTCACCGCCGCGGCCGCTGCCCGCGAACTGTCGAGAGTCGGTTCCCCACCCGCGCAAGGAGCTGATGAGTTGGACCAAGTCGTGCGCCAGTCCATCAGACTCCTCATGGCACCTCGAAGTGGCCGGGCCGCCCTCCAGCCATGTCTGGGCGAACCACGGCAGCGGGAACTCGTGTCCAGGATCCCCGATGAACAAGGGCTGTGGGGCAGGAAAGGGACTCGCCCGCGCGAACTCAGCAATGGCCAGCGCCTCGTGCTCAAGGTAGGAGCGCACTTCGTCCGGATCTGCGCTCCTAAGCGGGAAACGGACCCCTACGCTGTCCCCGACACGGAAAATCGCATTCACGGTCCCGCCGCCATCGACGGCCACGATGTCCAGGCCCCGAAGTGACGGCAACTGGTCGTTCACAAGGGCAATCGCTTGGTCGATCGTGATCCTGATCTGGTCATCGTGCATCCACACGCGACCATTCTCAGCGCAACCCAGCCAACGCACCACGGAATTCCCCCCTCCCCCCTCCCCCAGCAATCTAGGTCGGCTGCCAACGGGGCGGCGGTCGTTCAACAAAGCCCGACTGGCGTGTGCCGTAAACGGGGATGAGCGCGAGCATCAGGCTGTGTCTATTCGCCGCACCCGGTGTGAAGTTGGGCTGCCAGCTCCGTCCCGGGACGACGTTGTGCCAGCCTGACCGGATGGAGATCTTGACCACCGCCAACGCGTGGCAGAGGCTGGCCCGGATCTCGGACGCCGAGGGGCGAGTGACGGCCTGGACCCGTGAGTACGAAGCGGGCTTCCCCACAGTCTTCGACGTCTACTACAGCGCCTGGGGAGACAGGGGCCGACGGCGCGACGCCGCCCTGCGGGCCCCTGAGCTGACCCAGCGGATCCGTGCAGCCGAGAGTCGCGCACGAGTGCTCCTGCGCGAGGCTGAGGATGACTTCCGGGACCGAGGGCTGGTGTGCGAGGACGATCTGCACGCCGTCCTTCTGGTCGGTGGCCACACCTCCAACGGGTGGGTCGCCGAGCACGCCGGCCAACGGACGCTCTTTCTCGCGCTCGAGTTCCTGGGCCACCCGCCGCACGACGACCTCCTCGTGGTGCACGAGCTCACGCACGTCGCACAGGCCCAGCTGTCCGTCGCGACGCGGGCGCAGACCTACCCGGCATCCCTGGCCGTGGTGGTTGAGGGGGTGGCAACGGCGACCACCCGTGTCGTCAGGCCGGGTCTCACGGACAGCGCATATCTGTGGATGGACGAGGGCCACCACCAATGGGTGGACCGCTGCCGGGCCAGCGCGCCGAAGATCGCCACAATGTTGCTCGAGCACCTGGACACACCTGACGACGCGGACGCCGTTGCGCCGCTCTTTCGCAACGTGACCGACCAGCACGTCCCTGCCCGATCGGCCTATTGGGCCGGTGACCAGATCGCGCAAGACATGCTGCAGCAGGGTTACGCGCTCCGTGACCTGTTGAGCATCGCCGAAGACGACGCCCGCACTTGGGTGGCGACCTGGGCCGCGGCGCATCTACGAACATCCGGGTGATCGCTCATGCTGCGACCCCGCTCGTTGTCAAGGGCGTCAACGCCCAGCTCGCCATCCTCTCCTCCCCCACGTGCGCGCCGGTCATCGCGGCGTCGCGGCTGCGCAAGGGGAACGTGGTCTCGGGGCACGGCGCGGCCCGGCTGGTCACCGACGCCATCACCACCGCCCGCGCCGCCGGCGTCACGGGACAGGTGATGGTGCGCGCGGACTCCGGCTACTACCGGCAGGACATGATCGCCGCCGCGGCCGCGGCCAAGGCGTGGTTCTCGGTGACCGCGCGGATGAACTCGACGGTGCGACAAGCGATCGCCGCCATCGACGAGGACTCTTGGACCCCGATCCGGTACCCGCGGGCAATCTGGGACCAGGACGAGCAGCGGTGGGTCTGCCGAGGCGTTCGTCGCGGAGATCCCGTTCACCGCGTTCACCTCCCACCCCAAGAAGCGGCAGGTGGGCTGCCGGCTGGTGGTGCGCCGGGTGGCCCGCCTGGGCGAGCACGCCAAGCAGGGCCAGGACGAGCTGTTCACCTCCTGGCGCTACCACGGCTTCGTCACCAACTCCACCCTGTCCACCGTCCAGGCCGACGAGTACCACCGCGACCACGCCATCGTCGAACAGGTCATCGCCGAGCTCAAGGACGGCCCCCTGGCGCACGCCCCTTCCGTTATCTGGAGCCGCTCGGCTGGTGTTCTTGACGTGTACAACGTGGGCGATCTGCTCAGCGGTGTGCGTCATGGATGCGATTACCTTCCGTTGTCCATCACGGAGACGGAAGGTTCTCAATGCGAGTACAACGCGTGCTCATGCCGGGCTCTCGGGTCGAGTCCTGGACGGTGCTCGGCGATGACCACGTGCCTGTCGAGCCGGTCGAGCGGTTCCTGGCCTACTTGGCTTCGGTCGAGCGGTCACCGAACACGGTCAAGGCCTATGCACATGATCTGAAGGACTGGTTCACGTTTCTGGCCGGCCGGAGTCTGGACTGGCAGGCGGTCAGGTTGGAGGACGTCGCCGGGTATGTCGCCTGGCTCCGGCTGCCCCCGGCGGCTCGAGACGGTCGGGTGCAGGTGCTGCCGACGGTGGCCCATCACTGTGTCGAGGCGAGTGTGAACCGCAAGCTCGCGGCCCTGACCTCGTTCTGCGAATTCCATGCCCGGCACGGGGTGCCGTTGGGCGGGCTGATGGTCACGATGGCACCGGCTGGTCGGGGGCGGTCTTCGGCGACCTCGTTCAAGCCGTTCTTGCACCACATCACCAAGAGCGATCCGCAGCGTCGCCGTACGATCAAGCTGTCGACGTCATCGCCTCGCCCGCGGGTGCTGTCCGCCGTCGAGGCACAGGCGATCCTGGATGCGTGTGCGCACCTGCGCGACCGGATGTTGTTCGCGCTGCTGCTCGATACCGGGGTGCGGATCGGTGAGGCGCTCGGGCTGCGGCACGAGGACCTCGACATCGCCGGGCGCCAGGTGGCGGTGGTGTCGCGGGTCAACGACAACCGGGTCCGCGCCAAAGGCGGCAGGTCCCGGTCGATCCCGACCAGTGCCGAGCTGATGCGGCTCTATGCCGACTACCTCAACGAGGAGTACGGCCCGCTGGATTCGGACTACGTGTTCGTCAACCTGTGGGGCCGCCCGTACGGGCGCCCGTTGACCTATCCGGCGGTCTATGACCTGGTCGGCCGGTTGCGTCGCCGCACCGGGATCGGGTTCGGTCCGCACTGGTTCCGGCACACCTATGCCACTTGGCTGCTGCGCCGAGGCGCGGGGATGGAGAGCGTCAAGGAACTACTCGGACATGCTTCGATCAGCACCACGGTCGATACCTACGGCCATCTCACCGTCGGGACGCCAGGGCTACCTTGGAAGCGGCCGGCTGGTTCACCGGTCGTGAGGTCCGGTTGTGACCGCGTCGGCCGAACGCTTCGCGACGACGCTGTGGCCGGGTCTGCTGGAGAAGCTGAGGGGCGTGGTCCGTGCGGAGTTCCGCGTCGATCTCTATGTTCCCGACCCTGACGACCCGGTGCTGGGCCGCGGCACCTGCCCGGTGACCGGTTGCGACAGGTCGCCAACCGGGAACGGATTGTGCTCGAGCCACCAGAAGCGATGGCTCGACCGCGGGCGGCCCGAGCTCGCCGCGTTCCTCACCGACCCCGGGCCACCCCTGAACGGGCGCCGTGACCTGACCGGCTGCACGGTGCCGGGCTGCCGCTACGGATCCAGCGGGCTCGGGCTCTGCATCCGCCACCGCGGTGCCTGGACCACCAGCGGCCACCGCGACCCGGCGGTCTGGGCTGTCACCGCGCTGGCCGCGGATCCGGCGGATCGCACGATCTGCGGGTTGTCGTTCTGCTCGTTGTGGATCGAGAGTGAGCGGAACCTGTTCTGCAAGGCGCACGAGACCCGGTGGCGGATGCAGGGGCGTCCCGAGGTCGAGGAGTTCATCGCTCGTTGTCTGTTGGCCGGGCGAGACCGCATCGACTTCTCCGGGCTGCCACCCCAGCTCAAGCTCGAACTGCAGTATGCGGTCCAGCGCCGGGCCGACCAGGCCACGATCACGTTGCCGCCACCGGTCGTGGCCTGGACCATCCGCCAGACCCGTGAAGCAAACGTGACGTCCCTACTGGAGAACACAGCAGAGCAGTGGGCCGATAGGGCGGGGCCGAAGACGAACAGCTATCCGGCGTTCCTCGCCTTCGCGCGAGATGTCGTGGAGAGGCTGCACGAGGGCACCGGTTGGGAGGTGGAGTATCCCCGCGACGTCTGGCGCCTTGAGCGGCTGCCCGGACTGACCGTCAACGCAGGCAAGACATCCTCCCGCACCCGACTGCGCTTCGACCGGATCGCCCAGCCCTGGCTACGGGTGCTAGTCAAACGCTGGTCGCGGCTGCGGCTGTCGTCCGGGCTTGCCGTCGGCACCGTCGTATCCGACGTCAAGGCGCTGAGGCGGTTCAGTGAGTTCCTGACCGCGGCCGTCCCCGAGGTGGAGGCGCTGGCCGACGTGGACCGTGCGCTGCTGGAACGCTATCTCGCGTGGCTGGCCACCGCCGGCCTTGGGCACGGCGCCCGCGAGGATGCCCTGACCTGTCTGGGGATGTTCTTCCAGGCTCTGCGTCAGCACGACTGGGACCCGAGTCTGCCCACCACGGCGGTCTTCTTCGCCGGCGATCTGGCCCCTCGTCCGAGCAGACTCACCCGGCATCTGGCCGAGCACGTCATGGCCCAGGTCGAGGCACCGACCAACCTGGATCGATGGCCCAACCCCCAGGGGCGGCTGGTCACGTTGATCCTGATCCAGTGCGGCCTGCGCGCCACCGATGCCTGCACGTTGTCCTTCGACTGCCTGCTCCACGACGGTCAGGGGGCTCCCTACCTGCGCTACTTCAACAACAAGATGCACCGCGAGGCCGCCGTCCCGATCGATGCCGACCTCGAGGCCGAGGTCCGTGCCCAACAGCAGCGGGTCGCGGCCCGGTGGCCGCAACAACACCCGCACCTGTTCCCCCAGCTCAAGGGCAACGTCGGCGGGCAGCGGCCGTTGAGCTACTACAGCTACCGCGGCATACTCAACTCCTGGCTGGCGCTCTGCGAGGTCCACGACGAGCACGGCCAGCCGGTTCATCTGACCCCGCACCAGTGGCGTCACACGTTCGCCTGTCGTCTGATCAACCGCGATGTCCCGCAAGAGGTCATCCGGGTCCTGCTCGATCAGTCCACGCAGATGACCGCGCACTATGCCCGGATCACCGACCAGACCGTGCGGCGGCGCTGGGAGCAGGCCACCAAGGTCAACATCAAGGGCGAGCGGATCGACATCGACCCCGATGGGCCGCTGGCCCAGGCGCAGTGGGCCAAGACCCGCTACGGCATGGCCACCCAGACCCTGCCGCACGGATACTGCGGCCTGCCGGTGCAGAAGAGCTGTCCACATGCCAACGCCTGCCTGACCTGCCCGGTGTTCTTGACCGGGCCGGAGTTCCTTCCCGAACTACGAGCGCACCGCAGGCGAACGCTGACCCTGATCGAGGACGCCAACGCCAACGGACACACCCGGGTAGCCCAGATGAACACCGAAGTGCTGACCAACCTCGACAGGATGATCGGCGAGATCGACGAGCAACCGGCAGGGGCCGCAGATGCGGGCTGACAACTCCCAACACCTCATCGCGGCCGCACGAGAGCGAGCCGAACAGACCCGCACCCGGGCGCTGCGCGCCCTGCGCCGCCTGGACGAGGCCGGCGTCGCGGTCACCTTCGAAGCCATCGCCCGTGAGGCCGGCGTCTCCCGATCCTGGCTCTACGGCCAAGCCGACCTACGAACCGAGATCGAAGCACTCCGCACACGAAGCCGTCCCTCGTCCCCAGCGTCGTCGACCCCGCAGCGACAACGCGCCAGCGACGCATCCCTGCTGCGCCGGCTGGAAGCCGCGACCACACGCCTGCGCCAGCTCGAGGCTGACAACCACCAGTTGCGCGAGGCCCTCGCCGAAGCCCTCGGTGCCGCACGAACAGCCCGCATCACCGGCACCCGCGCCGGCCGCGACACGCCCGGGCGGACAACCGCGAAACTCATCGGGCCGTGCTGACTCCGAGCCCTCCACCGCCGCGTCGACGACACCGTCCACAACACAAACCCGCAGGTCAGCGAACTCAGAGCCAGCGCGACTCAAGATAACCTCCGGGAAGTTCACCGCGAACGCCGCCTGGCTCACCCTCGCCACGATCGCGTTCAACCTGATGCGGGCCGCTGGTGCCGCCGCCTCCCCCCGGCAAGCGCGTGCCCGGTGGGCCACCCTGCGCACCCACCTCATCGCCGTCCCAGCCCGGATCGCCACCACCGCACGACGTCTGGTCCTGCACCTACCCCGCGACTGGCCGTGGCAGCCCGCCTGGCAGGACCTGTGGGCTACCGCCACCCACCCCTGACCACTACCGCCGAACAGGGCCCGAGGAACGACCCGACGTGGAAGAGCCGGACAGACCGGCCGACCCGCCGCGCCCACCCCGAATCCAGCATCGTTGAGCGGGCGTATCTCGTTACTGCTCGGGCGTGGTCGGCGGTATCGGGTCACTGTGGAGGACAGCCATGAGCATTTCGTCGTGCCAGCGGCCATCATGGAACACGGCGTCTCGGCGACGCCCTTCGAGAACGAAGCCTGCTCGTCGGTAGGCGGCGAGGGCTCGATCGTTGAAGGCCAGGGCTTGGAGTTCGATGCGGTGAAGCCCCATCTCTCGAAAGCCGTACCGCACCGCGAGTCGGGTGGCGTCGGTGCCGAACCCTCGACCCACGTCAGCCGGCCCCAGTCCGATCGCGTAGGTCGCGGATCGGTTCTTTGCGCTGACGTTGAACAGGACCAGGTGGCCGATCAGGCGGCTCGGTCTGTCGCCGTCGGGCAGGGTCTCGATACTGAATCAACACCTGTGTCCTGGTTGGTGCTCCAGCGTGCGAACAGGTCCCGCGCCGCCGTCTCCGACGGGGGGTTGACCCACGTCATCTGCAGCGCCTCGACGAAGGGGTCCTGCCACCATCCCGCAAGGCGGGGTAGGTCGTCGTCGCGTAGGCGCGTAGCCGTACCCGTACGCCGGTCATCAGCTCCTCGCCGTAGCGCTGCGCCGCGTCGGTCGACCAGGTGGGTTCCACAGAGCTCACTGTTCCAGAACAACCGAACAGGGCAACGCCCAGCCGTCCACGCACCATGACACCGCCTTGGACCCGGGGCTCAGCCGCCGCACCCAAGGATCGGCTATCGGTTCACATGGAGGCTTACGCACTGCGCAGGTACTGACGTAGTGCCCGGCGCATGACTTCTGAGACGGTGATGCCCTCAGCCGCCGCTCGCTGTGCAGCCTCGTCGCGCAGCGAGGGCTCAAGACGGACCGATTCCACAGTCTTCGCGGCGTCGCCCAGTGGTGGACGCCCTGGACCGCGTCGGCGGCCATGCAACTGACCAGGCTCGTATCCTCGTTCGGCCTCGTCCGCCAGCTTCTCGATTATCTGGTCGTTGATCGGCTTCCCGCCCGTCGTGTGACCGTAGGTGCGCTGGCTCATGAGTCGCCTCCGAATAGTTCTGACTGGGTGCTGCGCCGCAGTCTCATCGCGTGGATCAGCAGCACGTCGTCCTCGACGTCGAGCACCACGAGCTCGAGAAGGTTTCCGGCCCGGTCAGGTCCCGCCACGAGGTAGCGCGGCGGATCGTCACCAAGTTCGGCCCAGGCGATGGCGTGCTCGTAGGCGTGCTCGATGTCGGCATCAGGAATCTGATGCCGACGTGCCGAGCGATGGATCTCCACACGGGATAAGTGTAGTACAACAATTCGGGTGCCCGTTCGCCGCCACAAACGCCCGGGCGTCGCGCAGGCCGATCCGCTACTGGCAACGGCGGCCGAGCCGTCGGCCGCTGCCCAGCGTGCACCGCTGGCCGTTCGCTCCACGGGACAGGAGACCGTGTGACTCAGGCATCTCCTGTCGTCGGCCGGTCCTATTGCGACGGGATGACGGCACCCACTTCCCGCAGGCGACAGCCACGTGCTCGCTGCCGATCGGAACCAAGGAGGCCTTGCAGAATCGTCGGATTGTGAGAGGGTTTTCTCGATAGAGTTCTCTCAAAGGAGTGGGTATGGCGAACGAGTGGGGTGACGTCGAGCTGGACGCCAAGGGGATGCGGGCGTTGGCGCATCCGGTGCGCTTGGCGATCCTCCGCCGCTTGCGTGAAGAGGGTCCCGCCACGGCGACCGCCCTGGCGCCCCACGTGGGGGCTTCGCCGTCGGTGACGAGCTGGCACCTGCGCCATCTGGCTGAGCATGGGCTGGTGGAAGACGCCCCGGTCGAGTCAGCTGGCCGGCAACGCTGGTGGCAAGCGGTTGGCCGCGGATTCCGTGTTGACGGCACCGCAGACGCGACTGCACACAGACAGCTGAGCGCGGCGCTGGAAAAGGCCGAGCCTGACATCGTGGCCCGGTGGTATGCCGAGGTGCTTCCACAGCTCGACGACGAGTGGGTGACCGCTTCGGGCAGGTGGAGCACGACCATCCTCGCCACAACCGCCGAGCTGCGCGAGCTCGATGAAGCGATCGAACGGCTGATGACTCCGCTGGTGCGACGCAAGCAGGCTCCGGCCGAGACGCCCGAAGGGTCTCGCAAGGTGCACGTGCTGCGCTACACCCTGCCCGGCCCGCCCCCGCTCCGGCTGCAAGACCATCAGCCATGACGACGAGGGCCGCGGGCGACCGTCCACCGGTCTGGCGAAACCCACGGTTCCGCCTGTTCTGGACCGGCCAGGCGGTCTCTGACCTCGGCGACCGGGTTTCCGAGCTGGCGTTACCGCTGGTGGCCATCACCGTGCTGCAGGCACGACCTCTCCAGGTTGGCACGCTAATTGCGGCCATTTGGATGCCCAACCTTCTCGCGCTCTTCGTCGGGACCTGGGTCGACCACTTGACTCACAAGAAGTTGATGCTCGTCGTGGCAAATCTGATCCAGGCCGGAGCGGTCCTCGCCGTTCCCGTCGCGTACCTCACGGGAACGTTGGCTATGCCGGTCCTCTACGTTGCCGCCCTCATCGGCGGACTGGGAGGGGTGCTCTACCACACGGCCTACCCGCCGTTCTTTGCGCAGCTGGTCGCGCGGGAGCAGTACGTCGAGGCCAACTCCCTGCTGTCCGCGACAGGGTCAGGCTCCTCCATCATCGGGCCTCCGCTGGGAGGAGCCCTGGTCAAGGTGCTTGGTGCTCCCCTTGCGTTGGTCGTGGATGCCTGCTCGTTTCTCGTCTCCGCCGCCCTGATCAACCGGGTGAAGCTCAGCGAACAGGCCACGGAGGGCACTTCGGAGGGATACCGCGCCCGCCTGCGCCCAGGGTGTGGGGTACCTGCGCCGACACCCCTACCTCCGAGCGACGCTGGCCTGCTCCACCATGTTGAACTTCTTCGCGTTCATAGTGACGGCCGTCCTGCTGCTCTACGCCTCCCGGACCCTCGAGCTCGATGCCGGGACGATCGGTGTCGCCCTCGGTGTCGGCGCCACCGGCGCCCTGGCCGGGGCCGCTGCCGCGGGCCCGGTCTCCCGATTGCTGGGTACGGGCCGGACCGTCGCCACAGGCGCTGTGCTGTTCTCTCTGCCCTTTGCGCTCCTGGCCTTCGCGGACGGGACGCCGGTGGCCGCTCGGGTGGCCGCACTCGCCACTGCCGAGTTCATCTCGGGGTTCGGGATCATGCTCTTCGACATCAACCTGAACAGCCTCAAGACCGCCGTCACCGTCGACTCGATGCGCTCGCGCGTCTCGGGTGCTTACGCCACCGTCAACTACGGCATCCGGCCCCTCGGTGCGCTGGTCGGCGGCTGGAGTGCCGAGCACTTCGGCATCCCCGTGACGATGTCGGCCGCCGGGCTAGCCGGGACCCTCGCAGTCCTCTGGCTCATCCCCTCACCCGTTCTGTCGACGCGCCGGGTCGACGATCTCCAGCAGGTCCTCTAAGCGCGTTCACCCACAACCCGCACCGTCGCACGTGCCTATACGGCGCTCGTAGGCGTCCCCCAGACGGATCCCTTTGCGACGATCGCCGGTCGGCGCTCGGAGCCCACGCCGACTCGCCGTGGGAGGTTCCTCCTCCATCGGTCGCCCGCTTCACCGAGCGCGGTAGTGAGGTGGACCAGCGCCCATGCTGGCCTCGCCTTGACCTGAACAGCCCTGAGCTTATTTAATCGATTAACAGCTCGATCGATTGAAGGCGAGATGAGTCCCCGTACGTACCGGATGAGCAAGCGGGCCGAGAGCACAGCAGAAACCCGCCAGCGAATCGTGGAAGCCACCATGACCCTGCACCGGGAGCGGGGGATCGCGACGACCACCATGAAGGACATCGCCGAGCTGGCCGATGTCGGCATCGGGACCGTCTACCACCACTTCCCGAGCTACGAGGACGCCATCCGAGCGTGCGGCGCCCGCACCGCCGAGCTGACCCGACTGCCCACCCCGGCGATCTTCGAGAGTGTCCACTCCCTGTCCGCCCGCGTAGCCACTCTGGTCGGTGAGCTCTTCGCCTACTACGACCGCCACCCGACGCTGCCCCGGGCCCGCTGCGACGAGGACAAGTTTCCCGTGCTGGCCGAGTTCTTGGCTCACCGCCAAGAGCGGATCGAGGCGCTGGTCACCGAGGCGTTGAGCCGACCGGCGTCCAGCCACCAGGAGGTGCAGACCGTCACCGCACTCACCGACTTCGCCGTGCACCGCTCGTTGGTCGATGCAGGTTTCTCCACCGAGCAGGCGGCCGCTCAGATAACCGACGTGCTGGTCCGGTGGCTCCACCGAACCAGCCGGCCGAGAAAGGAGCCGGATCATGCAGATTGAAGGAGCCGTGGCCTTGGTCACGGGAGCCAACCGAGGCCTCGGCCAGGCGTACGCCCGCGCCCTGGTCGAGCGGGGGGCGCATACCGTCTACGCCGCCGCCCGCCGCCCTGCCGATGTCGCCGACCCCGACGTCACACCGGTCAAGCTGGACATCACCTCACCCGAACAGGTAGCCGAGGTCGCCCGACGCTGCGGCGAGGTGACGCTGGTCATCAACAACGCCGTCGAGGCCCGCCGCAGCCCGCTCATCGCCGCCGGCTCCCTGGAAGACGCCAGAGCCCTGATGGAGACCAACTACTTCGGCACGCTGGCCATGTGTCGGGCGTTCGCCCCCGTGCTCGCCGGCAACGGTGGTGGTGCGCTGGTCAACATGTGCTCCATCACCTCGTTCTTCAACCGACCAAGCATCGGCTCCTTCTGTGCCACCAAGGCAGCGTTGTGGTCCATGACCAACGGCATCCGAATCGAACTGCGTCCCCAGGGCACCCTCGTGGTGGGCGTCTTCGCCGGATTCATCGACACGCGCCAAGCGGTCGGCTTCTCCGGGCCCAAGCACGTTCCCGCTGACGTGGCAGGGCTGGTCCTCGATGCCGTCGAAGCCGGCCAGGAGGAAGTGCTCGCCGACGAAGGGACCCGCAACATGAAAGCGGCCCTGCCCGACGAGCTGGAGTTGATCTACCCAGAGATCGAGAGGCAAGAGGAGGCTCAGCGGCTGGCGCGCCAGGCGCCCACGTGAGCTGACCCTTGCCTTGGGTTATCCAGATGCCCTCCAATGAGGGATCCACTACCGGTGTTCACCGTGGCGGCGGTGATGTCTGGTGTTGATCCGTACCGTGGTACGGCTTCTAGAGTCGCTGTCATGGAGGTGTTGAGCATCGGTGGGCTGGCGGAGTCGGCCGGGGTGAACGTCGAGACGGTGCGGTACTACGAACGGCGGGGGCTGATGGCCCCGCCGGGGCAGTCCGGACGTCGGCGGTACGGCAGTGACAGCGTGCGCCGCCTGGCGCTGATCCGGCGTGCCAAGGCCCTGAAGTTCACGCTCGCCGAGATCGGGGAGCTGCTCGACGCCGCCGACGACGGGTCGGCCGAAGCGATCACGGCAGCCGCCACGGCCAAGCTCGCGCAGGTAGAGGCGGATCTACGCGAGCTGGCGACGCTGCGCTGCCGGCTCACGCGCCTGGTCCGCGCGTGCTCGGCCGGAGAGCACACCTGCGTCACACTGCAGACCGGGCCTGACGACGACGAGGCCGACGAGGCCGACGAGCTTGCCCGATGACCGCGCCGGACCGGGCAGCTGCCGACATCGAGGTGCTCGCTTCGGAGGAGGCCTTCTTCGCAGGCCTGCTCGCCGGCGACGCCACCGTGCTGGAGCAGGTCCTCGCCGAAGACTTCATCCTGGTCGATGTGCTGAACGGCGACGTCGTCCCGCGAGCGGGGCTGCTCGAGGCGCTCCGGGCCGGGGACCTGGTCTTCATGTCCGTCGCCCGCGACGAGGCCGAAGTACTGATCCGCCACCGTTCCGGCCTGGCGGTGGTCATCGGTCGCACCCACATGGTGATGCGCTACCTCGGGGTCCAGACCGCCACAGGCAGCCGGTACACCCACATGTACGTGCACGACGGTCAGTGCTGGCGGCTGCTCACCGCGCAAGGCACCGCCCTGAGCGACTCGACCGAGACCGGCTGACGCCGATGCCAACCTCCTGGGTCTTGCTGATCTCCGGCAGCACCCGAGCCGCCTCCACGAACACCGCCGTGCTGCGCACCGCGGCGGCCGTGGCACAACCTGGCCTGATCACAGTCCTGTACGGCGGGCTGGCCGACCTGCCGGCGTTCAACCCCGACGACGACCACGAGCCACTGCACCCGGCCGTGGCCGACCTGCGCCGCCAGCTAGACGCCGCGGACGCGGTGCTGTTCTGCACCCCGGAGTACGCCGGGGCCCTGCCCGGCAGCTTCAAGAACCTGCTCGACTGGACCGTCGGTGAGGGGATGTACGACAAGCCCGCCGGCTGGCTGAACGTCTCCTCGATAGCGGCGCCGACCGCAGGAGCCGACGCCCACGCCTCGCTGGCCAAGGTGCTCGGGTACGTCAGCGCCGACATCGTCCAAACAGCCTGCACCCGGGCACCCATGACTCGGGCCGCGGTCGGACCCGACGGACTGGTCACGGACACCGATGTGCGTAACCGGCTGACCGAGGCCCTCCAGGCACTCGTGCACCACGTGGCACGGAAGGCCGGACACACGTACGGGCAGCGTTGAAGACCACCGCGTCTCCCTGAACCGGCGAAGAACTCACACCCACGCCGTCCTCGCGTCAATCGACTCCCCGCCCGCAGAGATCGGTGATGAGAAGCCAGCACCACGCCGACGATCACGCGTTCCCACCGTTCGCGCGGAACGGCTGAAGCACGCCAGATACGTCACCGTAAGACCATCGTCTAGCGGGCCCGCTCAGAGCAGCCGCGTGAGGGCGCTGCGTAGGGGAGACGGGAGCTGAACTCGATTTTCCGATGTGGAGGCCACCGCGTTCAGCACGACCAAGACGAGGAACAGGCCGCCCACCAGCCGGTGGTTGCTGAGCGCCAAGCCGGCCGCGGCGCCACCGAAGACCGGCACTTTAGCCGCCAGGGCGAGCGCCGGAATACGCACCGCAGCCTTGTGGTGACGCGAACAGTCCCCAGAGCACCGCGGCGACCACCGGCACGATGGCCGCCACCGCGACCCGCGTGGGCATCGCGTCTTTCATGCCCGAGGCGGCGTACCCGAGCGCGGCGAGTTCGAGACCGAATGCGAGCCCGAGGTTTCCGCAGGTGAAGGCGGTGCCGCATCAGGCAGCGGACTCGGCGGCCGACTTCAGGGTGTGCAGGCTTTCCTCGAGAAGGTTCGTCAGCTTCCGGGTGTTGAACACCAGAGCTAGCAGCGGGCCGGCCATCGACTCTTGCACCAGGACGTCAGTGGTTTCATCCGTCCGGGGCGTGAGCTCGAACCGGTGGACGACTTTGGCGCCGAACGCCTGGCCGGTCCATGGCAGCTCGCGGTCACGCTTCACCACCGCGAATCGGGCGGTCATCCGGGCGCCCTTGTTGGATCGGACGAACTTCGAATCGACGGTTACCCCGTTCTCTAGCCGGATGTCTTTCACTCCCGGTTCCAGGTTCGTGTCCCAGGCCAGCACGTCGGTCAACGTCCGCCACCCGGTCCACGGGCGCGTCCACGACGATTTGGCGCCGGCCCGCTAACGGCGCGCGCTCGTCGATCCGGTGCGCCTTGGCGTACTCCTCGTGCAACGCGGTCAGGGACGGTCCGCGGTAGGTGAGTGCGTGGGTCATGTCGTATCTCTCTCCGTGCCGCCGCGCAATGTGAGCAGTGCTCTCTATGTAGGTCACTGTTCTCCGATCGGCTCATCGTGTCAAGAGCGTCGCTCACATCGGTGATCAATGCTCACACTCGTGGCAGACTATGCGTCGTGAACGCGACGCGGACCGCCCGGGACCGCGCCCGGGCCGAGCTGACCCGGGAGATCAAGGACGTGGCGCGCCGTCATGTCGCCCAGACCGGTGCAGCCGACCTCTCGTTCCGCGCGGTGGCGCGTGAGCTGGGAATCGCCTCGTCGGCGCTGTACCGCTACTTCCCGAGCCGCGACGCGCTGCTCACCGCCCTCATCATCGACGCGTACGACGCCCTCGGTGCGTGCGCGGACACCGCCGTGGCGACCGCGAAGGAGCGCGACTTCCCGGCGCAGTGGCGGGCGGCCTGCCACGCCGTACGCCGGTGGGCGCTCGCCAACCCGCACGAGTACGCCCTGGTCTACGGGTCGCCGGTGCCCGGGTATGCCGCCCCGCAGGACACCGTCGCGGCCGGCAGTCGCGTCGTCTTCCTGCTCCTCGGCATCGTTCGCGACGCCTGGGCGGCGGGCGCGCTGGCCGTGCCTCCGGAAGACCCACCGCTCACTGCGGCGATGCTCGAGCAGTCCTCCCACCTTGCCGCCGCCACCGGCCTCGAGGAGTTGCCGGCCGCCGTCGTCCTGCGCGCCACGGCGGCGTGGACTCAGCTCTTCGGGATCATCAACCTCGAACTGTTCGGACAGATCAAGGGCGCGTTCAGCGACAACACGCCGTTCTTCGTCCACTCGACCGACCTCATGGCGCGCGGGATCGGACTCCGGCCCCGATCCTGAGGTCTCACCCGGGGGTCGATTCTGGTTAGCTCGCCTATTTAACTGTCGTGAGTTCTCCGCGGAGTCCAGCCCGATGGTGACTGGTGGTGGTGTCCGGCGGCGTAACGGCTCCAGGTGCCTCCCGCCTGAGCGGCCAGCTTGGCGGTAGTGACCTGGTGGTAGCCGAGGGCATCTGCCACGACGGGCGCATTTCTAGGACGTGTTGGCGGATCGCGGAGGTCCGGCCGGCGACGGTGGGGACGCCGAGGCGGTTGACCAGCGCTGCGAGCGCGTCGGCGTGCATCGGCTGCCCGGCCCGACGCCCGGGGAACAGCCAGCGTGAGTCGCGGTTCGTCGCGGTGTTCATGTTGTCGCGGTTCTCGACCCAGTCGAGCAGGAGGTCGGCGACCGCTCCGGGGACCGGGGGACGGTGGTTCGCCGAGCCGTAGCAGGACCTGTTCGCCGGCGTGGATCACATCGTCGATGGTGAGGCCGGACGACACGGCTGAGCGGTTGCGCGTAGAGCAAGACGATGGCGGCCGCGACGCGGCTCCGGAGCGGCCGGCCGTGGCCGGTCAGGAGGCGGCCGAGCAGGTCCATGCGTTCGGGTTGCGGGAGCGGTGCCGCTTGGCGGATCACCGCCCCGGGCAGTCGGAAACGCCTGGTGAGCTTGTTGGTCATGCACCACTGCAGGAACGCCCGGAGGGTGTTGCGGCCATGCTCGTTGTGCTCGACGTGCCAGGCGTCGATGTCGTCCTGGCGGCAGGTGGACAAATCGAGGCCGTGCTCGGAGAGCCATCGAAGGAAGGCCGCGGCGTGCTTGATCTGGTCGCCGGCATGGCGGCGACCAGCTGGGGTGATCGGCTTCTTCTCCGCGCGGACGCGAAGGCGCGGCAGGACTTCCCAGGTGGCGAAGCGCGGACGAGTTGGGCGTGGTTGGGATCGGTGATGTCAGCGAGGTGGCCGACGAGCCACCAGGGCGTCACCGTCAACGGCACCGTCAACATCGTGCCGGCCAATGCCAGTGCGATGGCGTTCGGCCGCACCCCCGGTCAGGTGCTCAACGTGGTGTACCTGACGCCGACGACGGCCACCTCAGGCGGGTTCTTTCCCAACGGGGTCAACGGGTCCCTCAACAGCAGCGGCGGCTCGCAGATGGGCACGATGCCCGCCGGCGCCCGGCCACCGGCGGTGGCAGCACCGCCGGGACACAGGACAAGGGCCTGCTCACCGCCGGCGGCGCGGCGCTGCTGGCCGCCGGCGGGATCGCGGCCTACGCCACCCGCCAGCACACCACCGCCAACCAGGACCAGGCCAGCTGACCGCTGCTGGCGGACCTGTTCGAACGCAGCGGGGTCCGGCTACTGCCAGGTAGCCGGACCTGGCCAGCAGGGTTGTTGGACCGCCGGTAGAGCGCCGGATCGCCCCCGGACGCATCTGGAGAAAGGTGCCCGCTGGCCAGCGTTAGCCGTGCGCGACTGGGGTAGTGCCGAACATCAGGACGCGGCGGCCGACGTCATAGGCGACATCGCTGCCGCGGGCCAGCAGGCCCCGCAGTACCTCGGCATCCTCGGCGCTGACGGTGAGGACTTCTTCCCACGCGCCTTGGTCGAGGACCAGCTGCAGGGTGAACACACCGGCTTCACCCGGTTCCTGGGCGGTCCAGGAAAATTGGTAGTGGCTCAGGTGCCGGACCTTGATGCTGTCGTCGGTGACCGGCTGCCTGACGTCGGCGGTACGGGGCTGGTTCGGCATGGTTTCCTCCGAGGTAGGTGGACGGCAGCCGGATGGTCCGCGCATGCCTATCGGGGGAATACCCGCTTGGCGGCGCCTTCACACCGGCCTGCATCACCGACGCGGAGCCGCATCAGTGACCCGTTGGTCCATCCTGCTGTGGGACGCGGGTCATTGGGCCCAGGGTGGAGCGATCTTCGTGCCGTCGGCGGTGACCGCCTCCAGTCCCGGCGTGGTGGTCACCCAAAGGGGCCACGACAGGCGCGGCCCACGACACCAGGAGACCACCATGCCGAAGTATCTGCTCCTCAAGCACTACCGCGGCGGCCCGGAGCCGCACCGTCCCGTGCCCGCGATGGACCAGTGGGCCCCCGAGGACGTGGAGGCGCACATGGCCTTCCTCAAGCACGTCAGCGAGCTGCTCGAGGAGAACGGCGAGTACGTCGACGCGCAGGCGCTCACGCCGGCGCGCACCTGGGTGCGCTACGGCGGCCCGGACGCCGCGCCAGTCACCACTGACGGCCCGCTGCCCGAGACCAGCGATCTCGTGGCGGGCTGGTACATGATCGACGTCGAGTCGCACGAGCGCGCGGTCGAGCTCGCGGCCTACGTCTCCTCCGAGCCCGGCCCGGGGAAGGAGCCGCTGTACGAGTGGATCGACGTCCGGGAGGTCATGTCCGAGGCGCCCTCGGACGACTGACCCGGCGTGATCGACGAGCCGACGCGACGGCTGGACGAGGGCGCGCTGCGCGCCCTCGTCCCTCGGGTGCTCGCGGGCCTGGTCCGGCGGGGCGAGGACTTCGATGCCGCCGAGGACGCGCTGCAGGAGGCCCTGCTGGAGGCGCTGCGGGTGTGGCCCGAGCACCCGCCCCGCGACCCGCGCGCCTGGCTGACCACCGTCGCAACCCGACGGCTGGTCGACGCCCGCCGCAGCGAGGCGGCCCGTCGTCGCCGCGAGGACACGACATACGGCGAGCCGGAGCCAGACGCCACCGAGAGCGGCGACGACACCCTCTTGCTGCTCTTCTGCTGCTGCCACCCCGACCTCTCCCCCGCCTCCCAGGGAGGATGTCCCGAGTTCCGTGGAACTTCGGTGGCGGCCCGATGATGATCAGGCTGCGTTCACGGTCTCATCATGACGGGTGGCACTGACAGTCTGCTCGGCGACATGCCGCTCGAGTGCGGCGCGTA
>JAABUV010003986.1_pt1 | contig 18131 bp, 14 predicted proteins | sample 5559971 | NCBI WGS metagenome assembly JAABUV01 (sample SAMN10711881, study PRJNA513362) | rock metagenome | isolation source: Antarctica rocks | place: Antarctica: Victoria Land, Knobhead nord | collected 2015-12-19
TGGCTCCAGTCCCCTCGCGGCCATCGGTGTCAGTTGCGGGGGCCCTCTGGACAGCGCGGCGGGGCTCGTGCTGTCACCGCCCAACCTGCCTGCGTGGGATCGCATCAATGTCGTCAGCCCGTTGCGCGGCCATTTCGGCGTCCCAGTCGGGCTGCAAAACGACGCCAACGCCGGCGCCCTCGCCGAGTGGGCCTGGGGAGCCGGGCGCGGCTGCCGCACCATGATCTTCCTGACCTTCGGCACGGGTATGGGCGCGGGATTGATCCTCGACGGGCATCTGTACGAGGGGGCGAACGGCCTGGCGGGCGAGGTCGGCCATGTGCGCCTGGAGCGCGACGGCCCGGTTGGCTACGGCAAGCCGGGCTCGTTCGAGGGGTTTTGCAGCGGTGGAGGGATCGCGCGACTCGCGCGCTCCATGGCCGGCGCCCACTTGCGCGCGGGCGGGACCGCGCTGTACTGCCCGACGCCGGCCGACTTGCCGGGCGTGACGGCGCAGATGGTGGGGGAGGCGGCGCGGCAAGGCGACCCGCTGGCCCTGGAGGTGTGGCGTGTCGTGGGGCGCCAGCTCGGGCGCGGGCTGGCCGTACTGGTCGACGTGCTCAACCCTGAGCGGATCGTGATCGGCGGCATCTACGGTCGGCAGCAGGCGCTCCTGGAGCCGCCCACCCTGCACGCCCTCCGGCAGGAGGCGCTGCCGGGGGCGTTGGCCGCCTGCGAGATCGTGCCGGCCGCCCTCGGCGAGCAGATCGGCGCCGTGGCGAGCCTCGCCGTCGCCCTGCGGGTGAGCGAACGATAATCGTAGTGCCGCGCGCATCCCGTGTCGGGGCGCACGCCACTTTTTCGCGTTGACGTCGCGTATTCACTGGGAGCGCCGGCTTCTAGCCGGCAAACGTTTGAGGGCGAGCGCATTGATGGTGGTAACATGATGGCCGCGACCGTCTGCCGTCTGCCGTCTGGAAGCCGGCGCTCCCAGTAGATACGACGCGCGCCTCGGCGCCTAGCGCGAAAAAGTGGCGCGCACCCGCGCGTCTTTGACACCAGTCGCCCTCCCTTGGTATACAATAGTCGTCATTCCCGAGACTGCGTAATTGACGTTGCATCCGGTGGCCGCGTTGGGTTGACAGGTCGAGGGCGAGTGGCATGCTGAAGGGTGTCATCACCCCTCATCAGTCTCGAACCTAGAAACGGACACGACCCTGTGGACACTACTCCCCCGCCGCTGATCCCCTCTGCGGCGTCGTTGACCCATACCCTCTGTCATATTCGCCATGTGCGCTGGAGTCTCCCCACGATACCATGCGCCCGCTGCGGCGCACCCGCGCGGCGGCGCTGTGAGACCAGCCGCACCGCCATCGACATCGATCTGGAGCATCCCGTGCTGCTCTTGGTCACGGTGAGCGTCCACCATTGCCGACGCTGCGGGCGGTACATGCGCGCCCAGCCCCCCTTCCTGCGGCGCGATGCGATCTACACCGCCCGTGTCGTGACGAAAGCGGTGCAGTCCGTGTACGTCGACGGGATGGCGGTGTGGCGGGTGCCTGCCCGTTTAGCTCGCGACTTCTGGGTCCAGCCCAGCGAGGGCATGATCCGCCAGTGGTGCCGGGCTTACTGCGCCGGGCTCGACTTTGCTGGCGACTACCAGGCCTGGGTGGTCGAGGAGTTCTCGGGTATTTTATGTGTGGATGAAGTTTATCAGGGCGCGCTCGCTCTGCTTCTGGCGGTGGACCCGGCCGCCCCTGAGGGAGATCGCCTCGTGGGCTATGAGTTGGTGCAGGGGACCGTCGATAAGGAGGCGGTCGCCGCCTTCCTGCACCGCCTCAAGGACGTCGGAATCAACCCGGAGCAAGTGATCACGGACGGCTCGTCCTTATATCCGGCGGTGCTGGCCCAGGTCTGGCCCGCCGCCGCCCATCAGCTCTGCCTCTTCCACGAGACGCGTCAGGTCACAGAGGCGGCCCTGGCGGTGATCAGCGCCGTGCGTAAAATGCTGCCGGTCCCGCCGCCAGCGCCGCGCCGGGGCCGGGGTGGGCCGCTGCGTCCCCACCCACCGACGGAGGATGCGACGGATGCGGCCACCGCGCAGTGGCACCAGCGGCAGGCGATACGGCAGAGCGAGATTGGTCAGGTCCAGCGGTTGGCCCACCAGGGACTCTCGCAGCGAGCCATTGCCCGGCAGATGGGGCTGCACCGCAAGACCGTAAAGCGCTGGCTCGCCCAGGATAGCCCCGGTGCGGACGGGACAGGAAGTTGTCCGCCCGTGGACACGCCCCTCATCCCCGTCCCGTCGGCGCAGGACGAGACCCAACCGCCGCCCCCGTGGCACACCTGGGATGAGGTGCGGCAGGTGCGTGAGTGCCTCAAAGAGCACCGCTTCCTGCTGGTGCGCCGCCCGGACCATCTGACGCGCGACGAAGAAACAATCGTCGCGACCCTCCTCGCCAGTCCTGTCGGGCCACACCTCCAGGTCGCCCACCACTTTGTGCAGGACTGGTACGCCCTCTGGCGGGATGACCGTGGCACCCGTCGTGCGCCGGAGGAGGCGATCACGCGCTATGCGGCGTGGCAGGCCACCACGGCCTACCAGGACATCCCGGCCCTGCGCCGTGTGCTAACGCGTGTTCCTGAAACGCACTTCATCAAGCTGAGCCACTTCTTACGCCACGCCCACTGGGAAGCCACCAACAATGGGGCCGAGCGTGGCGGCCGCGGCTTTCGCCACGAGGAAGCTGCCCACTTTGGGTTGCGGACAGCCCGCTCGCTGGCCGACACGTTGACGGCTCAGGCCATCCTGCAGAAGGAACGCTGCACCAGACCCGCTGGCCGTCCGCACGAGCGCAAGACACGCGGGCGACTTCCCGCTCTGCAGGAGGCAGCCTGAGGGGAAGCCACGGTGCAACGTCAATTACGCAGTCTCTCATTCCCCGGTATCCTTCCCCCGGCGCCCCCGCCGGTGTAGTCCTAGCCTCGGCTAGGGCGAGGGCCGGGGTCTTTTTTTGTGGCGCATGTGCCGTGTAACGCCCCCGGCCTTGCGGCATTGTCGCGGAACAACGCGCCATTCTGCTGCACGGGCCGACCAGCAGCGCGTCGTAGGTGTCGTCCGGCAGGAGAAGGCTGCGTGCCATCACGACCTGAAAATGTTGGCGTAGCGCTCGGCCATGCGCTCCTCGGTGAACTCGGCATAGGCGCGCGTGCGCGCGGCCTCGCCGAGGCGACGGCGGAGGGGCAGGTCGTCGCGCAGGCGCGCGATGGCGGCGGCCAGCGCGTCGGGGTTGCCGGGCGGGACCAGCAGGCCGGTCTCACCGTCGAGGACGACGTCGGGGACGCCGCCGACGCGCGTGCCGATACTCGGGACGCCGTGGAAGGCCGCTTCGATGTAGACCAGGCCGAAGCCTTCCATGTGCGAGGGCAGCGCCAGCACATCGGCGGCGGCGTACACGTCCTGTATGTCGGGGACCCGACCCAGCAAGACGGCGCGGTCGCCCAGGCGCGCGGCGGCGAAGCTTTCCAGGGCGGCACGCTCCAGCCCGTCGCCCGCGACGACGACCCGCAGTCGGCCCTCAGGGTCGGGGACGCGCGCGGTCGCTGCGATGAGGTCGCCGACGCCCTTGTGGGGCTCGAGGCGGGCCACGCAACCGACCACGAACGCATCGACGGGCAGGCCCAGCCGCGCGCGGGCCTCGTCGCGGCCCGGCACGCTCACGGGGACGTGCACACCGGGCGGGAGGATGTGTATCTTGCGCGGCGACACGCCGGCCTCCAGTAGGATGTCGCGCATGGCGCGCGAGTTGACGGTGATGGCATGCGCGAACAGCGTCGCCAGGCGGGTCATCGCGCGTTTGCGTCCACCCATGTCGCTCCAGGGCACGGGATGGTGGACGGTGACGACGAGCCGGGGCGGCCGCGCGAGCCGCGCGGCGACGATGTCTTTGAGCGAGATGTAGTTCTGGCCGTAGTGGATGTTGACCACGTCGGGCCGGCCCGCGGCGGCGAGTCGGCGCAGCGCCCGCATGTCACCCAGGGTGTGCGGATCTATGATGTCACGCACTGCCGGGTGCTGTTCGGTCATGATCCCCGCGCCGTGCGCTCGTTCGACCAGGGCCTGACCCTCTGGCGACGGGGGGAAGACGCTGCGCACCCGCCAGCCGCGCGCGGCGAACTGGCGGGCGAGATCGAGGCCGGTGCGCGTCACGCCGCTGACGTCTATGGGCGACGTCGTTATGAAAAGGACCTTGGTCATGGCGCCAGGACCTTGGCGTAGCGGTCCGTCATGCGCTCCACCGTGAACTCGGCGTAGGCGCGGGCGTGCGCGGCCTCGCCCAAGCGCGCCCGCAGCGCCCCATCGTCACGTAGGCGCGCGATGGCGGCGGCCAGCGCGTTGGGGTTGCCGGGCGGGACCAGCAGGCCGGTCTCGCCGTCGAGGACGACGTCGGGGACGCCGCCGACGTTCGTGCCGATACTCGGGACGCCGCGGTAGGCGGCCTCGACGTAGACCAGGCCGAAGCCCTCCAATTGCGACGGCAGGCAGAACAGGTCGGACGCGGCGTAGACGTCGGGGACGGCCTCGTCGGGGAGCTGGCCGAGGAAGACGGCGCGGGGACCCAGGCGCGCCGCCGCGAGGTCCTCCAGCGCGGCGCGCTCCGGCCCGTCGCCCCCGACCACGACGCGCAGCTGCCCTGCCGGGTCGGGGATGCGCGCGGCCGCCTCGATGAGGCAGTCGATGCTCTTGTGGGGCGTCAGCCGCGCGAGCGAACTGACGACAAAGGCGTCCGCGAGCAGGCCCAGCCGGGCGCGGGCGTCGGCGCGCGACGGTAGGCGCGTGGGGACGGGCACGCCGGATGGTATGATGCATATCTTGCGCGCGGGCACGTTCGCCTCCAGCAGCAAATCGCGCGTGGCGCGGGAGGGGACGATCACGGCATCGCAGAGGCGCGACGCGCGGCCGGTATTCACGCGGTGCCGTGGATCTTCGCTCCACGGGTCGGGGTGATGGATCGACACGACAAGGCGCTTTGGGCCGGCAAGGCGCACGGCCAGCACGTCCTTGAGCGCCACATGGTTGCTGCCGCATTGTATGTTGACGATGTCCGGCTTGTGCGCGGCGACGAAACGGCGCAAGCTCAGGACATTTTGCCACGGGATAGTGGCGAAAGCGCCGTGGAGCGTGGGATGAGTCGCGGCCTCGACGCCCTGGTTGCGGGACCACTCTAGCAGGATTGCCCGCTCTTCCGCGGCTGTTCGCCCTGGCACAGCCAGCCGCTTGGGCTCATCGTCCATTGGTTCCGCGAACACCAGCCGCACCCTCCAATCGCGCGCCGTGAATTCGCGGGCCAGGTCGGTGGCGGTGCGCTCCACTCCGGCGATGCCGTGGCCCATCATCAGGATAAGCAGCTTCTTACGTTTTTTACTCACGATGCGCGTTCTCCACCTGTCGTTAATGATCCCCTCAATCGCCAATCGGCCAATCGTCCATCCCTTGCTACTATCCCATTTATTGCTACTATAGTGAAAGACGCACGGGCCGGGGTTTGACAACCGCGCGCTAACTAACGGCGATTCGCGCAATACTACTCCACGACTAGTGGGTCACACCCCATCTAAATGGAATTGAAACGCAGCGGCCCATTGTAGCTGCTACCCGCCCTGTGACGCCCGTTGACTAGCCAGAGGTGGCACTTGACCAACTCCAGTTAAATGGGGCGTGACCCACTAGTACCGCTAGCTTGAAAACATTCCGCACATTCAGCGGCCCGTTCGCTCTTGAGCGGCGCGAAGACCGGGTACCTTTTCTGCGGAGCCATTTCCGTCGGACGGTACTAGTGTAGTAAAGGAAAGGGAGCAGACACACCGTGACCAGCGGCAACATCGTCATCCTGGGCGCGGGGCCGACGGGGCTCGGCGCCGCCTATCGCCTGGCCGAACTGGGCTATCCCCCCGAGCGGTGGGACATCTACGAGCGTGCCGGCCACGTCGGCGGCCTCGCCTCCAGCTACCGCGACCCCCACGGCTTCATCTGGGACCACGGCGGCCACGTCATGTTCAGCCACTATACCTACTTCGATGACCTCGTCGAGAAAATGCTGCGCGGCGACTACGACCAGCACCTGCGCGAGGCCTGGGTCTGGATCGCCGTCCGCTTCGTGCCCTACCCCTTCCAGAACAACATCCACCGCCTGCCCAAAGACGCCTTCTTGGACTGCATCATGGGCATCGTCGAGGCGCAGAAGCGGACCCTCCCGCGCGCCACCTTCAAGCAGTGGATCAACGCCATCTTCGGCGTGGGCATCGCCGACCACTTCATGCTGCCCTACAACTTTAAGGTCTGGGCGCACCCCCTGGAGATGATGGGGACGGAATGGCAGGGCGACCGCGTCCCCACCGTCGACCTGCGCCGCATCCTCCAGAACCACCTCGACGACCGCGACGACGTCAGCTGGGGTCCCAACAACAAATTCAAGTTCCCGTTGCTCGGCACGGGTATGCTCTACGAGCGCATCGCCGCGGCGCTGCCCAAAGAGGTCACTCTCGAGGCCGACGCCGTCGCCATCGACACAGAGCGGCGCGTCGTGACCTTCGCCGACGGGCGTTCGGTGGCCTACGACACGCTCGTTACCACGCTCCCGCTGACCGAACTGGTCACGCTCATCCCTACCTGTCCCCCTGAGGTGCGTGAGGCGGCGCGCGGCCTGCACCACACCGAGGGCTACTTCATCGGCATCGGCGTCGCCGACCCCTGCCCCAGCAGCAAGTGCTGGATGTATTTCCCTGAGTCTGACTCGCCGTTCTACCGCGTCACCTACCTCTCCAACTACTCGCCCCAGATGACGCCGGGGCCGGGTTACTTCTCGCTGCTGGCCGAGGTCTCGTCCTCGCCCTACAAGCGGGAGGACGCGGCCAGCGTGGTGGAGCGCACCATCGAGGGCATGGTCAGTTCCCCGCTGCTCACGCGGGAGCAAGCGGATACCAAGATCGTGAGCCGCGAGCTGATGCATGTACCCTACTCGTACCCGGTGCCGACAATCGGGCGCGACGCCGCGCCGGCCGTGATCCAGCCCTGGCTGATGGCGCGGGGCATCTACTCGCGCGGGCGCTTCGGGGCCTGGCGCTACGAACTCGGCAACACCGATCACTCCGTGATGCAGGGCGTCGAGCTGGCCGACCTGCTCACCAGCGGCAAGCCTGAGACCACCTGGTCGCTCCCGCCCGGCGAGGAGGCCAGGGCGACGATTGCCTAAGCTAACGACTTTTGAAGTAAGGATTGGTGAGAGATGGAACCTAGCAAGACGTGGCCGCGCGACAGAATGCGGACACACATACAGGAAAGCATGGAGGTCACGCGACGTCTCGTCGAGAGTTGCGGCGATGACACGCTGCACGCCGCCGCCGCCCTGACCGAGACGTTCCGCGCCGGCGGGAAGCTGCTGCTCTGCGGGAACGGCGGCAGCGCCGCCGACTGCCAGCACATGGCGACGGAGCTTGTCAGCCGCTTGACCATCGACTTCGAGCGCCCCGGCCTGCCCGCGATCGCGCTCCCCGCCGACTCGTCGTACCTGACCGCCTACGCCAACGATTGCGGCTACGACGGCGTCTTCGCGCGCCAGGTGCAGGCGCTCGGCAAGCCCGGCGACATCCTCATCGGCATCAGCACCAGCGGCGGCTCGGCCAACGTCGTTCACGCCGTACGCGCGGCGCGGCAGGTGGACATACGCACGATCGCCCTCATCGGCGGGGGTGGTACCCTGCAAGAGTTGGCCGACATCGCCATCGCGGTCCCCAGCGCGTTCACGCAATACATACAGGAGGCGCACCTCGTGATCGAGCACATCCTGTGCGACATCGTCGAGCGACAGTTGTTCGGCCTACCGGGCGGGGCGTCGGGCGACGCACAGGGAGGGACACAGCCATGATCATCAGCCGCACCCCCTTCCGCATCTCGTTCTTCGGCGGCGGCACCGACTACCCCGCCTGGTACCTGGAGCACGGCGGGGCCGTCCTGGCCACGACGATCGACAAGTACTGCTACCTGACCTGCCGTCGCCTGCCGCCCTTCTTCGAGCACCGCTACCGCATCGTCTACTCACAGATGGAGAATACTCAGACGGTCGACGACATCGTCCACCCTGGCGTGCGCGAGACGCTGCGCCACCTGGGCATCGACTACGGCCTGGAGATCCACCACGACGCCGACCTGCCGGCGCGCAGCGGGCTGGGATCGAGCAGTTCATTCACGGTCGGCCTGCTGCACGCTCTACACGGGCTAGAAGGGCGCATGCCGAGCAAGCGGCAGCTGGCCGCCGAGGCCATCCACGTCGAGCAGACCCGCATCGGCGACACCGTGGGGGCGCAGGACCAGGTGCTGGCCGCGCACGGCGGCTTCAACCACGTCCGCTTCGGACGCGGCGGCGACGTTACGGTGACGCCGCTGACGCTCCCCGCGCGACGGGTCGCCGAGCTCGACGACCACCTGATGCTGTTCTACACCGGCATCCAGCGCACGGCCTCGGTCGTCGCGCAGACCTACGTGCAGGACGTCGCGAGTAAAGAACGCCAACTGCGGACACTGGGCGGCCTGGTGGATCAGGGCATCGCCGCCCTGAGCGGCGACGGCGACATCAGGGGCTTCGGCGAATTGCTGCACGAGGCCTGGCAGACCAAGCGCAGCCTGAGCGCGAGTGTCTCCAACGATCATATCGAAGACATCTACGCGGCGGCGCGGGCGGCCGGGGCCAGCGGGGGCAAAGTGCTCGGGGCCGGCGGCGGCGGCTTCATGGCCTTCTTCGCGCCGCCGGCCAAGCAGGCGGCGGTGCGCGCGAGCCTGCGCGGGCTCATCCATGTGCCGTTCCACTTCGAGTCGTCGGGCAGCCAGATCGTGTTTTTCGACCCGCAAGAGGAGTACAGTGCCGAGGAGAAGGACCGTTCCCAACGTACGATTGCAAATGTTTCCCATAACTGAAGGAGGGTCGGCTTTAACATAATATGTAGCCTGTTCACGGCTGCACATCGTCCTATGCACGCCTCTGACTTGACGATAAGCGCAGGCCCACCCGCGTCATGGACGCGCTCACTGGCGCACCGGGCAGCCTGAACGACGAGATCTCGGGGCGGCATGCCGTATTTGACAGTGTGGGAGGCGTCGGTGAGCCTGTTCGGCACGCCGGACGCCCTCGCATAGGGCAAAATATTATGTTAAAGCCGACCCTCCTGAAGGGGAAAGGGGCTATGGCTATGAATATCTGCCTTGTTAGTGCGGAGTACCCTCCCGAAACTGGTTGGGGTGGAATTGGGGTCTGACAACCAACGGAACGAAAAGTCGGGTTAAGCGCGGGTGCCAGTGGGGATGGGGAAACCGATAGGGCTGCGACCGCGAAGACTACGGCTCGAATGGCAGGTACTCGTCGCGCGCGTCCGGATCGCGCAGGGGGCGCAACTCGCCGCGCGCGATCGCGTCCGGCAAGGTGAAGTGATACCGCCCCAGGAGATTGACGTGGCTATAGCCGAGCGGGGACAGGGAAGGTCCTCAGGTAGCGGACGGTCCCACGTTGGAGGGCGAAGCCGAGTCGGTTGTGGTCCCCGCGCCGGTTGGCGATGAGCGTGCGGTCGGCGTCGTCGAGATAGAAGGAACGCGCGAGGTGCGCCGGCGTGGGCTCGCCGGCGAAACGCCCATACCGACGCTCCTGGTCGTCCGTCAAGAAATCAACCGGCATGGTGTCCCGTCCTCCTTTACGAGGCATCCCGTTAGCTTTTGATGGGCACGTTCCCCGAACTCGTCGGCCTGCCGCACCGGGTGTACGTGGCCGAGAGACGGTCGCACGATAGGGGTGCTACGGCTCCGTGACACCGTCATCGGTCGGTTGGGCATCGCGACGCGCGATGAGGAATGCCCCCAGGTCTGCCATCGTGGCCGCCTCGTCTGGCTTGAGCATCTGGACAAGGCGCCTGACCGCAACGCGCGGAGCACTGTCGCGCTGGCCCGGCACAGTGAAACCGATCGCGTGTGCTGCGGTGGGCCGGTGAGCGCTACGCAGATCATCGGCAACCAACTCAAGCACATCCGAGACCTCCACGTCGAGCGCCCCCGCAACGCGCTCCAACACTAGCGCCGACGGATACTTCTTGCCGCGCTCGATCTCGCCGAGGTAGACAACGGACAACGTTGATCGCTCTGCCAGGGCTTTCAATAGACTCATTGCTGAATAAGGCGAGTGCCTCTCCGAGCCCTGATTAGCAGGCCTGCAGGACTGTGAAAGCCGCCATTTTAGCCATTTATGGGTGCAATCTGGTATTGATTCGGTCGTCTGCGCTTATCCTGCAACGAGTCTAATGTGAGGCCGCGCTGACGCCGCTCCCGTCGGATAACGGCTCCCATCGTCTGCTGTAAATCGGCCATGGCCTTCTCCTTCCTGGTGTCAGCATGCTCTGAGCACATCACGTCATGTGCGATGCTCGTAGCATCCTTTTCACAAAAATACGCTATAAGCATATCATATCCCTGTACAAGATACGCATCTAGCGTGTAATCTATACCAAGGCGCGGTGATGCGCCAGAAGCTATCAATGCCTAAAGCATATGCGGAAAGTCGTGGTGTGCCGGCGGGGCGCGGCACGATGCCTGGGCGAGGACGCATTGGACGTGTGATCCCGCGCTCATCAGTCATAGAAGGGGATTGATCGTGCTTACCGTCTTACGACAACGTGATTTCGCCCTGCTGTGGGTCGGCGGCCTGGCATCCTCCATTGGCAGTACCATGCTCGTCATCGCGCTGCCCTTCTACGTCTATACACGCACCGGTTCGGCGCTGGCGACCGGGGCCATGTTCATCGCCGAGATGGTCCCGGCCGTCCTCCTCGGCTCGGTGGCCGGCGTGTTCGTGGATCGCTGGGACCGCCAGCGCACCATGATTGTCGCCGACGTGTCGCGCGCGGCTCTCCTTCCCCTCTTGCTTACGATCCAGACGCGCGATGGGCTGTGGGCGATTTACGTCGTGGCCGCCGCCGAGTCGGCCATCTCCCAACTCTTCGCCCCCGCTAACGGGCCCAGTGTCACGGTAGCTGTCACCAGCCGCAATCTGTGGTTGGTGCAAATGCCGATTTCCACCCTGGAGTCGGCATTCGGCCCTGCTTTCGTGTCTTTCCAAACCATGGCGGCAGTCTCGACCGCCATTTCAATGGGTAGAGTGCCCTCTCCGGCCCTTCTCGGCACTCGAGATGGAGCTTGGAGAAGCCGCCAGACCGCGGGAAGAGCTATTTTGCGTCGGCAGATTGCGGCTGGTAACAGCTACCGTGACACTGGGCCCACAAGGATGATGCGCGCCGGTTGCTACGGCGTCGGCGGCCCGCAGCGCGTGCGGATGACCAGGCGGTGCCGGAACACCTACAGACAGACAGACCGACCGACCGATGAGATGGTTGCGTTCGGCCTCGGCTGGCATGTCGCGGAACTGTACCACAGCGACCGACTGCCGGGGGAAGAGGAACCGGGTGAGGTGGACAGCCTTCCAGGCATCGGGCGGTTGCCGCGCGAGGCGCGTGCGGACCTGCTCGTTCAGCAGATAGCGGCCGAGGTGGAGCGGGTGACGCTTGACCGGGCGGCGGTGGGCGAGCGGGATGCGTGGCTGCGCGACGGCCGCATCGACGCCGACGCGCTCAAGCTGGTGGTACGCCGCGATCACGAGGCCCTGCTCAAGACGCTGACAGCACGTGTCCCACGCCTCGGTACGGCCTACGGGTTGGGACGCGCCCTGGCTGAAACTATGCTGCTCCCGCAGACGCAGGAGCCCGTGAGCTTCCGGCGGCCGTTCAGCCCCTATCGGCTCGGCACCCTCAAGGATCAGCTGGCCGATGTCCAAGCGGCCCTGCCGCCCTACGTGGCGGAGGCCGTCGGGCAGACCCTCGACGCGTGGGCGCGCTGGGTTACCGGTGCGGTCCAGGGTGGGACCCCAATTCAGTGGACGACCGCCCAGAAGCGGGAGGTCGGGCAGAACCTGCGGCGGCAGGGCGAAGTCTGGTATGGGCTGCTGACCGGGCAGATGGACCCGCTCCGCCTGTTGCGGCTCGAAGACTACGACGCGGCGGCCACGTCGCTGTTGCGGAGCGTAGGGGCATTGGCCTGGGAGTTCGTGACCGCGACATGGATCGGCCGGGTGCTCGGCCTCGTGGCCATCGTCATCGGCCTGGCGCTCCTCGCGATCGCGGTCACGGGCCAGGGCGCAGCCCTCGCCGGCGTGGCCGTGCTCTGGCTTGGGGAGCTGGGTATCACCGCCGGCAGCGTCGCTGCGGCGGTGCGGCAGACGCTTCGGCAGGCGCGGCTCCCCCTGTGGGACGCGGCGTTGGCGCGGGGGATCGGGTCGGCCGCGCGGCACACGCCACGCTCACTGCGACCTGGAGACGCCGGTGCCGGTGATGCAGGCGATACCGGGACAGGGCCACCGTGATCGATGTGATCGACGTGGATGCGTGGCGATCAACCGTCCTGGACCTGTGCCGCGAGCGACCGACGCTGCTTCCCCATGTCGCCGTCGAGGCCCTGCGCGCCCGCGACTACGCTGTGCGCCTGCGCCTGCCCCCCGACGATCAGGCCCTCTGCGAGGTGTGCGCGCTAGCCCATGACATTGGGAAGGTCGACGCGCTACGGACGACAGGGACGCAATTCCATCCCCTCGACGGCGCGGCCTTCGCGCTGGCCCGTGGGGAGTCACGCCTGGCCGCGCTCGTCGCCCACCACTCCGGCGCGCGTTACGAGGCCGCGTTGCGTGAGCTAACCATCCCCTACCCTTACGAGGACAGCATCGTTAACCAGATCGTCGCTGTGGTGGATGCATCCACGCTGCAATCCGGCCTCGTGGTCCCGATCTCCGAGCGTTTGCGGGACATCGCGGACCGCTACGGTCCCGAGAGCCCATCGGTGCGCTCGATGCAGGTCTTCTGGCCCGAACTGGTCGTGGCCGCGCAGGCTATCGATCCGTCGCTGCTACGATGAGAGGGAGGGCGAGCCGTGAGCGTATCCCTTTTCCCCGGCACCCGCGCCGTCCGGGGGGGGGCGCGGATGGCGCGGGTATAGACGACACAGCCCGCGCCACGCGCGAGAAAGGCGCGCGATGGTGGCGGTGAGGATGGCAAGAGGACAAAGCGTATGCGCTATCAACAGATGAAGGAGGTGCTCGCCGTCCCCGCGGGCCTGTTCCCCCTGTTCCAGGGCAGGCCCTATATGGCGATGCTCGACACCGCCCGCGTCCACTTCGGTGACCTCGTCGCGTATCTCCTCTACATCGGCCTGCCCCTCGGTCTCACGCTGGGGCTATGGCGTAGCTGGCGCTCCGGCGGGGCGCTGGGCGCGCCCGCGCCCAGCGCGCGGGGGCGGTTCAGCGTGCCGCGCGCACTCGTGGTCGGCGGGATCGCGGGCCTCACGGGTGGGTGGGCCTTCGCCCAATGGATGGCGCAGGTCAATTTCTTCGTCATTGTCGCCGGGCTTGTCGGCTCCCCGTCGCGCGGCGTCGGCGTCGCGCTGCACTACGGCATCGCGGCCGCCATTGGGGGCCAGCTTCGGCCTGCTCTTCCAGCGCGATGTGCGGGGCCTCGGGTCGAGCCTGGGCTGGGGCCTGGCCTACGGCCTGCTCTGGTGGTTCCTGGGGCCGCTCACCCTCCTGCCCCTCTTGCAGCATCACGCGCCTATCTGGACCTACCAGCACGCCGGCGCGCTGTTCGGCTCGCTGGTGGGGCACGTCATCTACGGCCTGCTGCTGGGCGTGATCTATGCCGCGCTGGACCGGCTCTGGGTCGGCTTCTTCATCGACGCGGACCCGCTCAACCGCGAACGCGAGGGCCTGGGGACGCGCACGCTGCGCTCCCTGGGCCGGGGCGCCGCGGCGAGCGTGGTCGGCGGTCTGCTCTTCAGCCTGGTCATGCTGGCCACCGGCGAACTGTCCCGTGTCGCGGCGCTCGTCCATCAATCGTCGCCCGTGCTCGGCTTCGTGATACACCTCGGGATCAGCGCCCTGATCGGCATGAGCTATGGCCTGCTGTTTGGGGACGAAGCGCCCAACGTCGGGCTGGCCGTCGTCTGGGGCCTCATCTACGGGCTGGCCTGGTGGTTCCTGGGCGCGCTGACGCTGTTCCCGCTCCTGCTCGGCGGCCCCTTCATCTGGACGGTGGGGGCGGCTGGCGCCGCGCTGCCGGCCTTGGTCGGCCACCTCCTCTACGGCGCGGGCCTGGCCGTGACCTTCCTGCTGCTGGAGCGACGCCGGACCGCCTGGGCGCGACGTGATCCGCGCGGCGCCGCTCATGAAGCGCGCCGGCGCCGCCCGATTGGGACGGCCGCGCCGGCGCGCGGTCTCTTCGTCCTGGGGCTAGGGGTGCTGCTGCCGCTCGTGCTGGCGTAGGGCGGAGCAGACGGACGCCGGTCTTTGTTCATTCTTTTGTAAGTGTCCTGTAACCACCCTGTAAGGAGCGGAATCCATACTGAGACTACCGTGATTGCTATAGCTTGTCAGATAATGTTTGAGAGAGTCGGTCAATCGGTTGAGCGTCGAAATCACCCGAGGATTCTCATTCTTTATCTGAACGTCTATAGTTGATGTTAGCGCAGGTCAAGGCCAGGACGGAGGCCCAGACCTTGAGATCGAAGCCGGCGTTGGTGCGGGCGCGCAAGTGCTGCATGCCCATCGCCTCGGCTTGACTGTTGACCGTCTCGATGGCCGTGCGGAAGGTGCGCACACCGGCGCGCTCGGCCGCCGTGTGCGGGATCATATGGTCCTTGCGGATCGGTACAAGGCGGACGCCGGTGTCGTCCCGGATGCTCGCCTCGTCGGGGGCGCTGTTGTAGGCCTTGTCGGCGTAAACCCAGGCCCCAGGCGGCAGGCCATAGAGGAGTTCGTGGATGGGGGTGAGATCGTGGTAGCCTGCGGGGAGCAGGGCGCCGGCGACGGGGATGCCGGCGGTGGTGCAGACCAGGTGCAGGCGCCAGCCGAAGACCGTCTCCTTCTTGGCGGCGCAGTAGCCGCAGTAGGCCCGTCCCCGCCCCTTGCGGCAGCGCCAGGCCCGCACGCGTCGGCACACTGGCAGCGGCAGACGGTCGATGATGACGTCGCAGACGGCCGCCTGCCCGCGCACGATCAGGTCGCCCAGCGTGTCGCGGAACAACTCCAGCCAGTCAGCCAGCGCGTGCAGACGCCGGTTGACGCGCGAGGGCGAGATCGTGCGCGGGACGTAGGCGCTGCCGGCGAGTTGGCCGACCGCCCGCGCGTGATGATGGCCGTCGTACCGCGCGGCGAGCACCGCGATGGTGAGGATCTCCGCGTCGCTCAGGCCGGCCAAGCCATGGCTCTGATGCCCCAGCGTCTTCATCGTGTCATCAATCATGACGTAAATCGCTACAATCAAAGCGTCGTCCATGGGTCCTCCGCTGGCTACTCCTGTCGTCGAATAACAGCAGTGTCCGGCCTCGGACCCATGAACGGCAACTAGCAATCACGGTAGACTATTGCAGAGGAGGAGTATCTTGGCGATAAAGCACAGCGACGACCGCACTGGCGAGGACGCCGTGCCGTTCATGCCGCGCATCGCTGCCATCATCCCTGCCCTCGACGAGGCGCCCTCCATCGCACGGGTCGTCGAGGGGCTGCGCGCACAGACGGGCGTGACCCTCGACCGCATCATCGTCGTCGACAACGGCTCGCGCGACGGAACGGGCGACATCGCCCGTCGGGCCGGCGCAACCGTCGTGCGCGAGGAGCGCCGCGGCTACGGCTACGCCTGTCGCGCCGGGGTCCGCGCCGCGCACGACGCCGACATCATCGTGCTGCTCGACGGCGACGCCGCCGACGATCCCGCCGACCTGCCGTGGGCCCTCGAACCCCTCTTCAGCGGCGAGGCCGATCTCGTGGTTGGGTCGCGCACCCTCGGCTCGCGCGAAGCCGGGGCGATGCCCCCTCAACAGGTGGTCGGTAACCGTCTGGCGACCTGGTTGATACGCGCCCTGTATGGGGTGCGCGTCACCGACCTGGGGCCGTTGCGCGCGATCCGCCGCGGCGATCTGCTCGCCCTCGAGATGCGGGAGATGACGTACGGCTGGACGGTCGAGATGACCGTCAAAGCGCTGCGCGCCGGCTACCGCTACCGCGAGGCGCCTGTCCGCTATCGGCGCCGTGTCGGCGTGTCCAAGGTGAGCGGTACCCTCATCGGGAGCGTGCGCGCCGGTTGGCGCATCCTGTCGACGACGCTACGCTACGCGCGCTGGACGCCGCCGTCCAGAGTAACGCCGTCGCTGGACACGGGCCGATGACGGACATCCTTTATATTGCCGCCAAAGCGCCCCGCGCTGGCCTGGTCAAGACCCGGTTGGGCGCCGCTATCGGACACGAGAGGGCCGTAGCCCTCTATGCCGCCTTCCTACGCGACCTGGCGGCGCGCTTCGCGGGCGCGCCGTTCGCACTGGGCTGGTACGTGACGCCGCCCGACGCTTGGCCCGAGCTCGCGCCGCTCGTTGGCGCCGCCGGGGAGTCGCGAGTGCTGGCCCAGAGTGAGGGCGACTGGACCGCGCGGCAACGCGCCCTCTTTCGCGGCGCCGCCGGGCGGGGAGAAGATCGGGTTATCCTGGCCGCCTCCGACTCGCCGCACCTCACGGTCGAGACCGTGACCGCCGCCTTTCGCGCGCTCGATCAACACGAGGTGGTCGTCGGGCCGACCGACGACGGTGGCTACTACCTCATTGGCCTGCGCGGCTGGCACGATGTCCTGCACGATATCCCTATGAGTACGCGCACTGTGCTGGACGACATCAGCGCACGGGCCGCGGCGTTCGGTCTGTCGGTCGGCCGGGTTGAGACCATGTTCGACGTCGATGAAGCCGCGGACCTACCGCGGCTGCGACACATACTCACCACGCGCGCCGATCTACCGGCGACGCGCGCGACAGTCGCGGCCTACAGCCTGTAAGCAGTAGGCGTACAACGGGTAAGAGGCAGGAGCAAAGGAGCAAGATCCCATGAGCACGACATCGATGGCCGGCGCGCGTTCGCCGACCCGCCCATCCAGCTTGGGGCACTGGCTAACGGCGCTGGGCGCCGGCCTGCTCGCCGGCCTTGGCGGGGGGTTCGTGATGACGGTGGTGATGACGCTGCTGCGCCTGCTGGCGGGCGTGCCGCTGCCGGGCGAGTTGGGCGCGGATCGCTTCCTGCCCCTGTTGCCCGTCTTCACGTTCCTCAACATCATCGGCCGCTTTGGCGGTAACGTCCACGCCAAGGAACTCGCCTTCTGGTCCGGTTTCGCGGGGCAGGTCGCCCTGGGCGCCGCGCTCGGCGTGGTCTACGCGGCCATCGTGGAGCGCGAACGTAGCCGGGCGCCCGAACGACGCTGGACCTTCGGCGTCAACCGGCGCGGCGCGGCCTTCGTGGCGGCGGTCGTCGCCGTCCTCTGGGTCGTCACACTGGCCGCGTTCTGGCCGGTGCTCGCCGCCAACTTCAAGGGTGTAGCGGCGGCCTGGACCACCGTTGTCACGGTGGTCGGGTTACTCGTGTCGTACGCTAGCTTCGGGTTGGCCCTTGTCCTCATCTATCGCGCCATGACGAACCGCGCCCCGCTACGGCAGCCGGCGCTGGTCGGACCCATACTTGGGCGGCGCGCTCTCCTGGCTGGCGGCGTTGGGGTGGTCGCGGCGCTGGCCTCCGGCGGCGTGGTGCGCGCGCTCTTTCAGCGCGGGACGTTCGGCTACGACGGCATCCAATATATCAGCCCTGCCATGCAACCAATCACACCCATCAAGCATTTCTATGCCGTCACCAAGAACCTTGTCGACCCCGCCGTAGCGAAAGATGTCTGGCGGCTGGACGTGGACGGGCTGGTCGATCGCCCCCATACCTACGACTTCGCGGGCATCGCCGCGCTGCCCTCGGTGACGCAGACGATGACCCTGGAGTGCATCAGCAACCCCGTCGGCGGCGGCCTGATGGGCAACGCGGTTTGGAAGGGCGTGCCGCTACGCGCCGTGATCGAAGCGGCTGGCCCAAAGGCGGGTGTCGTGGAGGTGCTCCTGCACGCCGCCGACGGCTACAACCACACCGTCGCCTTCGACAAGGCCATGGAGCCGACGACGGTGCTGGCCTACGAGATGAACGGCGTCACGCTCCCACAACGCCACGGCT
>JAABUV010003987.1_pt1 | contig 18128 bp, 36 predicted proteins | sample 5559971 | NCBI WGS metagenome assembly JAABUV01 (sample SAMN10711881, study PRJNA513362) | rock metagenome | isolation source: Antarctica rocks | place: Antarctica: Victoria Land, Knobhead nord | collected 2015-12-19
GGAGAATGTGACTGACTGAATATGCCTCCCGGCACGCAACATGCGACGAAATGTATAAAGGCTGTCCGCTGCATGACGCATGACGCGCGCCCTGGGGCGCGCAGGGGCCGCGGCGCGGTGGCCTGGTTCCCGGTGCACTGCACGTCCATCAACAACACCAACTCGCTCATCTCGGGCGACAACAAGGGCGCCGCAGCGCAGCTGCTGGAGGCCTGGGCCGCCGGCCCGGGCGCCCAGAGCCCCGAGCCGGAGCCCCTGCCCGGCCTGGCCCGGCCCGACGCGGCGCCCGGCTTTGTGGCCGCCTTTGCGCAGGCCAACGTGGGCGACACGTCGCCCAACGTCCTGGGCGCCTTCTGCGCCGACACGGGCGCGTTCCTGTGCAGGACTCCCGCCCTGCGCCTTGGCCCCGTCCCAACACACGGAGCTGCATTGCAGCCAGGCTGCTGTGTGCCCCGCAGTGTCTGCTGCTCCTGAACGCATCAGGAGCAGGCGCCCGCACACATGCATTCATGCTCGCGTGCGTCAGGACGCGCGGGGCACTTGAAATGACGGGTCTAGGGTCCCTAGGTTGTTACCGCACAACCCGACTCTGCACGCAGGAGGGGTGTGGAAGGGGGGTGGTGCGATCTCATGCGTTGGCATTGTCATGGGCCACTTTCCGGGGCCGACGCCGCGCGCGACCGCGCGCCTGCGCGCACGCAGGCGAGCCCTGCGAGGCGCAGCACAGCACGTGCGGCGGCCGAAACGAGCTCTGCATCGGGCGCGGCCCCGAGTTCGCGGCGGACGACTTTGGCTTCCGCAGCAACGCGGTCATTGCGGCGCGCCAGGCCGAGACGGCGGCGCGGCTCTGGCTCGGCGGCGGCGGCGGCGGCGGCGGCGGCGGGCTCGCCAACGTGTCGGGCGCGCGCCCGCCGAGCGCAGCGCCATAGGGGCGGGCGCTGGCTGTCAGCGCTGGCTGTCAGCGTCTGGCTGCGCAGAGGGCGCGGAGGGTCGTCAGCTCAGCCCGAGTGCATCAGCAGCCCAAGCGTCTGGCCGCTTGCACCGCTGATGGTAGCCCTTGGAAAAGTGAGTCCAGTGCACGGCAGCGCAGCGCGACTGCTCAGACACCTGTTGCAAGTCGCTGCGGCTTGGCTGCGGCCAGGCGCGAGGCGGGTCGCCAACAGCCGCTCGCGCCCTCGGCCGCACGGCCCGTGTGCTGGCCCCTGCTGGAGCGCCTTGGGTCGGTTGCAGGAGTGCACGGAGTGCACTCCGTGCGCGCCCGAGCCCCATCACAAACCCGTACGTCGCGCGGCAGGCCCGGTGCAGGCGGCGCACGCGTACGTGGACATGAGCCGCGTGCGCGTGGCCGCCGGCAACTGGACGCGCGCCGGCCGCACATGCCCGCCGGCCATGGGCTTCAGCTTCGCCGCCGGAACCACCGACGGCGCGCCTCACGCTGAGCTGCACGGCGGCGTGCCGCTGCACCGTCGTCGCGCCGCTGCAACATGGGTAGACCAGCAGCGCCGGGGTAAGCGTGTGAGCGTTTGGTTGTGTTGATCTGCAATGCGCGGTCGGGCGGGGTTGCATGGGCGCGGGCAGTGTCAGTGAATTATTGTCCTGGATTAGCTCTGTGCCCTGGCGGCCACGCCGCGTACCTTGAGATGCTGGTTGCCCTTCAGCCGCAGCAGCCGTGGCGCCAAGGCATGAGGCCAGCTCCGTTCCCGGCGCGGGCTGCCACGCGCGTGTCTTAAAACAGCCGCACGCGCCTCGCAGGCCCGGGCGCGTTCGACTTCCAGCAGAGCGACACCAACGGCACCGCGTTCTGGCGCCTGGTCCGCCACTTCATCCACGAGCCGACGCCGGCGCAGGCCGCGTGCCATGCGCCCAAGCCCATCCTGCTAGACACGGGCAGCCTGGCCATCCCCTACGCCTGGCGCGCGCCCGCGCCCCTGCACCCTGGTCCAGCCCTTGTGGCTTTGCCTGCCGATCCTGGTGGACACGGGCAGCCTGGCTGTCCCCTATGCCTGGCGCGCGCCTGCGCTCCAGCCGCACAGGGTCCAGCCCTCGGGGCTTTTTTCTGCTTCCAACGCTGTAGACGAGCGGCAGTCATAGCCTCAGACCTGCAGCGAGACCGTGCCCTGCCCAAGACGCGCAAGGCCGAGCGCCCGCCATGCCTGCCCACATCGCAGCTGCCCTATCGGCGCATGACCCCTACTTGGCGGCGCCCCGCGCGGCATGCCGAGGCTTCTCGAAGCGCACAGTGCGCCTTGCATGCGTGAGCAGCGCAGAGAGCGCCCGGCGCGCGCAGGCAGCCGTCGGTCGTGGACGTGCAGATCCTGCGCGCGGGCCAGCTGGTGCTGCTGTGCGTGCCGGCGGAGCTGACGACGATGGCCGGGCGGCGGCTGCGCGAGGCTGTGCACGCGCGGGCGCGCGCGCGCTCGGGCCTGCTCAGTCATGTAATGCTTGCGGCTGCCGCCGCCGGTTGTTTGACCGAGATCATTATTTCAGAAAGCAAGGGGAGGAGGATGGAAGCGCGGTGAGAGGGTAGTTGACATCCATGTCTGCACGACTTTTAGCGTATTGATGTTTGGCGTGTATTTATAGACCCTGTAGCAGTCAAGGTGCGCCAGCAAGCCGAACAGCCGCCACTGGTCGTTCTCGCCCCTCCTGGGTGGCTGGAACCTGCACCCTGTCAGCACAGGCTTGCAGGCCAGGGCTGCCTGCCGCGCGGGGCAGCTGCTGCCTGCGTGAGCAGCTGCTGTGCTGCGGGCGGCCACGCGGGGGCCCAGGTGCGAGGCTCGCCTGGGCGAGCACAAGCGCGCCGTCTGTGTGAAGCTGCTCAGCGCACGCCCTGGAGGCGGCATCCAGGTGGCGTTCCCTGCAAGATACTGACTGGAGGTGGTGATGGGGCAGGTGCGGGACACGTGGGGCGCGGACGTCCGGGTGGTCATCGCGGGCCTGGCCAACACCTACGCGAGCTACGTGACCACGTTTGAGGAGTATGGCGCGCAGCGCTACGAGGGCGCGTCCACCATCTTCGGGCCGCACACGCTGGACGCATACATCCAGGTAGGCCGGCTACCCTAGCCCTAGCCCTAGCCCTAGTCCTACCTACTCGACCTCTGCAACTCTATCGCTATTTGCGCGGCGGGTTGCTGCCTGCACCCATGTCCATGGGAAGCACTGCTGGTGCCTTGCGCCCGTCGCTTTTGACCCGGCTGTGCAGCGCAAGCGAGCGCGCATTGCAGCCAAGAGCGTATGGCGTCCGCCCGCAGCACCTGGCGCATGAGGACTCGCTGCATCCCTTGTGTGTGATAGCGCGGCCCGGCTGTCTCTTAGGGCGGCCCGGTCGGGCCGGCGGGCGCCGACTGCGCCACTCGCCTGTTGGCCCATGCAGTGGCTGGCGAGCCCGCGCGGCCCTCATTGTCTACATTACTGGAAAAATGGTTCTATGCGGTGGACCCCGTGCGCAGGAGTTCCTGCGGCTGGCGGACGACCTGGTAGCAGGGCAGCCGACGCCGCCGGGGCCGCCGCCGCCTGACCTGCTGCCGCGCCAGTGGTCCTTCCTGGGGCCGGTCGTGCTGGACACCGTGCCGCACGGCGCGCCTCGCGCTCTACTGCGGCCCTGGCTCTGATTATCGGTCGTTCTGTTTGACTGGTGACTTTGTTCGACATGCGCGAGAGGGCGAGAGGGTCGACAGAGCCGCGCATGCATGTTTAACCCTCGAATGAATATGTATGCCTAACTTTGCTGCATGTAGCTTCGGCCAAGTCTGTCGTGGAATTTTGAAGAAGCTCCTGTCACCTGCCAAGCCCGCACCCCGCGCAGGCGCCCAGTTCGGCGGCGTGGTCAGCGACGCCGCGCCAGCGTACGCCGCAAATGACACCGCGCGCGCGGTGTTCCACTCGGCCTGCCCGCGCAACGACGTGCGCCGCGGCGGCACCTTCTTGGCGGTGGAGCGCCGGGACGAGGCGGACGGCGCGTGGCGCACGGTGCGTGGGATTTTGCCCTTGGATGGGCTTGGGACCCTAAGCAGGGTGATGTGCGCCGCGGCGGGCCCTTATAGAAGTGGAGCGCTGGGACAAGGCGCACGGTGCCTAGATTTTGCCCGCGGGCCGGAATCGGGCCCGGCTGGCTCGGGCCCCTGAGCAGGGCTGGTTGTGCGCCCGGCGCTGCTGCACTCCGCCGTGTGCACACAGGGCCTGTTGCTGCGCCACTTCGCAACCGAACCCCTTGACGACGTGCTTCCCGCCCGTTTCTGAGCTCGCTGCGTATGACAGCACAGTGACAGCAGCAACAAACACGACAGCGCAGTGACAGCAGCACTTAACAATGACAGCGCAGTGACGGCAGCGACGGGTCTGGCACGGCGTGAGCCAGGCGCGCGCGCGCAGGTGCTGACGGACGACCACTTGAGCACGCGCTTCGCGTGGGCGCGGCCGCACACGCTGTCGTCCGAGTCCACCGCGGCCATCAGCTGGGAGATCCCGCCCGGCGTGCAGCCCGGTGCGCACGCGCCGCCACTCACCCTGCTGCGAGCGTGCCTGGGCACGGCACTCTCGTGTGATGCCGTTAGCATGGCTTGCTCCAGGGGCCGACCTTGAGTGAGTGTGCTTCCATGCATGCCCATGCATCAATCATGTGGCGTCCCACTCGCGCACCCAGGTGCGCAAGGGGACAGCGCCTCGCACTGGTTTATGAGTGCATGGGCATCGACCAGTGAAGCGAGCCTTTCATGCGACTGTGAGCCGCGGCTCTGGACTGTGTCCTTGCACCTCCAACGCCCGGTCCGCGCGCAGGCGTGTACCGCCTGCGGCACTTTGGCGACTACAAGCACATCCTGGGCGGCACACAAGCATTTGCGGGCGCGTCGCGCAGCTTCTGTGTAGCGCTCGACGCCGGCAGCTGTCTGTTCAGGCGGGCAGGGCTGGCAGTGCGACTGGCCCTGCGCGCCAGCAGACTGTGGCAGGCCTGACGCCTGGATTGGGGTGTGAATGAGCGTGTGTGGGCCCTGGCTGTATCTTCCTGTACTTGTCCAGTGACAGGTGTTGTCTAGTTTCATGCTTCGGTGTGTCCTTGCTGTAACTCAGTGTGCTGATACAGACGCGTCATGTTTTACACAGGCTCAAATGCTGGGCACGTCCTCACTGCTGTCACTCCTGATGTGCGCCCTAACACTCTGACGCACCGCACTTAACATATTGTACACGTCTGCATGTCAGCAGCCACGGCTGTGTGCACATGAGCCCACACCTGAGCCGCACCCTGGACACACTACTGCGCCTGCAGTGCCTAGACACACACGCCTTTGCACGCCATAGCCACCATCACGTCAGTGTGACACCACAGCAGGCACCCCTGCTAAGCAATTGAGACTCACCGCCAATGAATGAAACTACTAATCAATGCTTGCCTGGCATCAAAGAATGATGACGAATTAATTATCCCCACCTCACCACCCTTACGCCCTCTGTGCCCTGACGCTCCTACAGCCTCACCTGATTCTGCAGTCGCCCAGCACAGAGCGCTCGCTGTGCACACATCGCGTGCACGGCGCATGTGCAAGCACTCGCGTTGTGCGCAGCCGGCCCGCCTCGCGTCCAATGATTCTGGGCTAGTCATACTTCTGTAAAAGTCATGAGCAATGCGCAGCTCGAGCAGACCCATGCTCTGTGCGCGCGCTCCGCAGCCCCGGCGCCTCATGCCTTGTCCTCGGCGGCGTCGCCCGCGGGCGCAGCGCCGCGCGTTAGCGGGTGGTCCACCACATTGTCCAGCGAGAAGGAGAACTGGATCGTCTCGCGCATCAGCAGCGCGTTCTCCTGCACAGGGGCCACCAGCAGAACACTTCAGCGGCGGCGCGCCCGTCCACGCCGCGCACAGCGGCCTAAGCTCCAAAACACAACATCACACTAGTGAGCACCGCACTCCTGGCGCACTCCCTCGCTTGTCAGGGCACGCATGCAGTACACTCGTAGAAGTATTTCTGGAAACACTTGTGTCCCAGTACCCCGGCGCCACAAGAGGCGCCCGGCGTGCAGCTGGACTCGCGCTGAGCAAACCACAAGGTGCACGCCGTGCATGCATGACAAGCTCGGACTGAGGTAAAGCTTGCAACATCCCAGATGTCCGCCCGCGCAGCCCGCGGGCGCGCGCCTCGGCCACGTTCTTCAGGTCCTGCACGAATTCGGAGGCCAGCTGGCTGCGGATGTCCATAATGCGGCCGGCCAGGGCGCGTGGGTCCACGCCGCAGCCGGTCACACAGTCGTACATCGCCTCGCGCCCCTGCGCGCCCGGCGCCTGCCCACGCGCTCAGCGCGGGGACAGGGAGATAGACAAGAAGGCAGGGCCCAGCGCCTGCCCGCGCGCTCAGCGCAGGGACAGGGGGAGCGACAAGCAGACAACACCGGGTGCCTGTCCGTGTGCTCAGAGCAGGGAAAGCAACCAGAAGACAGAAAGAAATTATAGAAGTGCTGGTGCTTGTGCGCTGCGGCTATGGGCAAGTTGCGGCGCCCAGGAGGGCCAAGGGCAGAACCGCGGCAAGCTTGCGCGTGCACCAGCCCTTCACCATGCATCACGGCGCATGCACACCACAGCGATCAAGCGGACCTGTAGTAGTCCTTTCTGCATGTCAGCCCCCGGAGCTGGTATTTGAGCACAGCAGAGTCGCGCCACGCTCGACACTCTAGGCTGTGAGCACATACAATCTGTATTAGGAAAAACACCCCCGCTTGGTCAGGCGCGGCGCTCACCACGTCGAACTTGGCGCCCTGCGTCGGCATGGACAGCAGCGTGCGCAGGAAGGTCTCCCCCGAGACGTCGTCCCACACGCCGTCCTGCACATTGTTCACATTGGGCACGACCTCATGGACAGGCTGACGGGTGTCAAATCAGGCTGCAAACATCCACTTGACTACACACCCCATGCGCATCCTTTGCACACGTCACATGGGCCAGCTAGCGGGTCACTGCAGGGTCTGCGACGATCTCCCCAGACTCATGCCGCATGCAACGCCCTGCGCGGATGTGGCATGCGGGATACGCGCGGCTCACTGTGAGTGCACATGTGAAAGCAGCAACAAGGTGCGAGCGTCTGTATGATGGTCCATGGCTTCAAACCACAGAAGGGGCGCCTCTGGACCCCTCCTGTCACTTCCGCTGGCATCGGGTAGGGTCCCCAACGACAGGCGCCAGAGCTCAACCCCGCAAACAGGGCGGGGCGCGCCCTGGGGTTGGGGTAGGCCTGCATGTAGGCAGACAGCCAGGGTCCCCAAACGACATGCGCCAGGGCTCTTCCCCGAAAACAGGGCGGGGGCGCGCCCTGGGAATGGGGTAGGCCTGCATGTAGGCCTGCAGCCAGTAGAAGACGTTCAGGTTGGTCTCCTGCAGGTAGTACAGCAGCGTGCGCGCCGAGCGCTCTGTCAGCAGCCCCACCACCCGGTCCCTGGCGCCCCAACTTACAGCTCAGCGCTTGAGCCTGCCAGCCGCAGGGGCTGCCGCAGGCGCTGCAGCAGCTCGCCGGGCGCTCGCGGCAGCCCGCCGTTCGGCGTCCCTGGGCGCAGCCTCACAAGAAGCAGGTCAGTTTTGCGTTGAACAGTAGGTGCTGTCATGCCCTCCAGCTTTGCGGAACAGTGCAAAACTAACGTGCTGCTATCGGTGGGTGACGTGGGCTGCTTGAGCACTACAAGCCCACGGCAGGCTCACCGCACAGTCGAGGACAAGCCTTGGCACAATAAAACAGCTCTCCCTGGCCCAGTAACTTTCAAGACGTAGGGCAGCGAACGCCAAGCACGCGTCAGGGCAGAAAAGTGCACCTGTTGCCGTCGCGCAGTGGGGAGTCATCGGGGCTGCGCGTCCAGGCCGGCCGGCCTCGGCGCCTGTTCTTGTTCTCGTAGCTCTGCCCCTTCCGGCTGCGCGGGCTGCAGCCCCCAGGCACCCGGCGTCAGCCTGACAACCATGCGTAGCAGCACGCGTAAATACGGGCTTGGCACACATACTTGCTTGGCACACGCAGGGAGGCTCAGAGCGTGTCCCACTTGTTGCGGTTCTCGCCCCCGCTGCCGCCCCCGCCGCTGCTGCGCCCGCCGCTGCTGCGCCTGCACACAACGGGGAGCCGATGCGCGCTTCGCGCAGTGCAGCGCGGCCCCCACCGCTCAGGGCAAAGCGCCTGCTTCTGCCGCCAGCACGTGTGCTGGCAGTCAAAGGCCTGGATGGTTTGACCGCGCATCGCGCACCAAGCCCGTGGCAGGCCACACAAGGGGCGCGCGCACTTTGCGGCGTGCAACACAGGCAGCCACAGTGGCCGGGGCTTTCTGCCTTACCGATCTGCAACTGGCCCGCATCGTTCGATCGCCCCCTTTCATTGAAAACTTGCCTTTTAGGTCCGCCTTTGAAATGATTTGCCACAACTAGCAACAGCTGGTCTCATCCTGTGTCACAGGTGCAGCCACCGCACGCCCTGGCTCACGGGGCGCGCAGAACGAGCAAGTGGTGGATTTTTCCTCACAGCGACGCTGGCATCCATGTGATGCGTCAACGCCTGATGTGAGCAGCGCCTGCAGCAGCGCAGCGTGTCGTCAGGCGCACGGCCAGATGGCTGGCTATGAAAGCGTTCCGCCCGCTCTCCAGGCAGCAATGCTGCAGCAGAAGTTCATGGAGGAGTATCACGAGCGCAACCGCGCCAGAAAGGCCCTGAAGGCGGCGCGGAAAGCAAAGGCAGCACCGCAGGCCAAGAAGGCTGCTGCGACGGGCGCGCCTGCGCCGCCAAGGGATGACGAGGACGACGAGGCGCGCCGGCGACCACCCCACTCACCGTCACCGTGCTTCCCCAAGTTGCACAAAGCGCCGTGGCACAGCGCCGCCTGCCGCACCCCACGCGCCAGGCCTGCACGGCGTACCTGATATTTGCGCTGTCCCAAGCAGGAGGTCGGCGACGGGTGCGAGGCGCTACACTTTGAGCGGTGCTCGTACGCGAGCCTGGAGGCGCAGGGGCTGCGGCCGCACCCCGACGCCTGCGCGGAGGCGGCCTCGCTCGCGGCCATCGCGCTGCCGCGCGTGTCGTACCGGATGGGGATCCCGCCGTCCGTGGCCATCAGTGCGCCTGGTTTGCGGCTTGCCTGAAGTGCATGATTGCGGCCCTGCCGCTGACCTGCGGCTGCTGCGCGCAGACGGCCTGAGCGCGCTGCAGTACCAGTCGGCCCTGCTCGCGTGCGAGAAGCACACGCAGATGCTGCCGACGGGCGAGCGAGCCGGCTTTTACCTGGGCGACGGACCCGGGGTGCGCACCATCTTGCTTGCGCTCTCCTGACTGGTGTGCAGCTTGCCGCAGACCCTTGCATGACCCCGAAAGTGATTCACCGTGCGCAGGTGGGCAAGGGGCGCATCATCGCCTCGGTCGTCTTCGAGAACATTCTGCGCCGGCGGCCCAAGGTGCGCCCGCTGCCACTGCATCGCACCCCCCTGCCTCCTCGCCGCAGGCCTGCGCTCTCATGCATGCGCTGCCCTAAACAGTATCATGGATTGGTGTCAAACTCTTGCACTGCTTTACTGCTTGCAACTGCTTGACTAACCCCATAAGGCATGTTGGTAATTTTCGTACATGCCTGAGGTGACTGTTATATTGTACAGGTTGTCGTCAATAAAAGAGAGGAGCCTGGCCACCTGAGCGCCGGGTCACCTGCCGGGCGCAGGCGGTCTGGTTCTCGGTGAGCGCGGACCTGGCGCCGGACGCCACGCGCGACTTCCGCGACCTGGGCGCGCTGGACTTTGACGGCGTCGAGATCCTGGACATGCGCCGCATGAAGGTCAAGAACACGCAGAAGCTGTCCGAGCTGCCGGTGCGCGCTGCGCCTGGGCAGGCAGGACGATGCTAGGGTAGGGTCAGGATTGAGGTCAAGAACATGAGGAGCTGTCCGAGCTGCTGGTGCGCGCTGCGCCTGGGCAGGCAGGACGATGCTAGGGTAGGGCCAGGGTTGAGGTTTAGAACATGAGGAGCTGTCCGAGCTGCCGGTGCGTGCTGTCCCCGGCCAAACGGGGCGGCGCAGGGTTGCCGGACCAGCATGCGCGACGCCGGAGACCACGCGGAAGGTGTCTGGCGTGCCAGCAACGAGAACCGCGTGATGTGCTTGTGGCAATTCAGCGCTGCAAGGTCTCGGGGGCTGCTACCAGTTGCGATGCTGGCCTGCGGCGCGCTGGCTACTTGCAGCGCTGCAAGGGTGCCTGCGTGCGCAGCGCCTCAACCGTGCCTGGTGGCACACCGCATGCATCGCCCAGCACCATGCTGGCAGCCCGAGAGCGGGCTCCACAAGGGAATCAAGCCGTCATGCGGAGCGCCCCAGGCGTGCGGGGTGCGCCGCGCGCAGGGCATGGACCGCGGCGTGCTGTTCTGCACATACAGCCTGCTGACGGGCGGCAGCGTGCCCACCACCAAGCTCAGGGCGCAGCTCTCCGCGCTGGCCCCGGCCGGCCCCATGACGGCCGAGCAGGCGGAGGACAGAAAGGCCCAGGCCGAATTTGGTGCCTCCCCCCTCCAGCCACGACAAGCCCTATGCATGTGTGCCTGCACTCGCGTGCCCTGGAATGCGCCACATGTGGCACAACAAACACAACACTCCTGTTTGTACAGTGACTATATGTCACCTGTCGACATTGTTAAGGCTGTTGACGCGTCACCCTGGGATGACGGCAGGTGGCAGGCCGGGCTCGGCAAGGCAGCGGCCTGAACAGGCCGGGGCGGCCGCGCAGGCGCCAACTCGCGGCTGCAGCAGGTCGTGGACTGGTGCGGCGGGCCGGGCTTCGACGGCGTGCTCGTCTTCGACGAGTGCCACAAGGCCAAGAACTGCACCGTCACCGTCAGCGACAAGTCCGGCTTCGCCACGTATGAGAGCAAGACAGCGCGCGTGCGCGCCCGGCCCCGCCTGTGCCCCCCGCTGCTGCACATGCACTCAAAGCCCTGCCTGCCAGGCTTCCACCGGCGCTTCAGGCGTTGGGGCAGTCCTGCTGTCCATAACCAGCAGTGGCTTCCAGCGGCTGTGCTGTGTGTTGCAGCGCGTCCATGGTCACTTCAAGAGTGTTGTCTCCCAGGCATGTACCCAGAACCAAACGCACCAAGGGATGCCATCCGCCGCGCATTTGCACGCCTTTCTCGTCAAAGGAGAAAGTGTTAAAGGGGCTGGCGGCGGCCCGCGGTCCCGGCGAGCGCGCGCGCGCGCCGCGCAGGCGGTCGTGGAGCTGCAGCGGCGGCTGCCCATGGCGCGCGTGATGTACGTCTCCGCGACCGGCGCGACCGACGCCAACAACCTGTGCTACATGCGGCGCCTGGGCCTGTGGGGCGCGCACACCGCGTTCAAGGACAAGGGCGAGTTCGTGCACATGCTGACCAAGCGCGGCGTCAGCGCCATGGAGCTCGTGCGCGCCTCGGCATTCACGCTGCATGCTCTCATGTCATGCCCCGCTCATCGCATGCTTTCTGCCTTACGTTGTATGCTCCGCACGGCATGCCTTGCTCATCGCATGGGCTCGCCGCCTCCCTGCTACATCAGCCGCAGGGCTGGACAGGAGCCAGTGTTGGCTGCACGAGCTGACCTCAGATGCACCTAGCAGCACCTCTGCTGCATACAGAGCAACGCTGGTGCTGGGGTGAAATGTCTGGACAGCAACTGGCGTGTGGTCTGGAAGTCAGCATGCGTCAGATTGCCTGCGCATGGCCGCGCCTCATATAGAGGGTTATATGTTACCCTATCGCGCGCAGGTGGCCATGGAGCTCAAGCGCGCGGGGCAGTTCATATCGCGCACGCTGTCCTACGAGGTGCGCCGCAGCCGCGCTTGCAAGAGGCTCTGCGTCTGCATGACATGACAGCAAGCAGTAGTCTTAGCGGGGAAATGGTCTGCCTGCCACCACCTCACGGCGGGCATGTGCAAGCATCAGCACTGAGTGCTGCCCTGAGCGGCACAGGTGCATAAACATACATGTGAGCAGAAGGTCACAGTTACACCCGTGCTGATGAAAGTCTAACACTAACCCCATCCCTACCCTGCAAGCATGTGCATGAGCCTCCCTCCTCACAAGCCCCGGCATGCAGGGCGTCGTGTTTTCCAACAACAGCGTGAGCGTCGCGCCGGAGTTTGAGGCCATGTACGACGCAAGCTGCGCGCTCTGGACCCGCGTGCGCCCCCGCTTTGCATGAGGCTGCATCACATTCAGATGACTCTTGTATTCTGTGGTGAATGGCCTGTAGCCGGTGCTCACCACATTCAGCTCATGTCTGGGCGCCTCGTGCTCTTCAGTTGTTTTGTCCATAAGGTCGCAGTCTGATCCTGCTGCACTGGGGTAGGGAACCCACTCCAATACTAATACCTGGACGGCTGTGCACGCGCACAGATTGTGGGGGCGTGCGACAACGAGAACCTGAGCCGCGCTGGGAAGATGCACCTCTGGGGCTCGCAGCTGCGCTTCTACCGCCAGCTCGTGCGCGGCCGCCCCGCTGCGCATGCGCTGCGGCCGTGCAGCCCCTGCTCTATTGCTGTTCTTTCACAGGCCTGAGCGCTCTCTGTCTGAGGTGTTGGCCGGGCTGCAGCATGTGTCTGCAGACGCGTTTTCTTCTGAGCAACCCAGTGCCTGGCACGCTCTGTGTCTCTGAAGGTATATGGTTTGGAGAAAGGTGGTCTGCTCATCCGCAGACGACGGCGGCCAAAGTGCAGCGCGTCATCCAGTTGTCGCGCGAGGCGCTCGCAGCCGGCGGCTGCGTCGTCATCGGCATGCAGGGCACGGGTGAGCAGCGAGCCGTGCTGACCGCCGGGCGCAGCTCACGCATGCCAGTGCGCTGCTTCCGCCTCCCCTGGCACGCTCCTGTTGCCTGCGCGGAGCGCATGCAGGTCACGCACGTTGGACAGGCTCTGAGCGCGCGCCCTTTGGCGCACCCAGTCGTGTTAGATTGATAGCCTGCTACGCGTTGCAACATACCTGCCTCGAGAGACTTCTTTCTGAGGCCGGATGATCGAGAACCTGTCCAGGTCATGGGCAGGGTTGGGGCAGAGGGCGGCAGCCAGTGCGCAGGCGAGGCGCGTACCACTGATATCCTGTCCGGGGTATAGGGTTAGGGCATACGGAGAGGACGTTGCGCGGCGCGCAGGCGAGGCGCGCACCAAGGCAATGGTTGAAGAGAGCGGCGGCGACGACGCGGTGTTTGAGGCCCTCGCGGAGCCGGCCGGGCTGCTGATGGAGAACGTCATCCGGAAGCACGTGCCGGAGCACGGCGCCGAGCGCGCGGAGCTGCTGCGCGCCGCGCGCGAGCTGCGCCTGCCCAAGAACCCGCTGGTGAGCGGCGCGCTTGCTGCGGCTTTGCAAACAGAGTAGGGTCAGCAAATGGGCGGCGCAGGCAGGCGGCCAGGCGGCCGGGCACCCATGCGCGACAGCTGAATCGCGTATTGCGTGCCGATGCTGTATACAGACGTGACTAACAGACTGTTCACATATGTGATTCAACAGACTGTGTACATATGTGATTCCAACAGACTGACTATGATTGCTTTGACCATGATGTCGCCATCATGGTGACCTGTGTGGCACAGCAACCAGGCCTGGCATGCGCTCTGGGGCACTGCGTCACAGGCAGAGCGCTGACGCCCGCTGCGCGGCGGCCAGGACGAGGTGATCGAGGCGCTGGGGGGCGTCAAGGCGGTCGCCGAGCTCTCTGGTGCGCGTGCATCTCTGCATGTGCTGCCATTCAGCCTCCCTTCAAGCCCCGCGCCCGCGCACCGGCGCAAGGCTGCCCACATAGAGGCATGCTGAGTGCAACACTGAGCATTGCAGTCAGCAACACTGATTCACGCCTGCCAAGCAAGGCGCGAAGCCTGGCAGGCGCGCCTGAGCGGCCGCGCGGCTGCAGGCCGCCTGAAGCGCATGGTGCGCAACCGGGACGGCTCGTACTCATACCTCGCGCGCAGCCAGGACGTGCCGCTCGACCAGGTGACCGCGGCGGGGAGGCGAGTCTTTGATAGGGGATCGCAGAGCATGGGATTGCCTAGTCCCTGCTCCTGTTACATGAGCTGTATCGAGATATCAATGTCGCTGTGGGTGTTGTCCTCGATCGGTGTGGGTGTGTGCGGTTGGAATCAGTCGGAGTATGACAGAGAGGTGGGGACTCTGATGGCAGCCTTCCCGTCGCTCTGCAGAGCAGTCTCAGCGTTCGCCCTGCAACCAGTCTGTTGCATTGGCTGTGCACCAGCGGCGCTGCTCGCATGGCGCCGAGTGCGGGTCATGCGGCGGCCGCGCCAGGTGAACATGGCGGAGAAGGACGCGTTCCAGTCGGGGCGCAAGCTGGTCGCCGTCATTAGCGACGCCGCCTCCACCGGCATCTCCCTGCAGGCGCGCGCCCGGCCCCCCTGCCCAGCCGGCAGCCATTTGAGCGGATTTGGGCGGGAACAGCCAGGCCCATGGCTGCACGCCCTGCAATGCGGCGCGCCAGGGGTGCGCCAGGCCGCCCCCCCCTCGCGGCCGGCCGCCGCCTCACTGTCGGCCCCAGCAGCCGCCGGCACAGCCGCCGGCCATGCGCGCCTCAGAACTCAGAACAGAGGCACAGAGAGTCAGGCGCGCGCGGCGAACGCGCGCAGGCCGACCGCAAGGTCGCGAACACGCGCGTGCGCACGCACATCACGCTGGAGCTGGCCTGGAGCGCCGACCGCACCGTGCAGCAGCTGGGCCGCACGCACCGCAGCAACCAGCTGCAGCCGCCCCGGCGCGGCCCCCGAGCATGCGACCACACGGCGTAGACTGGAGGGAGGCACCACGTAGACGGGGGCACTGCCGAGTGTGCACTGCCCCAGAGCCAAGCGTGTGCGAATCGAGCGAGGCTGGCTCTTGCGCTGTGGCGCTGGCGCGTGAGCGGGCCGAGCGCGCGCGCGCGCGCAGGTACGTGATCCTGTCCTCAGACATCGCGGGGGAGCACCGCTTCGCGAGCGCGGTCGCGCAGCGGCTGTCGCAGCTGGGCGCGCTCACGCAGGGCGACCGCCATGCGTCCTCCGCGGCCGATGCGCTCGCGCCGTTCAACCTGCAGAACACGTGCGCCCGCACCCCCGCCCGCGCCCGCGCCGCTGCGGCTCAGGCCCCTGCACGGCGGGCCAGGGGCCAGGCCGGCTTGCCTCCCCGGCCATGGACGCGCAGCCTCCCACCTGCAGCACCTGTGCGTCTTCACTTCTGCCGGCGTCCCATGACGGAGAGGCTGATGGCCGGTGCACGCCAGCGACCCGGCCGCATCTGCAGACCAGGCCTGCAATGCGCATGCTTGGTGGGTACAGGCCGCCAGTGCCGAGCGCTCCATGTCCCGCGCGCGTCGCGCCCCGCAGCCAAGCGAGGGTTATGATAGGGTTAAGCTAGGGCAGAGTAGAGTACATCCCTATCCCTACCCCACCCGCAGCCTGCTGATCAGTGCTGCCTGATCAGCACATACTCACGCATCACATGCTGACGGCGCCGGCCGGCGTACCCGCGCGCAGGGAGATGCAGGCGGCGCTGCGGCAGATGTACCGCATCCTGCTGGGCCGAGAGCACGTGCCCGAGGGCATCACGCCAGCCTTCATTGCCGACCGTCTGCCGCCCCTGCCGGCGCGCTGCGTCGCCACCCCGCAGCCCGGCTGCCCGCACAAACCCGCGCCTGTGCTGGAAACAGGCCTTCTGGGCAGGCCTAGCCGCGGGGTATTCACGGATGGCGCCCATGCCGATCCGCTGCACTGCAGAGCATGCATGGGGCGTGAAAAGGTGCGGTGCTGACTGCTGCTCTGCGCTGCCTCCTCCGGCAGGAGGGCGGCCCGGACGCCGAGTACCGCAACGCGCGCAGCAGGCTGTTCATGGAGTTCATCACATCCGCGCGGGACGCACTGGAGACGGTGCGCCACCTGCGACACCTCATTGGAGCCATGCAGCAACAACTCTACCCTAGCCCTAGCCACCCTGCATAGGCCCTGTGCTGGACCTGTCTGCGGCGGTATGCGGGTCGGGGCAGACGCCGGCTGCCCGGCACTCCCAGGCAGGCCTGGGCCCCGTCCGGACTGGCGCCCAAACGGGGCACTCGCACGGCGCGGCCGCGGCGCTCGGCCTGGCCGGGCGTCCCGGCGGGGCGCGCAGCGATGCGCGCGCTCACGGCGCGCGGCGCTGCGCGCGCAGGTCCGCGTGCTGACTTTAGATTGCGACTACGGCGAGGAGCTGGCCAAGATCGCCTCGCGCCCGAGCAAGGACGATGGCGGCGTCGCAAAGGTGCACGCCGCGCCTCTCAGGCGGATAGGGGCTAGGGTGTATGCCTGGGACCGCACCGCACATGCGCACGTGTCCTGCGCCCCAGCGTCCGACATGCAGACGCCGTTCCCGCTGCGGCGTGTCCTGCTGTGGGCCTTGAGCCAGGGCGCACCTGGCACTGCGGCGCGTGAGGCCGATGCAACCACACCCCGCATGCCGCTTCAGCCGCTGCCGGAGGGCCTCGGCAGGCCGCGCCCGTGGTGCTGAGACCCGCACGCGCCCTGCGCGCCGCAGAGCAAGAAGAGCAACCACGGCGACATCTCCAAGCTGCTCAACCGGCTGCTGGGCGTGCCGCTCAAGCTGCAGAACGCCATCTTCGCCTTCCTGACCGCGCTGCAGGACGCCCAGGTGACCCAGTAGGGTAGGGTCAGGGTTAGGTCAGGCCTAACCCTGCAAACGCGCATGGAAGGTTGATGCGACACGGCAGAGGAGTTTTCATCTTCCGCAAATTACAACACTCTCAGACAGAGGCTTTGTCGCCGCCTTGGATGGCGCCGCATGGCGGGGAAATTCCCAAACGCCTGCGCGGCGCCCGGCAGGTGCGCCAGGCCAAGCGCCTGGGCACGTTCGAGCAGTCGGCCATCTCGACGCCCGCGGGCGTGCTGCGCCTGACGCGCGAGGAGGTCGTGCTGCGCGACGCCGGCTCCGGCCTGGAGACCGCCATCGTGCACTTCGACCTGGACCGCGGCGTGACGTTCGACCAGGCGCTGGAGCAGCTGCGCCGCGAGCAGGCGTGCTAACCCTACCCTAGGCCTCACCCAGACCTATCTCAATGTCTTCTGTGGCCTCCCCCGCCCCGCCTGCTCGCCCAGCGCGGATGAGCGGGCCCGGCCGCCGGCAGAGCGGCCACGTGTGCGTGGGGCCGTGTCAGGCGCCGCTCGCCCAGGCTGGCGCGCTGTGCTGCCGATGCCTCGCTTTCTGCTCCTTGGGTGGTGCCGTGGTGCAGCGAGACCTATACGTAGACACATAAAAGTGCCTGGTCGTATGTAGCTCGCCAAGGTCGTTCGTGACGCTGACCGCGGCGCGCCGGGGCCGCAGGAGGCCGACCCGCAGACATACTCCGGCTTCTACAGCAACGAGAACGCCGCCAACGGCATCATGTCGTACGTGCTTGTGCGCCGCCCCGGCCCTGCCCCGCCCTGCGCCCCGCGCAGGGCCTGGCGCGCCCGCTCCGCTGCGCATGCATGCGACCCGGCTCCAGTGCCGCTTTGGGTGTCCAGGCTCGGGTCTAGCCCCGTGCTGTGCTCACATGCGCTGCATCCGGGCTACGTCGTGCCCGGTTCTGCTTGGCACGCGCCTCCTCCTGGCCTGCATGCGGCGGCCGCGCTCCAGGACGCATGCACTGCCCACACCACGGCCGCATGCCAGGCCAGCGAGCGAAGCGCGCATGCGGCCGCCGTGCTGCGGCGCGCACGCCTGCCTGCAGGCCGTGCCCGCGCCGCGCAGGCCATCGAGCGGGACGCGCACGGGCGCAAGCTGACGCGCGGCAAGCACCGGCGCGCGCTCCCGGCATACTTCCGCATCATCCGGCCGGCCAGCGGGCACTCGCCGACCGACATGCACGCCAACGGCGCGGTCATGACCCCGGGCCCTGCCCCCTTCACCAGAGGTGTCCCTAGGACTCTGCATCGCGGCACAGCATGTCCCTGTGTATGTGCCCTGCAAACTAGGCACTGCATCAGGCAACCTGCCTGCCCTTGGTGCGGCTGCAGCTGCGAATGTTTGCTGTGGGGGTAAAAAATGGAGGGCACGCCGGGCTGGCAGCCGCGCGCCGCGCGCGAGCGTGCTGCTCGGGCTCAAGCGCTGGCGGGGGCGCGCGCAGAGTTCCGCACCAAGTACAAGGCGATCGCGCACGACAAGGAG
>JAABUV010003989.1_pt1 | contig 18122 bp, 11 predicted proteins | sample 5559971 | NCBI WGS metagenome assembly JAABUV01 (sample SAMN10711881, study PRJNA513362) | rock metagenome | isolation source: Antarctica rocks | place: Antarctica: Victoria Land, Knobhead nord | collected 2015-12-19
GGCGGCTCTTCCGCCCATACTTCTCAAACACAGACTGTGCCGCCAGACTCTGCTGCTTCATCGCCCCTCCACCACTGACTCCAAGCTAATCAATCAGGTTGTGGATGCAAACTTGTGCAGAGATTCCCTAGCTCCTTGGCCAGTTGAAACTGGAACATGGGCCCGACTATCCATCTTGTGGGGATGACGGAGGCTATACCACGATAGCGCTGAAAGCAACCTGCTTTCTCGAGGAGCAAGCTTCTGCTCACTAAAGGTAGCTGTTGACAGAAGCTAGGCACCAGGCTTGTGTTCCTCTCACCACTAGAGAGTTGAAAAGGTCAAAGTGCAGACGGAGAATCGGGCGTTTGCGCGGCATGGGTGAGTTGGTACAAGTTGCTGGTGTGCGGCCGGGATCGCAGAGGTGGCTTGGATCAAGACTACTCGGCTGCAATGTCACCGAGGCTAAGCGGCGCAGACCAGTTCCGATGGGCGGTAGCATGAAAGGAACCGACGAACTCCTGGAGACACGGAACGAATGGCGAATTTACTCCTCACGAAGTCGCTAGAGACTATTCTCAGCGAGGCTGCGGAGACAGGCGAACACACCTTTAACCGCACGCTCGGCCCTTTGAGTTTGATTGCCCTGGGGATCGGCGCGATCATCGGAACCGGCATCTTTGTGCTGACTGGACCGGCAGCGGCGCGCTATGCGGGACCTGGCGTGGTGTACTCCTTCATCGTGGCCGCGATCGGCTGCGTGTTTGCGGGTCTCTGCTATGCGGAGTTCGCAGCAATGATTCCGGTGGCTGGTTCGGCTTACACGTATGCGTATGCGACGCTCGGTGAGATCTTTGCCTGGATCATCGGCTGGGATCTGGTGCTCGAGTACGCATTTGGAGCAGCGACGGTGTGTTCCGGGTGGAGCGGGTATGTTCTGAGCCTGGGTCAGGATTTTGGGCTGCGCTTGCCGCCTGAACTGGCGGGGACACCTGGTTCGACCTTTGTGTTTTACCAGGGGAGCTGGGAGTTTCTGGGGCGGGTGGGTTCAAAGCTGCAGGGGTTGGGCATCGATCCGGCAACGCTGCCGCAACGGCATGGCGTGTTCAACCTTATCGCGTTCCTGGGCATCATGCTGGTTACGGCGATCTTGATTGTGGGAGTAAAGGAGTCGGCGAACTTCAATGGAGTTATCGTGGCGGTGAAGCTGCTGGTCCTTGTTATTTTTCTGGTGCTGGGCGCGGCAACGCTGATGCGCCATCCGGAGATGCCGCGACAGAACTGGCACCCGTTTCTCCCGCCGAACACAGGCGCCTTCGGAGCCTTCGGGTGGTCGGGTGTATTGCGCGGGGCGGGAGTCACCTTTTTTGCGTATATCGGGTTCGACGCGGTTTCGACAGCGGCACAGGAGGCAAAAGATCCGAAGCGGGACATGCCAGTGGGAATTCTTGGATCTCTGGTCATCTGCACAATTCTCTATATTCTCGTCGCGCTGGTGCTCACGGGGCTCGTGAATTACAAGCTCTTGAATGTTCCGGATTCGTTGGCTGTAGGAATCGATGTGACGGGAGCCAAGTGGGGCAGTCTGCTTGTAAAACTCGGTGCATTAGGCGGACTAACGAGCACAATGCTGGTGATGCTGCTTGGGCAGAGCCGGGTGTTTTTCTCGATGTCGAAGGATGGACTTCTGCCAGGGTTCTTTTCGAAGGTGCACCCTAAGTTCCGAACCCCCTGGATTTCGTCGCTGACGGTAGGGCTGGTGGTTGCGGTGTTCGCTTGCACGATTCCGCTGGATAAGCTTGGTGAGATGACGAGTATCGGAACGCTGCTCGCGTTCATCATTGTTTGCGCGGGCGTGCTCCTGCTGCGGCGGAACAGGCCGGATCTCCGGCGACCGTTCAGGGTCCCGTTAATGCCAGCCACACCGATCCTGGGGATTCTTATATCGCTGGCGATGATGTTTGGCCTCCCTTGGGAGACGTGGCTTCGGCTAGTGATCTGGCTGGCTATCGGGCTTGGAATCTATTTCATGTATGGCCGGTTTCACAGTCATCCTCAGGCAAAAGCCGTTCTGCCCGAAGCGCCTCGCCTGGGTTGATGGTTCTCGTTTGCCGGCGCAAAACGCCAGATACTTCATCGTCTTCTTTGGCCGGCCATATTTCGGCCTGGCGTCCTTCGCGGCTTGAACCGAGGCAGATGCTGGGTGCCACCCGTATCGGTCTCTATCAGGATCAGGCTCTCCACAAGGATGACGGCTGCAGGATCACTCCATGGCACGCGGACGTGTACTATACCTACACCACGGACAGAGAAGACCGCGCGGGAAGTGGATTATGGATGAGCCGGCTCCGATCGCGCGCGCCTTTCTGCTCCAGTTCTGCCGTGTGAGACCAGGCTTGGAATCGCGGAACTATCGATCGGCGGGTATGGGTTAATGTGCCTTCAAGCGGAGTACCGAAGCGCGATTCTCTGCGATTGCGGCCCAATCTGCTTTTGCGGGTATCACCGGATGCAAGGCTTCGCTGAAGAGCTGCCAGGTCCATACCCGAGCGGCAGCGCGTCGAGGAATTGTGTGCACTTTCTTAAGTACGCGGAAACCGCGGTCGCCCGCCTCCGCTTCGCTTCGATTGCGATTCCGGGGATTCGCTCCTTGCGGTCGACCGAAGGCTGCACTAGGATCTAGCGCGCAGACGCTTTCTCGCAGGTGTTTCAGGGAAACGCAGCGAAGAACTCACCTGAGGACAGCCGAAAGCCATGGGCTGCTGAAGGAAAAGTGCTGGAGGAGGCATCCCGATCAAACCGAAGAGCAGACGAGTGACGCTGATGGATGTAGCGCAAGCCAGCGGGTTTTCTCCGTCTACCGCCTCTATCGTTCTGAACGAAGCTCCTTTGTCGAAGTATGTCGCGGCTAAGACGAAGCAGAAGATCCGTGAGGCCGCACATCATCTCGGTTATCACCCTGATGTCTTCGCCCGTTCGCTCCGCAGCCAGCGGAGCCACATGATCGGCGTCCTCGTCATCGATTTGGCCGACCCATTCTGTACTCTTATTCTTCAGGGCATTGAGAGTAAGCTACTTCCCACGGCTTATCTGCCCGTCATCATGGACGCGCATAATCAGCCTCATCAGCTCGAACGGTACCTCGAGATGATGGTTGAGCGGCGCATCGAGGGTCTAATTACGGTGGCGAACTGGCTGCTCTTCGACATTTCTTTGCTCAAGGACATCCACAACCGACAGATCCCCACGGTAGTCGTTGGACGCGATCTCGAATCTCCTACCGTAAAATCCGTCCTCGTAGATAACGAAGCAGGGGGCTACGCCGCCATAGAGCATCTGTTTGAACTCGGCCATCGCGAGATCGCCTTTATCCGCGGACCTAAGCGACTAGGGGATAGCCGAGTTCGATGGAGGGGAATCCAGTGTTTCGCAAAGACGCGAGGACTTAAGCTTAATCCAGCACTCATTTATGACTTGCCGGGCACAACAGGGTCTAACTCAGGGTTCGATGGCGGCTTACGCCTCACCAATACTATTCTGCGGTCGGGCGAGAGGTTCACCGCCGTCCTCGCCTTCGACGATCTGACCGCCTATGGCGTCATCCGAGCTCTGTCAGAGGCTGGCCGACGTGTGCCGGAGAGTTGCTCGGTTATCGGCTTCGATGACATTCCGGCAGCCGCACTGAGCACGCCAGGATTGAGCACAATCCAGCAGCCTATGCGAGGCATGGGCGAATATGCTGCCGCCTATATCCTGGAGCACCTTGAACAGGGCTCGGAACAAGGCATCGAACCACTTCTAGACACGTATTTGATGGCTCCGACCCTGGCCGTTCGAGGTTCAACGGCGAAGAACCAGAAGCTCGAAGCGATCGAAAGTGACGCCCGTCAACCCTGACGCTCCGGTCGTTCTTCCCTGCGCGACAGGCTTCGTTGATAGGCGATTGCTTATGGGAGTCGATCTTCCCTGCTCTGCCAGTGACGAACGAAACCTTCCGCGTCGGTATACCCGCTCTGCAGACCGTTCGCCCGGGATATTCGCTCCTGCAACAGGTACCACCGCTCCGGGTCCTGGGATGCATGGGCGTAACACGCTGCCCGTTTACGGACTTCCACGTCTGTGATGTCAACGAACTCCGAAGCGTTGAACATCATGGTGTCCTCGGCGATGCCATAGTAGTAAAACGTCGCTGTCTTGTCAGACTGTAGCCACGCGTCAAGCACAAGCGACGAGAGGGCTCGATGATCGAATCGTGGGACCACGGCCGGGCGCTCAGCCGCCTTATTCGCATCGTCCGGATCACGCGGCCGTCGGTCATCCTGACCTTTCTTCCGGATTTCGCGACAGGCGAAAATCACGGCGACCATCAGGCGTCTGGAGTGCTGGCAACCGAAGCATTCGATCTCGCAGGAGATCCGACCGTTCTCTCAGAGCAGACATCTCCGGCTCGGGATCCCGACTTGAATTCGAATCTGACCGAGGCACTCCGGCCCTGGCAGCCGCAGAAGATCTACTACTTCTCCAATCCCACCCACAACATCTTCGATGGCCGGGGTCCACAATACCGGTCCGATGAGGTCTCTCCCGCACGCCATCTAAGCTACGGAGTGCTGGCCGCCGAGGCCTTCACACAGCACGCGACGCAAGGGGGAAAGACGGTCGAACGAGCGATCGCCGACCACACTCTTAGCGGGTTGCAGGAGCCTATTCCGCTGATGGAGCCCGTTCGTCTCATCCTCGGAAAATCTCTGGTCCAATCCGGCGTGACCGATGATGTCTTCGCGGGAGTGGGCCCTTCGTCTATTCCTTACCGGCGTGCTCCGGGATACAAGCAGGTCGTCCATTCAGAACCGTTCCTCGAGCTTGGCGATCCTTGGAGTTTCTACAACAACTTCTGGCAGGCGCATGGACTGGAGCACCTCGCGAGTCTTGTTCCGCCTGAGATCTCAATCCATGTCGCCGGAGCCATGATCCTTCCGTTGCAAATCGAAAATCCCCTGGACACGCCGATCCATGTGCTCTTCACGGTTAAGGCACCGGATGGGTGGACGGTGAAGCCGACCGAATCAGCCACCGTCGCTCCCATAACAGGTACTACCTCCGCGTTCAGACGGTTGCCCCACCCGTCCAATCCACTGGCTGGCAGGACGTAACGGTCTCCGCCGTAGCAGAAGGCAAGAACATCGGAACAGTATCGATCCGAGTGGAACTGACGAACAACTGGGTCGCTCCGCAATAGGCGTCTCTTACCGGGTTTGAATCCCTGCGGCATGATCCCGATCCAGAAATCCGACCGGGTAGTACAACCAGGATCCTGGGCGGAGACCTGTCCCGAGCAGGAAAGATTGACCTCCGAATAGCAGGTGCGAAAGCGTCTCGCCGAATGCTGCTACGCTGTCACCGCGATGGTCGATCAAAGTTGGGCGAGCGATTTCGTGATTGACAGCTCTTCTCACTAAGCGCAAGATTACGTACATATTAAATCCGTTCAATACGAACAAATTCGCGCCTAGCTAGAACTAGCCACAACGCGGCCGACTGTAGCAATGTATCGGCCGATCTAAAGTCCCAATGGATTGATCGAACCGGCCTTGGGTCTATGGAACCGAAGCCCCACTAAGGAGCACCGTACGAGAACCAAACCAAATTTCCGCCTCATGCTCCTGCTGGCGGCAGCATCAATCTCCCCCCAACATCCCGCCCTGGCAGCGCGCGCGGTGGTCACGGTGGATTGGACTCGGGTGTTGAAAGATGTGGACCCGAAGGCGTACGGAGTCGATTGCCCCGCTTGTCTCGACCCCGCATGGACCCACAGCGCGAACCTGCTTAAGCCCCTGGCCGCCATGGCGGCCGGAGGCAAACCGCTGATTCGGCTTCATGGATGGGGTATGGTCACTCAGGGCAGCAACGAGTGCTGGATTAATCCAGACAACAGTTGGAACGCGCCCAAGATCAAGAGCGCATTAACCCGCTGATCAGAGCCGGATACCAGCTCCTTATTGATATCCCCTCCGGACCGGGAGGTGAACCCGATGTGCGCGACCCTATAGCGTTGGCCTCTTTCGCGGCCAGCCTGGTTCGCATCGTCAATGTCGACAATCGCTTTGGAGTCCGTTACTGGGAGATTCCTAACGAGCGAGAACATCTGCTCGACGCCAAGCAGATGACCAATCTCCTCTCCCTCGCTTCGAAAGCGATGAAGCGTGTGGATCCAACCGTACTGGTTGGCGGTCCGGCAACGGAAGGAGTCAATGTCGAGTACATCGCCGCGGTTGTACAAAACAGCTTGCCGGATATTGATTTCGTCTCCGCCCACACCTACGGCGGAGATGGAAAGCAGACGGACTCTGTCAGTTACGCCAGCGCAATCAAGGCGGTCGCCGATGTACGCCTGTTGCGGACGCGTCTCAGCCAAATAAGTAAAGGGAAATACCTCCCCATTTTCATAGACGAGTACAACATTGGCTGGGATACTACACCGAAGATCCTCACGAGCGAGGGAGCAGTGTACTTCTCCCTCATCCAGGGAGGGGTCATAGATGCTGGCGGAGACGCCTCAGCAATCTGGGACTTCTCGCCTCCACACAACATGTCCGTCGTAGGTAGTCATGGCAGCTTCCATGCTTCTGCCCACCTATTCTCTCTGATGAACCAGTACTTCCAAGGAAAGGAAGTATCCGCTCTATCGTCGGATGACACAGGTGTCCGCGTGTACGCCGTGAATGCCCCGGTTACCCACTCACTCCTCCTCTCCAATCTGAGCGATTCTCAACAGACTGTGACGCTCAGCTTCAAGGGTCAAACACCGAAGGATTTTCGGACCTATGAGGTCTCCCCGCAAGGCTACTCAGGCCCCAAACATCTAACGTGGTCCAAACTCGAGGGCGAAGGCCTGAGAATTCCTCCCAAATCAGTGATGATCCTGATATCTCCGTAGCGACCAACTTTCCGCGTCTACCTTTTGCCTGCCCGAGCATCAGCGGCAGCCTGACTCCGATCCAAACCACTCTCGTCGCGATATTCAGCCCATCATTCTTCCATCATCCATGAGTGCCCAACAGCAGCTATCGGAGACCCGGCATGAACCAGATTTCAGCAAGACCAGGTACAACAAACCGTTGCACCCCAATCCGATTCGTGTTCGGACTTCTACTCTGCGTACTCTTCGCCGTGACACATCATCTCTCCGCGCAGATCGCCGCCGGCGGACTGACCGGGACCGTGCGAGACACCTCGGGTGCGAGCGTGGTTGGCGCAACGATGACACTCACAAACAACGACACCGGAGCAAAGATTCAGACTTCGTCCACATCCACGGGCACCTACGTCTTCGATGCCGTCAATCCTGGTACTTACACTTTGCGGGCGTCCAGCCCGGGGTTCAAAAGTTTTTCAAGCTCAGGCGTTGAGATTCACATTCAGCGCACTGCCACCATAGACGTTAACTTCGAACCTGGCTCCGTTTCGGAACAGGTGCTCGTCACCGCTGCGGCCCCCCTTCTCCAAGCCGAAGATGCCGCCGTCGGACAGACCATCGATGCCCACACGATCGACGCCATGCCCCTCGCAAACCGCGATTGGACGTCTCTCGCTCAACTGGCGGCCGGCGTAGCCCCCATTGCAGGTGGCAACAGCACCAGCTCCAACTACTCCGTCAACGGCCTGAACTATTTCCAGAATGACTTCCGTCTTAACGGCATCGACGACAACATCGAGGTCTACGGAGGCAATCCCAGCAACGCGTCCATCATTCCCCCGCCGGACGCCATCCAGGAGTTCAAACTCCAGAGCGGAGACTTCAGTGCCGAGTTTGGCCACTCCGCCGGAGGCGTGATCAATGCGGTTGTGAAATCCGGTGGTAACCGGCTCCACGGAAACCTCTGGGAGTACGTTCGCAACGACCTCTTCGAAGCCAACGACTACTTTAATAAGCAGAACCAGATCGCCAATGGTCTGAAGAACAAGCCCTCCGCCTACCATCAGAACCAGTTCGGCGGCACCGTCGGCGGTCCCGTCTACTTCCCGAAGATCTACAACGGCAAAGATAAGACCTTTTTCTTCTTTGACTACCAAGGAACCCGCATCGTTCAGCCGTCGAACTCGTTCAGCACCGTTCCCACAACGCTCATGACCAGCTCCGGCTTCACCAACCTCCAGAACCTCATCACCCTCAACTCCGGTGCTCGCCAGGATGCCTTGAACCGCAACTTCGCGTTCGGCACCGTCTTCGGTCCGTCCACCACCCGCACGGTCGCTGCCGGCGCCGTCGATCCAATATCCGGCTTCACCAACACCACCTCCGACGACATCTCCGTGCGCGATCCCTTCTTTAGCGGCGGAAGCGTTCGCGGTATTCAGGACTTCACCGCCCGTACCGCCCAGCGCAACCTCCTTCCCGCGTCCCGCCTGGACCCAAATGTCCTCAAGCTCCTCCAGCTCTACCCCAAGGCAAACCGGTCGGGCTTCAACAATAACTATTTTCAGACTCCCAAGGCGCCCAACACCACCAACTCCTTCGACGCCCGCATCGACCAGACCTTCGGCAGCAAAGACTTCCTCTTCGGCGTATTCGACCAGAATCACAACACCATCTTCCAGCCCCCGCTCCTTCCCGGTTTCGGCAACGGGCAGAACTACGGCACCGGCACCACCGCCGTAAAAACATACGCCGTCTCCATTGGATACACGCACCTCTTCACCCCGACCCTGACCAACGAGTTCCACTTCGGCATCCTCCATCTGACCGCCGATACCGTTCCTCCCGAAGGCCAGACCCTGGATCTACCCGCGCAGTACGGTATCCAGGGCATCCCGCAGTTTCCAGGCAATGGTGGCCTGCCCGCCATCAGCATCGGCGGCCTGGCCGGCCTCGGAGTCTCCCCGTACACCCCAACCATCGCTCTCATCCGCACGCTCGAATACAGCGATAACTTAACGAAGACCTACGGCAGCCAGACACTTAAGCTCGGCTTCCAGCTCGACAGCATCGAAGGCGATATTACGCAGCCTCCCTACGGAAAGGGCGCTTTCAACTTCAGTGGCCAATACTCCGATGTTCCTAACCTTGGAAATGGCCTGACGGGTATTGCAGACGCTCTTCTCGTCCCCGCTCTGTCCACGGTTGGAGGAGCGAATAACGTGGGTGGCGTGAGCTCGTTCCAAGGCACCAACTTCGCGCCCTCGAACGATCACCGCTACTACCTCGGCGCCTACCTCCAGGACGACTGGAAAGTAACTCCAAATCTCACTTTGAACCTCGGCGTTCGCTGGGACCGAACCACCCCCTACGCCGAAACCAGCGGCCGCCAGGCAAACTTCGTCCCCGTCAACGGTAACGGCAACACTGGGACCTACTACCTTCCCAACAAGACCTGCGGCACGCCCAGGTCGGCACCCTTCGACGCCCTTCTCGTCACTGACCGGATCGCCATCAAATGCGTCCCCGGCCTTTCCGTCGGAACCTCCCAGTACACCAACTTCGCCCCAAGGATCGGCTTTGCCGATCGCATCACACCTTCGCTCGTCCTCCGTGGCGGATACGGCATCGCCTACGGCGCCCTGGACAATATAGGTTTCGGCGGCACCATCAATAACAACTACCCGTTTCTCTACGGCGTCGGCTTCAACAGCCCAAACTCCTCCAGCCCCATCGTGCTTCCAAACGGTCAGACCGCTACCATCGAGAATAGCTTTTCGCAGATAAGCTTGAAAGACGCAACTCTCATCAGCGGAAGTGGAATCACTCTCCGCGGTCGCCAGTACGACTTCAAAACTCCTTATACCCAGACCTTCAACCTCACCCTCCAACGCACCCTTGGCAAAGTCGATTCCATTCAGGCAGGCTACGTCGCTACCCTTAGCAGGCACCTCGACGTCCAGGGGTACAACAACGCGCCGTCCCAGCTTCTGGCCCCCGGCGCCGACCTCTACAAAAACATCCCCTTCCCCGATTTTTCGCCGTTCTCCGCCTTCGAGACAACCAACGGAATGAGCAACTACAACTCTCTCCAGGTCGTTTACAACCGGGCAACCTCGCACGGCCTGTCCATCCTCGCGAACTACACCCTCAGCAAATGCATGACGGACGCAGCGGAATTCGGCCGCTCCATCGGATACCGCGCACAGTGGTTACAAGGCTTCGGCATTGGCGGAGACACACAACTCTGCGATGCTGACTCCAAGCACCTCATCCACGCCTCCGGCACCTACGAGCTACCCGTCGGCAAGGACCGCCAGTTCCTCGGCGCATCCAACCGGCTCGTCCAAACCGTCGCCGGTGGATGGGCTCTCAACTACCTCTACACCTACTCCAGCGGCCAGCCCTTCACCGTCTACTGCAATCAGCAAACCACAGCGTTCTTTGGCTGCTACGCCAACCGCGTTCCCGGCCAGAGTCTCTACAGCGGTCCACATAACCAGACACAGTGGCTGAATCCAGCTGCGTTCACCAACCCGGCCGTCTTCCAGACCGGGCAAAGTGGATTCGCCGCCCTTGGTGGAGGAGGCCAGCAGGCCCGGGGACCTTCCTTCAATAATCTTGATGCCTCGTTGTTCAAGGAGTTCCCCATCGCAGAACAGTTCCGGCTGCAGTTCCGCGCTGAAGCCTTCAACGTAGCCAACCATGCGCAGTTCGCTAACCCCGGCAACCTGGACTTCGGCAACGCTAGCTCCTTCGGCCAGATCACTGGCACCCGGGCACTACCACGCCTTTACCAGTTCGCCTTGAAGCTCTACTACTAGCTCCTTTCTTTCGAAATATTCGGGAGCGCAAGCTGGCCATCAGTCCGTAAAGAATCAGGTCCCAAAGTTTGAGAGAACGGCGAAGTGTCGGCGCGTTGGCAACAGAGGTCAATCCAGAGTCTTTCATCAGATCCGCCCTTCTTATAATCTTTGCACTCCCGCATCGCCCCGGTCGACACGAAGTAAGGGTTCGAAGTTTCTCCACCGGGGGCTGCTTCGTACCTGCCTAAAGCGTCTTTCAAGGTACGGACCGGCCTGACCTGAGCGCCCGCAGCGACGGCCCCGTCGAGTCCTGGAGAGCCCGCAAATAGGCCGCGTAGATCGGAGAGCCTTCGCGTCCGTACTCGCCCGCAGCAACATGGCTGAGGCGGAGAGGCTTTTGTGCTCCAGCCCGCACTGTCCAGACGCAGAAAGATTGAGCGGAGTTGTGGAGCCGGAACCTCACGGAGCAGGGCTTCTTGCCGGAATATATCCGCGCAAGCCGCTAACCGTTTACCCCTTCAGATGGCTAGCCGTCTAGGACGCTAACCACCTAAACCATTAACTGGGCAGTGCGGGAACACTGCCCCCAACCAACAGCGATGAACAAACCCCAGTCAGGAGTGACAAAGCATGAACACCGCAGCGATTGCAGAGACAGGATACAAGACCCTTCCCCTTTCCATGCTGGATGAGTCCAGCACCAATCCCCGCCGCACCTTCGAGCCGACCAAGTTGGTTGAGCTTGCCCGTCTGGATCGGCGAGTGTCCGAGGAGCAGTTCCAGCGTTTTCTGTTGGAGGTCTACCATCATCGTCCAAGTTCAGAAGGCAAGCTGTCGCTTAAAGAGCGATGGGAACAGGACGGATTCTTGCCGCGCATGCCCGACAACGTAGAAAACTGACCTCCTGTTTATCCACGAACTCCGTACCCGCAAGGTCCGGACGGACGGTATTCACTTCCGAAAGTTTCCTGCCTGTCCGCTCACGTTCGCAGCTTATGTCGGGGAAGAAGCGGCGATTCGCTTCAGCCCAAGGGACGTGGACGAGATTCGCGTCTTCCACCATGACCGGTTCCTTTGCCGCGCTATTTCGGCCGAGCACGAGCAAGAAGTCCATGAGGCAAAGAGGCACAAGCCACAAAGAAGCGCGAAGCCTTAGCATTCTGCTCAGTCCGACAGTCTCATGCTCAATGAGTTCCCCGAATACTTCAGATCTCGAAAGCTCCGGGCCAGTTCGGGGCCGACACCGACATTCGGTTTGACAAGGACGACGTGGAAATTTATCTGACCTTGCATTTTGGGGAATTTGCCATGACGGGGACCGAAGGTCAAAGTGTGTGAGATATCGTTCCACTGAATGGAAACAGTGGCGTACTCTCCCTTTTCATAGTTGTAGTTATCGCCAGCGTCATCGTACAGAGTGAACGCGCCATTCGCTCCGGGGTAGATTCGGAGCTCGACTGCAGCTTGGGATTGTTGGCCGGCGTATTCGCTTTCCGGGCCGAGAGGAAGAATTGAGCCAGCAGGCACATAGAGGGGAATGCGGTCGAGAGGTGCCGATGCCAGTAGCTGTTGGTCGCCACGCAGTTTCTCGCCGGTCCAGAAGTCATACCAGGCGGGGGCGGGCGGAAGATAGAGAAGGCGTTGGGTGGCGCCCTCGGTCAGAACCGGATTTACGAGGAAAGATGGACCGAACATGAACTGATCCCCGATGTTCCGGACTTTTTCCTCACTTCTCCAGTCCATTACCAAAGGCCGTTGTATCGTGTAGTCGTCGTGAGTGACCCGGAATGCTAGTGAGTAGGTGTAGGGCAGCAGCCGTGAACGCAGCTTGTCGTAGGCGATGAGCGTTGGAGTCTGTGCACCATAGGAATAGAGTTTGTTTGCACTGCGGTGCCCGTGTGTACGCAGGATAGGACAGAAGGTTCCAAACTCGAACCAGCGAGTGTAAAGCTCCTGATAGCGGCTATTGCTGGGCTCGTCCTTGAAAGGCGAAGTATAGCCGGCGATATCAGTCGTCCAGTACGGCATGCCGGAGAGGGCGAAGTTAAGTCCTGCGGCGACCTGCCGTTGCAGAACAGGGAAAGTGCCAAAGATATCTCCCGACCACTCGACGGTGCCGTTGCGTTGCTGGCCGGCAAAGGCGGAGCGAGTGAGGAGGAAGACGCGTTTCGCATCGGTGTTTGCGCGCCAGTGATCGTAAACATTGCCGGTGTGCAGAAGCGGGAAGACGTTCAGATAGCGTGTTCCGGAGCCAATAAAGAGATGTTTGTCCTTCAGAACTCCGTCGCTCTCGCCCTTCCAGGCTTCGGGTTCGGAGCTGTCGAGCCAAAAGCCGTCCCAACCTTGCGCGAACAGTTTGCCAATGAGGTGGTCCCAGTGGAAGTCGCGAGCCTTGGGGTTCGTAGGATCGTAGTCAGGCGTGCCAGGGATTAGAAGGTTCTGGTCCTTCATGGCGCGATACATTTCAGAGCCTGGGTCCAGGACTGCCCAGGCCGAGATGATGGCATGGACGTGTTCCTCATGCAGCGTTCGGAGAGCACCAGGAACATCTGGATTGGGCTTAAGATAAACGTCCGTGAACTCCGGGTCACCCTGCCTCTTCCACCAGAACCAGTCCTGCACGATCATGTCGAGCGGGATGTGCTGCGCACGGTACGCACCGGCGATGTCCAGGAGTTCCTGAGCCGACTGGTAGCGGTCCTTGGACTCAATAAAACCATAGGCCCACCGCCCAAACATAGGCGCATGGCCGGTCAACTCCCGGTATCGATGGATGATGGTGTCCATCTCGGGACCGTAGAAGACGTAGTAGTCCACCCCGTCTGCAGCATCGGCCGAAAGCTTGAGCTCGCGCGAGAAGCGATCGTCGTAGATGGAACGTGAGGCGGTATTCCAGAACAGCCCATAGCCATTGGTGGAGAGCAGCAGGGGGACAGCGATATCGCTATTAGCCTGGGCCAGTTCGACAACGGCTCCGCGATAGTTGAAGACCCCGCCCTGATGCTGCCCGAGACCGTACAGACCTTCCAGGAGCTCGGGGGAGAAACGATCGCTTACCTGGTAGTAGCGTTCGCCTCCGATAGTGACCGGTGTATACCGGCGCGGCTGGCTGTCGCTCTCCTGCAGGATCACCTTGCCATTGGTTTCCTCCAGGCGTATTGCTCCACTTTTTCGATCTACGCTGGCGCGGAGATCCTGTGTCCTAATCTCTGCCCTTTTATCCGTGTTCTGGAATTGGGTGTGTACGGAATCGCACATCGCCACAATCCAGGGTTCCGCCGCGTGACTCGTCCGCGGCGCATCGATGGGCGTCGCGACAACGTGAATTGTTCCCGCTCCACAGAAGGTGATCTCCAACACCTCTCGAGCACTGCGAAGCTGCATACCGCCTGCGATGGCCTGGGCTGCCATCGGTGCTGCATCGGAACCTACACGCTCACCCTCTTGAATCGTGCTCGATGCTGTTCCTCGCGCCCAGGAGCTCTGAACGATAATGGCAGTAAGAGTCAGTGCGAAGAAAACGGAATGTGTCCATGATATGCGTAACATCAGGCGTAGTCCCCAGTGTGGATTGGACACCACTTTATCAGCGTCGAAGCGGACTTCGAACAGATCCACCCTGGAAAGCGCTCGGCTGGATCCAGGCGTTTCAGATTCGCTGTTCTCTTCTTCGTAACAGAAGCGTCTTGAGGTGCAGGTCATGACCCCGCGTTGTCGCACAACTCTGCTTGCTGTTGTTTTCGCGCTGCTCAACCCGTTCTTCTGGAGCCAATCGACAGTCGTCTTTACCGACGCCGGTTTCCCAGTAGCGGATTCGACCCCGATTGCGGAGTCATCTCTTCGTCAGGGCTTTGCGGATGCACGAGAGGTTGCTAGTACACAGCTGGCTTCCGCTCTCGGAGAGCAAAAGACAAAGCTGCTCGTGCTTCCTTACGGCTCTGCATACCCGGAAGCCGCGTGGCCGGCAATCCTTCGCTATCTCGATCGTGGCGGCAATCTCGTCGTCCTTGGAGGCAAGCCGTTCACACGTGCTGCGTACCAGGTCGATGGCCACTGGCAACTTCGCGAACCGAGCGTAGCGGCTTCCCTCGAACTGTTCATCCACGATTACCAGGGCACCCCTGGCTCAAACTTATTGCGTTTTGAGCCGAACCCGGATGTTCAGCCGCAACTGCCCGCATTCTCCTGGAAGCAGGCTTTTAGTCCAGTGCTGCGATTATCTGTGACACCCATGTTTCCGCGTGAGATTGGTTCCACCGGCGACGAGGATGCCGATCTGACCACGCTAGCCTGGGGGTCCCGAGATACCCATCGTCGTGCTGCTCCAGTCTTTCTCATCGATCACCACCGCCTTCGCTTTGTCGGAGGCCGATGGACATTTCTGGCCTGCGAGCCGACACCGGCTGCCTTCGATAACCCTCAACTACTTTCGAGATTGCAAGAGATCGCTCTGCGAACGTCGGACCGCTTCACGTTTCGTCCACGTGTGCCGCTCTTCCTTCCAGGAGAGCTGCTCGAATTTCATTACGAGGCAGCGGACACTCAGGACAGCCATCCCGAAGACACTCTGAAGATCACGGTTCGCGCGGAGCAAGGTATGCCTGAGTGGTCGCTGACAGTTCCTGCGAACGCTTCGCACGATGTCATGCTGCCTCAATCGGTAGCCGGCGGGAGTGGCTTTCACACCGTCGAAGCCACTCTGATACGGCACGGCTCGCCAGTGTGGACCTACCGCTCTGGATTCTGGCTGAGGAACTGGGCCTACCTGCGCAGCGGACCGAAGCTCGATGTGGGCAGAGATTACTTCGAGCTGGACGGCTAGCCGCTGCCCGTCGTTGGAACGACGTATATGGCGAGCGATGTGCACCGCCTCTTTCTCGCCAAGCCAAATGCATACGTGTGGGAGAAGGACATGAAGGAGATCCATGCGGCCGGCCTGAACATGATCCGCAGCGGAATCTGGTCGGGCTGGGACCTGCTCGTCAGCCCGGATAAGGCGGTCCGCGAAGATGGCCTGCGCGCTATCGAAGCCTTCCTGATGACGGCCCGTCACAACGATCTTCCGGTTCAGTTCAATCTCTTTGCGTTCGTACCGAATAACTTCGGCGGTCAGCACCCCTACCTCGATCCCTCCGCGAGAAGCGCACAGGATCGATATGTCCGCTCTCTGGTGGCGCGCTTCCATGACGTTCCATTCCTTGCGTGGGATCTGATCAACGAGCCAAGTGCCAATGAGAACGCATGGAAGACCCTCCCGCAGCGCGATCCATTCGAGCAGGCGGCCTGGCGTGATTGGCTGAAACTGCGTTACCCCGATCAGACTTCCCTGCTGGCAGCTTGGGCAGAGCCGTCCGTGGGCGTGGGCCGGGCATTGCAGTCCATGCCGACCAGTGTTTCTCCTGTGGTCTCTGCCGCCGATCCGCTTGCACTGCCGGATCCCGGCGCCTTTGACTTCGATGGCGTTCGGAGCGGCTACAATCCCTTGAAGTTTTACGACTATTTTCTCTTCACGCAATCGATTTTCATAGACTGGATTCGACACCAGCGCGCGGCGATTCGTTCCGCAGGTTCAGAGCAGCTGGTCACGGTAGGTCAGGATGAGGGAGGTGTGTCCGGGCGCCTGTCGCCGGCGTTCTTTTCGCCCGAGGTGAGCTTTACCACCGACCATACCTGGTGGGACTTCGACAGCATTTTATGGGCGTCGCTTGCCGCGAAGGTTCCCGGAAAACCGATGCTGATTCAGGAGCTCGGCGAGCAGCGCCGGCTGACCCAGGATGATCACCTGCGGCTTTCGGCTGAACAGGAAGGCTGGCAGCTGGAGCGAAAGCTTGCACTTTCCTTTGCGCAGGGAGCTGGCGGTCTCGAATGGGTTTGGAATGTTAATTCCATGATGGCCAACGACAACGAGATTCCGATCGGTGCGATCCGCCCCGACGGTACCGAGAAGCCTGAAGCTGATGTGCTTTCAGGTTTCGCCCGGTTTGCGGCAGGTAGTCCTGCCACATTCACCACTATCGAAGCGCCCGAGGTCACGATCGTCACGTCTCAGTCGTTGCTTTACACGGGTATGAATGCACTTGCGCTGGCTACACAGAAGAAGGCAGTGGGCGTTAGCCTACTACGACCACACATCTGCGCGGATGCTGACGGAGAATCGGATCGAGGAACTCGGCAAGCCGAAGCTGGTGATTCTGCCCTCCCCGCAGGCGCTCACTCAGAACGCTTGGCAGCAACTCATGACGTATGTGGAACAGGGAGGTTGCCTGCTCGTCTCAGGGCCTGTTCAGTACAACGAGCATTGGCAGACGGTAGACCGTCTTTCTCCACTGAAGATCGGCGCGGAGATCACTCCGCTTGCAGTGCGTCAGCCCGCATTGCAACTCGCCGGTGAGCCGCAACCGGTGCAGGTTTCCTATCCGGCCGCGGTGCAGCAGGCGTCGATCGACACGATGCGCTTCGCTGATGGAAGCTCCATCAGAATCGTCGAGCACGGTGCGGGTAAGGTTCTATGGGCTGCAGAGCCGGTGGAACTTGCAGAAAACTATGAGCCAGCAGCTGCCTTATACCGGTTTGCGATGCAAACGGCTGATGTTTCACCTGCATTTCGTGAACTGCAGCCCTTGTCCCCTGGCGTCCTGGCCTTCGCAACAACGCTGAAGGACGCAGTTCTATACAGCTTCTCCTCCGAATCGCTGGAGAATCAGCAGATCGATATCGAGGATCATCTCACCGAGACACGGCTCAACTTCAGGCTCGCATCAGCGTTGTTGGGTCTGGCCTACAGAAGCGTTACAGCGAAAAAGCCTTCACGGAATCAAGATCCTACAACGAATACCTGAGCCCGCTCGGATGCGGCTACAAACTTTGCGAAGACCTCAGGGACTACCTCGCCCGGTACTGGATCGTTCGCCTTGACGGGGGTGGCACCTGAGATAAACATGGTTTCGTGGTAGTACGTTGACACGCTTAGGAAGCGCGCCTCGTGCGAACTCTGATTGTGAAAGGTATGAGGAGCATTCGCCGGTGCCGTCACACTGTCTCCGGCATGGCACGTGACCCACTTCACATAGCCCTTTTCATCCATGTAGGCAAAGTTGACTTCACCTTCAAGAACCATGAAAAACTCCGTGTAGGGGTGCTTATGAAGCGGGATCCCTATGCCTGGCTCTAAAACCATCTCGTAGATGGAGAACTGATAGCCGGTCTCAGGTCCTCTTGCTTTCCAAATAAGCCTAAGATTTGCGATCTGGGAGGCTTCCCCTTCGCCTCTCGGGCGCAACTGGCCTGCCCGATCTTTTGTACCAAGTGAAGAGTTAGTGTAACGCGGTTAACGGTGTTGCTCGATAGCCGCCGTCGGGGGTGTGGGGAAGTGGGAAGCGCGTAGCGGTTTCCACTTCCCCATACCCTGTGCTGTTGGAAGC
>JAABUV010003994.1_pt1 | contig 18108 bp, 10 predicted proteins | sample 5559971 | NCBI WGS metagenome assembly JAABUV01 (sample SAMN10711881, study PRJNA513362) | rock metagenome | isolation source: Antarctica rocks | place: Antarctica: Victoria Land, Knobhead nord | collected 2015-12-19
CGTATCCCTCTACCAAAATTACCGAAGCAATTATTACGGCAACTACAGAAAGTAGTACATCTTTGATCCACAAGTATTTATTCATCCACCTAAACATTAAGACCTAAATCCTTTTAGCTCAGGCAGAAGGCATGCGCCGACCGTTGCCCATCTTCTCCGCCAAATAATACGACAACCCAGCCAGTGGCTCGGGCGCCGGCCCTTACATAGGCTTTCCGTTCGCTTGGTCCTCAGATCCCGCCTTCGGCGCCGGGACCAGCTCGATTGTCCAATCCGGCGCCGGGCCGCCATTGAAGGTGCGGTGCGGGGTAGCACACACATAGACCGGCGCCGGCTTCCCGCGGCAGTCACCGCACCGGAGCCGACGCAGCTGTCACGCTGCATTTAACCTTGAGACTGCGTTCTGAACCTTTGCAGTGACTTGTGTACTGCAGTTTATCTGAGACGCTGCACTTAACTGCGAGACCTAACTCCGATCACTGTAGCTAACCTGAGACGCAGAACCTCCAACGTTGGCCACGGATGTTTGGGCAATAAAATGAGATCTGACAGGGCTCAAAGGCAAACAACTCCGGGAGCAGCGTTTTCTCGCGGCGACGGCGGCACCAAGGCTTGCGTGATCGCAGACGGCCACGGCGGGACCGTGGCGTTCGCGCCGGGGCAGGCGTATGAGGTGCCACTGGGGCGCGTCCGCAAACGGCGAACGTTCCGGGTTTGTGCTTTCATGTTGATGGGGTAAGACGAGGCGATTTGGCGGACGTACGATGGCGTTGTCAGGAACTGCTCCTGCCCCCGGGCAAGCCCTGGACGGGATGGTCGAACGAGGACCATCGGCGCAGCCTGAACGGCATGTCCAGATTGACCGCACCAGGCGCCATGGCGCGACCTGCCGGAACGGCATGGCCCTGGAGGCACGGCGTCGAGCCGGCTCTCACGCTGGCCTACGGCGGGCGTGTGACAGCTATGGTCGCACAGCGATGGGCCTTGCGGCCCATCATGGAAGATCCGCGCGCTCGTTAGGACCACCCGAGGTCCAAACATGCAGGCCGCTATCTCGTGATCGCGTGGGTCAGCAGCGTCGAAAGGTTCGTCGTATTTGCACCACCGATCAACGCGATGGCGGCTTTAGCCCCTCCAGACGTCGCTGAGATCGAGAGCGCGGCGCCCTGGGAAGAGTCGACCACGCTCAGATACTTCGACAAGGTCGAAGCTGTCCCGGTCCAATTCGTCGCCTTCAAGGCGGGCCGAAGATCGAGCACATCGTTCAGGTTAAAAACGTCCGTGGTAAACGTGTCGTAACCCTTTCCAGCAGCCGGGATGACATAGGTGTTCGTGCCACCGAGATCGGTGATCGTCTCGGTCCCGCCAGTCAGAGTGAGAGTGTTGCTGGAACCGCTGATGAACATCGCATGGTTGCCAGCGGTCGCATTGACCAGAGCGGAGCTGAGGCTGATCGTCGCGCTCGTGGTGCTCTGCGGGATTGTGATGGTGGGCGCGGCAGAGTTCGTCCATGCTTGTGTCGCTGGGGCATAGGTATACCAACCAGTGCCGCCGGAATCGAGGCCGTAATCGACGTTGTTGACGATCGTGAACTCGGCCGTGCTTGAACCACCTGGCACCGGCGTGCCGTTCTCATTGACATCCCCGTTGGCCGTGAGCGTCCAGATGTTGCCGGCAGCGTCCTTCAGCGAGCCGCCGCTGTCGGTCGTCACCCCCCTCTGTGTTGGTGGCGGATAAAGGCCCGGCGGCGGCGCGGAACTTGCCCAGGACTGCGTCGTGGGCGAGTAGGCGTACCACCCGGAGCCCTGGGCATCGAGGCCGTATTCGACGTCATTGGCGATGGTGAACTGGGCCGTGCCTGTGCCGCCGGGCACTGACGTGCCGTTCTCGTCGACATCCCCGTTGGTCGCAAGCGTCCAGGTGTTGCCGGCAGCATCCTGCAGCGAGCCGCCGCTGGTGAGCGTCAGCAGTTTGGGCGTTGGGTTCGTCACGGTGAGGTTCACCGTTCCAGACGCGGCGTCCCCATACTGGTCCGACGCCGTATAAGCGAAGCTGTCGGACACTGTCCCACCCTGAGGAATGTCCTGGAGTCCGCTGCCGCTTGCAGCATACGTGAGCTGGCCGCTCACCAGCGACACCGTTCCCAGGGTGCCGGTCGTGCCATCAGCCGTAATGGCCAGTGTGTCGCCTTGCAGGCCCGGGGTGGCGACGCCGAGGATGGCGCTCGTCAGGTTCACGGAACTGCCCAGCGGCGCCGTCCTCGACAGGGTCCCTGCGGTCGGCCCGGGATCGACGCGCACGCCGACGGTGCCTGTGGCCGCGTCCCCGAGTTGGTCGGCAACGGTGTAGGTGACGGTGTCGCTGCCGCTGGCCGGGGCTATGTAGCTGATCGCCCCCGTGCCGGTGTTCAGGCTGGCCTGGCCCTTCGTGGCGCTGACCGCGGTGACGGTCTCGGTGTCGCCCGCGAGGCCCGGTGCCACCAGCCCGTTCACCAGGCTCGTCAGGCTGGCCGCCTTGCCGTGCCCGACCGTCAGGCTGCCGATGGCAGCGGTGGGGCCGGCGTCCACCACCGTCGAGAACGCGCCGGTCACGACGTCGCCAAGCTGGTCGGTGACGGTGTAGCTGATCGCGTCCGTCCCGCCGGCGGCTGGGGCGGTGTAGGTCAGCACGCCGCCTGCAAGGCTCAGCGCGCCACGCCCGGCGTTGGTCGTGGTCAGAGCCAGCGTGTCGCCCGCAAGGCCGGGCGCGACCGCGCCGACCTGAACGGCCTGGCCATGACCGACCTTGGCCACCATGGCCGGCGTCAGAACCGGGCCGGGGTCGATGGTGACCGCGACGGTTCCGGTCGTCGTGTCCCCGAGCTGGTCCGCCACCGTGTAGGTCACGGTGTCGGCACCCGAGGCAGGCGCGGCGTAGCTGACCGCCCCGCCGGCCCCGAACGTGGCCGTGCCGGCGTTGGCGGAAGCGGCAGTGACCGTCTCGCTATCGCCCGCGAGGCCCGGAGTGATCAGCCCTTTGACGAGGCCGCTCAGGTCCTGGGTCTTGTTGTGACCGATGACGAGGGTGCCGCTGGCTGCCGTCGGGCCGGGATCCACTGTGACGCTGACCGTGTCCGTGGCCGTGTCGCCGAGTTGGTCGGTGACCGTGTAGGTGAAGCTGTCCGAGCCGCTTGCCGGGGTGGCGTAAGCGACCCTGCCCCCACTGAGGCTGGCGCGGCCGGTGACCGCCGTGATAGTTTCCGTATCGCCGGCCAGCCCGGGCTTGACCAGGCCCGCGACGAAGCTGGTTTCGTCCAGGGTCTGGTCATGCCCGACCGTGAGTGTGCCGCTCGTGGCGGTCGGCCCCGGGTCGAGCTGGATCGTCTGGCTCAGCGCCGGGGACAAATCCCCGTACTGGTCCTGGATCTGGTAGCTGAACGCGGCCGTGGTTCCACCCGCGGGCACGCTGCCCGGGGCGGCGTAATGGACCGTGCCGCCGGCGTCGAGCCCAAGCGTGCCACTGGCAGGCACGGCGCTCACGACGAGGCTGAGTGCGTCGCCGATGAGGCCCGGGGCGACCGTGCCGACCGCGACCGTTTGGCTGTAGCCGACCTTGCTCGGCGCCGAGCCGGTGAGGGTCGGACCAGGGTCCACGGTGACGCTGATCATGCTCTTGGCGGTGTCGCCGAGTTGGTCGGCAACGGTGTAGGTCACGGTATCACCGCCGCTGGTCGGGGCTATGTAGCTGATCGCCCCGGTGCCGGCGTTCAGGCTGGCCTGGCCGTTCTTGGCGCTGACCGCGGTGACGGTCTCGGTATCGCCCGTGCGGCCCGGGGTCACCAAGCTCTGCACCAGGCTGGTCAGGCTGGCCGCCTTGCCGTGCCCGACCGTCAGGCTGCCAGGGGCGGCGGTAGGACCGGGATCGCGGCTAGAGGCGATCAGTTGGTCTTTGCTCAGGCTGGTGCCATCGGCAAACTGCACGCTTTGCACGCCGTAGGAAGAGCCGTTCAGTTCGCCGTCAAGCTTGATCCGATCGCCAGCGGTGCCATCGGCCAGATAGATGTTGCCCGAGCTGTCGCTGGTGATCGTGATCTGGGCGGTGGTGATCCCGGCACCAAGCCGTAGCACGTTGGTGTCACTGGACTGGTAGTCGGTCTCGTCCACCTCAAGCTGGCCGTAGCCTTGGTTGTAGATGAAGATGTCCTTGCCGCCGCCGCCATGCTCGTAGTCTTGCGAGCCGGCCGGAGCGCCCTTACCGTCAAACGTGTCGGCGGCGGACGTCCCGTATAGGTTATTTGCCCCCGTTGTGCCCGTCGTGGCTAGAGTTGCGATCTGCTGGCGGGCTAGCATCGAGCCATCGGCAAACTGCACGCTTTGCACGCCCTGGTAGAAGCCACTCAGCTCGCCATCAAGCTTGATCCGATCGCCCGCGGTGCCGTCGGCCAGATAGATGTTACCCGAGCTGTCGCTGGTAATGGTGAGCTGGGTGGCCGTGATCCCGGTGCCGAGCTGCAGCACATTGTGGGCATAGGGGTAGTTGTAGTCGGTTTCGTTCACTTCGAGCTAGCCATAGCCTAGGTTGTAGACGAAGGCATCATTGCCACCTCCGCCCTGCTCGTAGTCCTGCGAGCCGGCTGGCGTGCCCTTTCCATCAATGTACTCGCCATCCGACGTTCCTGAGAGGCGGTCAGCTCCTGAAGTGCCGGTGATATGTGGTTTCAGGAAGGAACGGATCCGGTCGGCGCTCCAGATCGTCCCGTCAGAGAAGCTAACGGATTGCACTCCGGAGCCGGATTGAGATCCAAAGGAAGACGAGCCACCCGACATACCGTCCAGGGTGACCTGATCACCACTTGTCCCCAACGTCAGGATGACATCGCTGTTGGCATTGCTGGTCACGGTCATGCTGGACGCCGTGATGCCTGCGCCGAACTTAAGAACATTCATCAGAGAAGAGCTGTAATCCTTCTCGTTGATCTCCAACGCCCCGTAGCCTTGGTTGAAGGTGAACGTGTCACCGCCACCGTAGCCTGTCTCAAGATCCTTGGTTCCCGATGGCGCGCCCTTGCCGTCAAAAACGTTTGCACCCCACGTGCCGTAGAGCGTGTCGCTGCCGGCGGTCCCGATGGTGTTGGGGCCTAGCAAGCTGAGAACCTGCGCAGCATCCCAGGTTGTCCCGTCTGCGAACTTAACCGACTGGACACCGCGCGCTGCGTCGGCCGCCATCCCGTCAAGAGTGATCTGATCGCCGTTGGTGCCGAGCTTCAGGATGATGCCGCCGCCAGCATTTTCGGATGCAGTTGCGTTTGCCGCTGTGATCCCCGCACCCAGCCGGAGGACGTTGTTGGGATTGGAACCATGATCTTGCTCATCAACTTCCAGTGCTCCATAGCCCTGGTTGAAGATGAACGTGTCGCCACCGCCGTTCCCAACCGCAAGATCTTTGCCACCCGACGGCGCACCCTGCCCGTCAAAATCGTTGGACAGATAGCTCCCATAAAGCTTATCGATCCCCTGTGTTCCGGTCGTATTCAGCAAACCGAGCGTTTGGGCGGTGCTCCAAGTGGTTCCGTCCGCAAAAGAGACCGACTGGAGGGCATGAGACGGGTCGGTCAGCGCACCGTCCAGGACGACCTGATCGCCGCTCCCATCGCTTGCTAGTGTTACGTTTCCGTTATAGTCTCCGCTCACGGTTACGCCTGATCGTGCAATGCTTGAGGCGAACTGGACGACAGTCTTGTAATTGGGAGTAATTTCAAGCGTCCCGTCACCTTGACCGAAGCCAAAGGTGATGTTGGTGCCAGTGTCTGTGGCAGTTACCGCTCCAGTCGAGGCGGCGGGAGCCGCAGGACCGCCGCCATTTTGCTCGGCTGCGAGATAATCTTTGGGAGCGTTCTGAATATCTCCAGTGATGGTTTTGTAGTCAGTATTGCTGTCACCAGTTCCAATACTGCTATACTCAAGGTGCTCCGTTGCGCCCTCCTGATCGAACAATGCGGCAAGCGCTGTCCCAGACACGGTCGTACCGTCGGCAAAGGTAAAGGTGAAATCGCTCGGCAACTTGTAATCGCCAGTGGACGTTTCATCGGCGAGATAGGCCGCGAATATGCCACCCTGTGGAAGGACCAACGTCTCACCGGTGGTCTTGACTTGGATGTAACCAAGCTCTCTTGTGTGGAAATCGTAATGGATTGGATCTTTATCGTAAATTGTCTTGTAATAAAAACTGAGGTCCGCTTCGTTTAGACCTGCAAAGATGATATGAAGATGAAGCTGATCAAACGGAGGTTTAGGATAAACCGCGCCTGGAAATTGTTGGACATCTAAGTCCTTCTGGGTAACATCACCGATCCGGAGTACCGAATTGCCTGCTCCTACCCCGAAAACGATTTGGACAAGGCTTTGTGTATTATCTGTAGGTAGCAACACCAACCCATTGCCGGACTTATCATTTGACGAATCTATTATTTGTTGAGTCGCATCACTTAAAACTATTACAGCATTCCCGTTAGAATTGACCGTAGTTACGCTGCTCTTTCCTAAGTTAAATAACAAGTCAATGCTTTCAGACTCGCCAACTGTTATTTCTTGATTTGCAGCAAAGCTGATGGTCGCGTGAATTGTACTGCCGGATAGATCCTGGCCGCTGACAGTGACTCTATCAGCGGCCACGCTACCGACAAAACTCAACGAGCCAGCTGTCACGTCACCATTTTCGCTGACCTGGACTAAACCTGAGACATCGGTGGGATCAACATACGCTGTCCCTCGAAACAAATCGTTCGGAGTTATGGATGCATGTTGAGACTTATCTGTAAGACCTAAAACCTCACCGTATGTCTGCAACTTATGATAGTACTGTATTCCTGCAACGTAATATATTGCTTTGTAAAATGAATTAAATCCACTTAACTGATCTGAGACAGATTGTGTCCACTTGGTCTTAGTCCCGATTGGTATAACTGGTCCAACATGATTGTTGGCATAGAAATTGCCAATCGGGTCATTCACGTTCACGTAATTGTCTAAACTGCCAGTGGGATTTACATAGTTAGAAAATTGGGTGATCCCAGGCGCCCCAAACGTCGCACCACTAACAGTTGGATGAAATGCTGCAACCGCCTCGGCCTCTGCGCCACCCAAAGAATGACCAGTAACAGATATCTGGTATTTGGCGCCATATTCTTCAGTTCCAAGACTTACGACGTTGTTGTAAAGAGCAACAGCATCGGCAAACGCTTGTGGCGGATTATTAGAGTTCATTCCACTGTTAGCAAGCGTCCAATCGGCTTGTAACGTACCTGATGAGTAGCTAGATAAACCTATAACTGTTCCAGCAAACGCTATCGTAAAATCCTCAATTCCAGCGACGTTTGGACTTGCGCGTTTATAGACCTCTGCTAGGAAACCATCTGAACTAATGTTTGTAGGTGCGGTTAGATTGCTGGACTGTAAAAGACTCCATCCGTTAGGAATTTGTGGAGATAAGTAGTATGCATCGGCACTGAGTGAGTAGAAGTCTGATAGACTTGGGGAGGCTGTGTTGTTCGGCATCAATTTTTTACCTTAGTTTTTTACAATTTTAGTTGGAATAGAATGATTGCTTTATCCCCACCAGCGGCCAATACAGCGCCATCTGGCGAGAACGCGATCGGCCATGCCCTAGGGGGGAAATTGTCTGTGGCCATGCAGGGCGGTTCGTCACGCTGCGTGCTCCAGATACGCACCGGCCCGTCGGTGCTGGTGCTCGCGAGGAAGCGCCCGTCCGGGCTCCACGACAGGCCGCGAACTGGCCCAAAATATCCCTCGTAGGTGCGCATCTTATTGCCGTCGGTCACGCGCCAGATATGGATCATTCTGGGGTTGGGCAGGGGCGGATTGCTCAGCCCCTGAAGCGGCCCAGTCGCCACCAAGGTCCCGTCAGGACTAAACGCGATCGTATGGACATTTCCCGGGTAGGCGCGAAATGAGCTGATCTTGCGTTGAGTTAGCGTGTCGAACAGGATGACAAGGCCCTTGATTGTGCCGAGCGCGAGATGCTTCCCGTCCGGCGACAAGGCGAACGTCTCGGGAATGTCCGGCGAGGGTTCAGCCACGGTCCCGATGGGCGCCCAGGTGTCGGGATCGTAGAGCTGGACGGGAGCACCCAGTTCTCCGGCAGCAAGCGAGCCCGCCATGCTCCCATCGGCCGAAAAGGCAACAAGCTCCGACCGGTTCTGCAAAATCGTGCCGCCTGGAACCGGTCCTGGAACCCGCCGCACGAGTGCGCCTGTCGCAAGATCCCAGATGTCGAGCGCGATGGAGTCGCTGGCACGGTCCGGCGTGGAGCGGGACGTGACCAGATGCTGGCCGTCAGGCGTGAACGCCAGTGCCCCATAGGTGCCCAGACCGACCTTGATTTGTCGCAACAGTTGGCCGTCACGGTCCCAAACATCGATTTGCCCGGCCATCCCGCCGATTGAGGCAAGACGCTTCCCGTCTGCGCTCCAGGCCAGCGCCGTGACGCTGCTGTTGAACTGCGCCGAAATCTCGACCCGGCGCATCGCAAGCGGAACGCCACCCACGCATTCGGCCGGCACCGGGTAGGCGGCTTGCCAAGGCGGCGAGCCACCCGTGCCCACCAGCAGCGGACCGAGGGCAAGAAGCGTGAGAGATCGTGCGCGCGAAGTGCGGATCATTGGAGGTTGCTTGAACAATGAGTTTCTCACCTGAGGCAAGGTGGGCGGAAGCTTCCCACAACGTGGTTTCCTGCTTCTCCAGTTCGGCTGAGGTCCAGTCAAAAGAATGCCGCCGCTGCTGATCGCCGGCGTTATCTCACCAACAACGTAATGAGGCCACCTGCGTTCGCGTCAGCATTTGTCATGCAGCGTGGGGAAGTTTTGCTGCCTAACGTGCACCGCGGTGGCACTACGCCCTTTCCTTCGCCGGCGCGTTAAGGTGGGCGTAGAGCGTGACCCGGCTGACCCCGTAGCGTTTGGCGACACTGCTCACGGTCACATCGGGGTCGCGCAGCAGCGCCCTGATCTCGCGCACCTCTTTCAGCCCGAGCTTGGGCGGCCGCCCGCCCTTGCGGCCGCGGGCACGAGCGGAGGCAAGGCCCGCGCGGGTGCGCTCGCGGATCAGGTTGCGCTCGAACTGGGCGAGGCTGGCAAACAGGTGAAAAACCAGCTCGCCCGTGGCCGTTGTGGTGTCGATGCGCTCGGTCAGGCTCTCGAAGCCGACGCCCTTGGTCTCCAGCTCGGACACGATGCGCACGAGTTCGGGCAGGTTGCGTCCGAGCCGGTCGAGACGCCACACCACCAGCATGTCGCCGGGCCGCAGGTCAGCGAGCACGTGGTCCAGTTCGGGGCGGTCGGCACTCTTGCCGCTAACTTTCTCCTCATAGACCCGTCGACAGCCAGCGCGCACCAGGGCGTCGCGTTGCAGGTCGAGGTTCTGGTCGTCGGTGCTGACGCGCGCATAGCCGAGGCGGGCGCCGACAATCGGCGCCGCGGCGGCAACGGGCGATGGCATCTTCTCTTCAGCCTTCGCCGGCTGTCGACGCTGCCGGGAGACGACCTTCGCCTGGGCAGTATCTGGCGTCACCAGCGCCATTGCCCGTCCCGGAGCAGGCACGGCCTCTCCGCCCGGCCCACCCCTCCTCCTGCTTCCGTCCGCGCGTGCCAAGAAACCTCCGATCCGACGCCCTCATCTTAACACACATTCCCGCACGGCTTTCCGAACAGATTCCGGGGTCGGGGTGGGATGCGTGCGGCGGATCGCGCGCCTGTAAAGGAAACCCAGGTTAGCTTTACAGGCCCGGCTATGGAGGGCAGCATCGGTCCCTGGACGAAGTCGAACCGACTCGCCGACGGGAGCTCTTGAACGGCTGGAACCGGCAGGAGGTGCGTGGAGGGACTGGGTGAGCGCTGACGAGGAAGCCGATGAGGCCGGCATTCAAGACGACGAGCCTGACTGGGACGAGGCGTGCCGGCGCGAAGATGCCATCCGGGACCTCTTGCGCCGCCATCCGCAACGCCTGACCCACGCCGCGGTCGACGAGGTTGCCGGAGAGCTCGGGTTGAGCCGGGCCAGCCTTTACCGTCTGATCCAGCGGTTCCGGGCCAACGGCACCGTCACCGCCCTGATGCCAAGTCCTGAAGGGCGCCCGAAAGGCTTGCGCCTGCTCGACGCCAAGCGCGAGGCCGTGATCCGCCAGGCGCTGAACGGGTTCTATCTCAAGCCGACCAAGCCGCCGTTTGCCCGCTTGGTGCACGAGGTGCGGGTCCGCTGCCACGAGGAGAAATTGCCGCCGCCAAACTGGCGCACGATCAAGCGGCGCCTGACCGAGATCGACCTGCGAACCAGGGCCAAGCGGCGCGGCGACGCGGCTGCGCTGAAAGCCACCACCGCCGTGCCGGGCAGCTACACGGCTTCAAGGCCGCTTGAGATCGTGCAGATCGACCACACCAAGGTGGACGTGATCGTCGTGGACGAGGAAACCGGCGAGCCGGGCCGACGGCCCTGGCTCACGCTCGCCATGGACGTGTTCACCCGCATGGTGACGGGGTTTCATCTTTCCATGGACGCGCCCTCGCGGCTGTCCACCAGCCTTTGCCTGCTGCACGCCGTCCACAACAAAACGGCGTGGCTGCGGGAGCGCGACGTCGACGCGGCCTGGCCGGTCGCCGGCCTGCCCGAGGCGCTGCACGCCGACAACGGCGCCGATTTCCGCAGCCGTGCCTTCGTGCGGGCCTGCCGCGACGCGGGCATTCGGACGATCTGGCGCAAGCCGGGCACCCCGCACTACGGCGGCCACATCGAGCGGCTGATCGGCACGCAGATGGGCGCGGTACGCATGCTGCCGGGGACGACCCTGAGCGGTCCGGAGGAGAGGGCCAACTATGATTCGGCCCGCGAAGCCAAGCTGACCCTGCGCGAGCTTGAACGCTTTGTGGCGTGGGAGATTGCCGGCCGCTACCACCAGGTCGTGCACGCTGGCCTAGGCCGGCCGCCGGTCGCGGTCTGGCGCGAGCATGAGGGCTCGACCCCGCTGCGCCTGCCGGCCGACCGCATGGCCTTCTGGGTGTCGTTCCTGCCCGAGGAGGAACGGGCGCTGCGCCCCGACGGCATCCACCTGCACGGGCTGCGGTATTGGTCGCCGGCGCTCGCCGCGGACGTGGGCCGCCAGACGGAGAAGCTCCTGGTCAAGTACGACCCCCGCGACCTGTCGCGCGTCTTTGTCCGCCGCCCGACAGGCGCGTTCATCGAGGCGCGCTACAGCGATCTCACGCTGCCGGCGATTACCTTGGCCGAGGCCAGGGCTGCCTCGCGCGCCCTCCGCGCCAAGGGACGCCGCGAGGTCGATGCGCGCACCCTCGTGCGCGCGGCGGTGGCGCAGCGCGCCATCGTGGAGGGCGCGACGACGCGGCGCGACCGGGCGGGCCGCCGTTCCGGGGCGAGCCTCGTGGACTCTGCCGACAACACATTGGGATCGCTGCGCGGCGTCGATTCGCGCGTGCCGGTCGCCTCCGTCGAGGATCAAACTTGAGCGAAACGCCATCCGTCGCGCACCTGACGCCGCTTGCCGCGGAACTCCTGCGCGAACCGCCCGGGCGGCGCAGCCGCGCCATCCTGGAAGAGCGCTGGGTGCTGTACCCGCGCGCCAAGCACACGCTGGGCGCGCTGAACCGCCTCGTCGCCCACCCCCGCACCACGCGCATGCCCTCGATCGCCATCTACGGCGATAGCGGCATGGGCAAGACCATGCTTATGGAACGCTTCTGCACCGACCACCCAGCGCGCTTCGATCCCGAGGCTGGCGTCGAGCGGACCCCGGTGCTGGCGCTGCAGATGGTCGGCAAGCCCGGCGAGCGGCGCCTCTACGCCCAGCTCCTCGCAGCCCTCGGCCTGCCGCCGCCCAGCCCCCGGGCCAGCGTGGTGGACCTGGAACAGTCGGCACTGCGCATGCTGCGCGCCATCGGCGTCCAGGTGCTCGTCATCGACGAGGTGCACAACATCCTGGCCGGTTCGCACCGCGAGCAGCGCATCGTGCTCAACACGCTGCGTTACCTCAGCAACGAGCTGAGGCTCTCCCTCGTCTGCTTCGGGGTTGCCGAGGCGCGCGAGGCCATCGGCGGCGACGTGCAGCTTGCGCGCCGCTTCGACGAGATCTCGCTCCGGCGCTGGTCGGCCGACGCCGAGTTCGAGGCGCTGGTCGCCTCCATCCTGCGCAACCTGCCCTTGCGCGAACCGAGCCTGCTGAGCGCCCGGTCACTGCGCCGCCTGCTGCAGGTCGCGGACGGGCTCACGGCGCGGGTGTTCCGCGCGCTCAACGAGCTGGCCGTCGAGGCGATCGCCTCGGGCCGGGAACGGATCACCGACGAGGCGGTCGAACGCTGGACGCCCCTTGGCGACGCCGAAGCCGCCTTCGCGTGATCGAGCGCCAAAGGGCCGAGACGGGCGATGCAGAAGAGACCTGGCCGCGGCCGCTGCCGATCCTGCTCGCGCCTGCCCCCGACGAGGTGCTGTCGTCGTGGGTGTCGCGGCACGCCGCGTTCTTCGGCATCGGCCGCACCGGCCTACTCCGGCACTGCTTGCCCGACGTGTCCTCGCTGCACCTGCTCAACCGTGCCCTCACGCCGGAGCAGGAAGCGAGGCTCGCCCACCTTTTTCGGCTCGGCCGCCCGGCCTTGCGGCGGATGACGCACGCGGGGCTGGGTTCCGAGGCCATCGGCCTCCTGGTGGCGCACGACGTCGACCACTGGTGCGAGCCTTGCGCCCGGTCGCTCGCCAAGGCCGTCCTGCGCACCTGGTTCCACACCTGGCGGATCACCTGCCCAGGGTGCGGCTCGCGCGTGTCGCCCTCATGGCGGACTGCGGCCAGCCTGGGCGCCAATCGCGCGTTGCCCGACCTGTTTCCGCACCTGTGGGCCAAGGCTTTGGAAGGCGAGCGCCTGCTCGACGCCGCCTTCCACCGCACCGGGACCGCAGTGCCGCTGATCCCGCCCCTACGGCTGCTGCGCCTGCTCATGATCCAGGCCGACTGCGAGCGGATCCCCGTGGACGGCGAGCGCCAGGGATGGACGCTCGACGCCGTGGTGCCCGGCTTCGATGCCGCCCTGGAGCGGCACGGGGTCACGATCCAGCGGACAACCCTGATCGACGTGCCGCTGCCGTTCCGCACCGCCCTGCTGGCCGGCTTCGCGCTCGCCACCGAGGACCCGGCCACGGCGATCCCGGCCATGTGCGCCAGAACGTTGGGCATGCACCGCAGCCATTTCCGGTTCGTGCTCACCGACTGGTTGGACGGGCTGCAGCTCCGCCCCCTGCTCGCGTCGCGACCGAACCTCGCTTCCCATGGCCAGGGCTGGAAGGTCTCAAGTTTGCAGCAAACCTGAGACGGAGCAGCTTTCAAGTCTCAGGGTTAAGTGCAGTAACCGACGCCAACTGCGCCAGTCTCACGGTTAAGTGCAACGTGACACTTGCAGTTTTGAGCAAATGGTGACGTGACCCCTAGGACCGCAGTTGGCCCACTACCGCGCCCTCCGGTAGCACCCTTGATCTTCGCGGAGCGGACGCTTCAACATCGGCTATAAGGCGCCGAGCTGCCGAGGTCGCTGGACGACGAACGTCCGCTTCCCGTCCTGGCGGAGAGTTGGCCGAATGGCTAACTTAGGGTCGGAAGCAGTCCTTTGACGACTGCCATCATTTCCATGAGATGCAGTTTCGGTTCCGCTGCTACCGGAACCTCAATTTCCGCGTCTGATGGCAAACCTGCAACGCCGGACGCAGCTGGAGGGCCTGCGCTGCGGCACGCCGACGACGCTTCCCTAAAGCCCGAGATGCCGGGCGCTGCTGTCGTCCGGCCGGGCGTGCAGGTAGCGGCCCGTAGTGGCGACGCTGGCGTGGCCGAGCGTCGCCTGCACCAGGCTGATCGGCGCCCGGTTGTCGAGCGCGTGCGAAGCATGGGCGTGCCGCAGCCAATGGGCGCTGACCGCGCCGGGCAGGCCGGCACGGCAGGCGGCGCGCTTGACGACGCGGTGCACCGACGTCTTGTCGAGATGGCCGCCGCGGCTGCGGGAGCGGAACACCGGCGCGTCCGGCGCGGCGGCGCCGCGCAGCGCCGTCACCGAGCGCCACACCGAGGCTGGCAGCAGGATCGCGCGGGTCCGGCCGCCCTTGCCGAAGACCGTCAGCTGCCCGGCGTCGCCGCGGGACTGCAGGTCGCGCCAGGCGAGGCCGCAGAGCTCGGAGATGCGCAGCCCGGCCGCATAGAGCAGGCCCAGCATCGCCGCGTTGCGCGGGTCGGGCTCGCGGTCGAGCAGCCGGTGCACCTGCTGCACGGTGACGATGCGTTCGGCGCGGGCATCCTTGGCCGGCGGCAGGCGGACGGCGGCGCCGGGGTTGAACGGCAGGTAGCCGAGGCGGTGGGCGAAGCCGAACAGGCTCTTGATTGCGGCGAGCCTGCATTGCCGGCTGGCAGGCGCCAGGGCGGCAAGGCCGTCCATGTAGGCGTGCAGGTCGCCCAGGGTGACGGCGCGGAGCGGCTTGGCGGCGAACGCCAGGAAGGCGCGGGCCTCGCTGCTGTAGGCGGCGAGGGTGCGCGCGGTGCGTCCGTGCAGCCAGAGCGCCACCAGGTGGGCATCGCTGTCGGCCTGCTGCGGGATGGCCGCCGCCGTCACGACCGTCGCTGTCACGACCGCCGCCGGCATTGTCGTGACACATGCCGCCTCGTCCATGCCGCAACCCTCCCCCGGGCGCTTCCCGGATGCCCTGACACGCCTCGCGCGCCGGTCGCGCGTCCGTCGCGCGTGCGTGAACGCATTCTAACGCTAATTAGGGTGCGTTCGCCAGCAGGCAGGTCGCAGCCAGAACGCACGCAGAAAACGCAAGGCGGCGCGCCGGCTGCGGTTATCGCGCGTAGTGCATTTAATCGGCTTGCCTTCGCGCGCGCCCGCTGTCGCGCGGCCGAGATCGTCAGAATCTCCAGCCCGCACAGGCTTCCAGCCCTAAAAATTTTCTTGGATCACCGCAAGAGTTGTCTTGGTTCGCTGGAAAAGTAGCATGGTTCGCCAGACGACGATCACCGTTGGCGCATTCCCCAGCAATTCTAAATGCTCCTTCCCGCGATAGGCTCACATGGCGATCTGGGCTGCGATGTCGGGGGGCGGTTTAGAGTCGATCAGGGTCTGCATGAGGGTCTGCCAGTCGGGGAAGACGAGGTAGGCCGTGATCGTCCTGACGTGCTCGAAGAAGCGCTTGCGAGCGCGCTTGGCGGTCCTGGCGTTGATCCATGCCTGTTCGAGGCAGTCGCAGACGGTGTGGACGGCAAACGCCAGCAGGTTCATGGCGGCGAACATCATGGCGAGGTTCTGCTTGCCGTGGCCGAAGTTGTGTTCGAGGTGGTAGCCGTTGGACTTGAGGACGTTGAAGCCCTCGTTCTCGACCTTCCACCTGGCTCGGGCGCAAGCCACGATCTCGGCGACCGTGCCTTCCGTGACGGGCAGCGACGTCACAAAGGCATTGTCATAGGTCGCCTTGCCCTTGGGGTCCGTGATGGTGACGTCGACCCAGTTGACCAGCATCGCGTCCCGGCCGTCGCGCAGCGGGGCTTGCTCGAACCAGCGATAGCGATAGGTCAGGCGCTTGCTGCCGGTCTTCTCCTTCACTGTGTGCTCTTCGATCGCGGCGCCCTGCATGAAGTCGTAGAGCGCCTTGTGCGATGACGGCTTGGCGGTGAGCAGGAAATCGCCACCGGCCGCCCTGATGGCCTCGGCGACCGGCTGGCAGGCGAACAGGTCATCGCCGAGGTAGATCGGCCGCAGGTCCTTCAGGCGCCCGCCGTGGATGGCCAGCCAGCGTTTGGCGGCAGTGCGCTCGCAGTCCTGCTTCTCGGCGCCGTCCTGGGGAGCGATGAACTCCGGCATCAAGGGCAGCGCCATCGCATGCCCCGGCGCCACGATCGTGGCGGCCAGCATGGCATGGTAGCTTTCCGTCTTGCCGTTGGAGCGCTTGCGCGTCAGGCACTGCGGGCAGCCAAGCTTTTGCGAGCAGAAGTATTCCGTGCCGTCGAGCGCGACCAGCACGCGGCCGCCGAGCCGCTGGAACGGCACCAAGCCGCCGCGCCGGCGCAGCGCGTCCAAGGCGCCGTCGAAGGCAGGCTGCAGGTGCGAGGGATGCACCGGGTCCAGCATGGCGCGGATGTGGTTGTCGGTCGGAATGGCCGTCATGCCGAACAGGGTTCGGCAGTTCGACGTCTTGCGACCCTCCTCCAGCCCCCGCTGGTAGGACAGGAACGACTCGCTTTGCATGAAGAACAGCGAGAAGGCCGACAGACCGATGTCCGCCATGGAGTAGGTGACGTCACCGCTGCGCCGCTTGTCGGGAAAAGCCGCGCACGCTGTCTTCACGCCGTCAAGAAGGGTCTGGAGCACCTGCATGACCCGCTTGGATCACGCCTCAGCACCATGCACCACACCTAAGCCCAGGGCCATTTAGAATTGCTGCGCATTCCCGTCCTACGCGACGACGACACGCCCGCTTGGTCCTGCATCCGCAGGCCTGTAGGTCGCTGCATCGGCGGTCACGGTTTCGCGCCCGACCCTTCGATTCCGCCCGATCTTGACTCGCGAGAACAGTAGTTATCGCGAGTTGACCGCACTCGGACGGCGGGGCAGGGTGGGCATACGATGACAATTTGGCCCGTTTGGGCATCGTTTGCGGAGCGAGCTGAAGGCATGGACGGCAGCGGCGACCCCGACGGCGACCTCGTCGCCTTCCGCACCCTGGTGCTCGACGCGGACAGCGCCACCCTCGTGCCGCGGCCGCGGCCGGCCTCGGAGCGCGCCCGGCAGTTCCGCGCCCAGGCCGACGCGCCGGCCACCGTGCGCGCCTACGCCGCCGACTGGCGCCACTTCGAGCGCTGGTGCCGGGCGCACGGCCAGCAGCCGTTCGGCGGCGCGGCGCCGCTGGAGCCGGTGGTCGGCGACTACCTGGCCAGCCTCGGCACCACCCAGGCGATGTCCACCCTGCGCCGGCGCGTCGCCGCCATCGTCCGCCAGGCCCGGCTCGCGCGGGTGCCGTTCGACACCAAGAGCCCGGAGATCCGCGAGGTGCTGCGCGGCATCGGCCACGCGTGTCAACGGCGGTTCGACTGTGGTTCTCCCGCACTTTCCGTGCTGTCATGACGGTTATGGGTCAGGTTTGCCTCTGAAAATGCTTGGAAAAACCGAAGTTTGCATAGTGTGGTAGGCAGTCCCTAGCACGAAGGGCGTGGAGGGACACAAACCCTAGTGAAATCAACGCTATGTACCTTGGAAAAAGAAACGACAGCACGGAAAGTGCGGGAGAACCTCGACTGTCCGCAAATCGGGCGGAGTAATTTTCCTCAACTCGTTGCGCTCGCCACCGCCGGAGCCGCGGGGCGGCTCCGGCGGTGGCGAGCGCAACGGGGTGGGGGTCGAACCCGTTATGTAACGCATTGCAGTGGCCTTCGGCGGCACGTGCGACGCGCCCCGTGCGGCTATGCGGTGGCAGCCTTGGGCGGGCGGCCCCGGCGACGCGGCAGCATGGGATCGGCAAGCCCGGCCGCGGGGTTGGGACGTGGTGAGGGCGGCAGCAGGGCGGCGTGCTGGCGCATCCGGTAGCTGGAGCCCTCGATCTGCACGACGACGGCGTGGTGCAAAAGCCTGTCCAGCAGGGCTGTGGCGACCACGGGATCACCGAAAACCTCGCCCCATTCCGAAAAGCCGCGGTTGGAGGTCAGGATCATGGCGCCGCGCTCGTAGCGGGCGTTGACCAGCTGAAAGAACAGGTTCCCGGCGGCCGAGCCGACGGCGAGATAGCCGATCTCGTCGATGATGAGCAGCTGCGAGCGGCAGAGATAGCGGATGCGCTCGCGCAGGCGCCCCTCGCGCTCGGCCTTGGCCAGGCTGTCGAGGATGTCGGCGAGCGGCGAGAAGTAGACGCTGCGCCCGGCGCGGACGGCCTCGACCCCAAGGGCGATGGCGAGGTGGCTTTTGCCGGTGCCGGACTGGCCGATGAGGTGCACCACCTCGTGGCGGTCGATGAAGTCGAGCGCCGCCAGGGCCATGATGCGGTTGCGGTCGAGCGAGGGCTGGAACGAGAAGTCGAAGCCGGTGATGGTCTT
>JAABUV010003998.1_pt1 | contig 18079 bp, 21 predicted proteins | sample 5559971 | NCBI WGS metagenome assembly JAABUV01 (sample SAMN10711881, study PRJNA513362) | rock metagenome | isolation source: Antarctica rocks | place: Antarctica: Victoria Land, Knobhead nord | collected 2015-12-19
GGAGGTTCAGCCCCTCCAAAACACGCGGCTCAACCCGTACCTGCAGAGCCTGGTGCGCTGCTGAGCCTCTCGGCCTGCGTGACCCTCGCCTGGCCTCAAGAACACCCCCTGAAAGCTCTAGCGAGAAACCTCCGGCCCCGCCTGCGGCGCCTGTGCTTCGCACGCTGCGGCGCGGCTGGCGAGCCAACCCCAGGGCCGCGGCCACAGCGAGCACCTGTTGAAAGCTGGCAACGCCGTGGCGCCGCGCCGCTTGCGGGGCAGGGCGTGGATGACTTTGCGTGGGCGAAACACTGGGTCAAGTACGGCCTGGAGCACCTGGAGGCGGAGCTGGCCGGCCGCGGCGCCGGCAAGTTCTGCCACGGCGACTCGCCGACGATGGCGGACGCGTGCCTGGTGCCGCAGCTGTGGAACGCGGTGCACCGCTACCAGACGCCGCTAGGGCCTTTCCCGCGCCTGGCCAGCATCTGGGAGAACTGCCTGCAGGTGGAGGCGTTCCAGGCGGCCATGCCGGAGCGGCAGGCCGGCTACCAGGCGCCGGCCCCGCCGCCTGCCGCCGCGTGATGGCTGGGCCGGCAGTTTTGCGCTCCCCTCGTCAAGCACGAATTGGGCTTGCTTTCTTTTCAGGGTCCTGTTATGTGTTGGTGCAAACTCTGCGTATTCTGAAATAGACCTGAAGAGCGCGACTGTGAAGCCTGACCTCAGTTAGATGCTGGGATACCGTGAGCTATAATGGGGTACATCATGACGAGGGCTAATGTGTTTGACGGTGGGGCGTTATGTGACCTGAGGAGATCATCACCAATGATGTGCGTCCCACATGTGACATGCGTCCCACACACCAGCATGGCGGACATGCATGTTAGGCCTGACGCTGTAAGAGGCAAGCGGCGATGCAGGGCCTGCGTCCTTGCGCGCTCCCCTCTTCTTACGCAGTGACGTTGCCAAAACGAATACGCAAGGTGAGACCAGCGCCAGCCCGTCATGTGTTCCCGCAGACGGTCTTGTCCTTGGTGAGCACGCCGTATCCCTGCAGGCACTGCTCCCACGTGCCGCTGGCCTGCGCCAGGCCCGCCAGCACACCCTGCGCGCCGTGCCGAGTGTCTTTGTTCCAAAGGCTTGCGCCGCTGCAGGCTCGCGGTCCATGACGTGTGCGTGCCAACTGTGGCTGGCTGCGGGTGTGCCGCGCCGGTAGCAAGCACAGCAAGCGGCTGGCAGCACTGCAGGTGTGAGTAAGCACACCACACCACACAATTGAGCGATCCCAGCTCCTGTAGACAAAGACATGCTGGCTTTGCAAACCCCTCGACCAACGAGGAGCGGGCGCGCGCGGCGGGGCCGGGCGCGCGCCTGGAAGCCGGCGTTGTCCTCGATCAGGACCTGCGTCGAGTTCAGGATGCGCACGTCCTGGAACGCGTCGCTGAACAGCGCGCCGCCCACGAGCGCGCCGTACAGCACGTGCGGGTTGGGCTGCGGGTTGAGCAGGCCCGAGACCGCGTCGCAGCGCTGCGGCGGCGGCGGGCAGGACGCCGCGCGGCTGGCCGCGTGGCTCGGCGGGTCCCGCCCGTAGCCGACCACCAGGCTCTGCCCGGCGTCGCCCAGCATGTAGCGCAGCTGCGAGCGCGCCCAGCACACGTAGCGCGCCGCCAGGCCGGCGCTGCTGGGCGCCTCGTTGGCGCCGTACGTCGTGGCTAGGAACACCGCGTTGGCCGTGCCGCCCAGCGCGCCTGAATAGGCATTATACGCGCGCCCGCGCGGCGTGTACGCCACCACCTGCCCGCGCGCCGCGCGCCCGCTGCGGTGGCGCTCCCGCGGAGGCCGCTCCACAGACATGTTCACCGGAGGCGCATGCGAGGCACGTCGCAGGTCGTCGCGGGTCATGCGTTTGGGCGCACGCGCGCCGAGCTCGCTGCTGCGGAGGCGGGGGGCGGCGCGCCTGGTCGATGCCGCACACCCACATGCGCATGAAGTGCTGCGCGCGCTCGTGGTACGTCCCGCCGTCGGTCAGCTCGGCCAGCAGCACCACGGACGACCAGTAGTAGCTGGTCCAGTCGTACACGAGCCGCTGCCGGCGCCGCGCGCAGCGGGTGCCTCAGCGCCATGGCGGCCAGCTCCGGGCCATGCCGGCCTGCATTTTGATGTGGCGCCATGGAGAGGCACCAACAGCGGAGCCCCCACTCGCATGCCTCCCCGCCTGATCGCCGCGGCGGTAGGAGCGGGAAGGGTTTAGGTGTACGGCTGGGGTTGGTGCGCGCGCACCTCGGACCCCGTCTCGTCGTACAGGTGCGCGACGTAGAAGGTGCTGACGTCATCCAGGTAGCCTCCGTCGCCGGTGGCCCTGTACATCCAGGTGGCCGCCCAGAGCAGGCAGTCGTAGTACGTGCTGCCGTTGTACAGCGGCACCGCGGAGCCGTTGAGCTGCACGCTGGCCGGCACGCACTGCGCGCCCGTCGAGCCCCGCGCGAATGGGCCCACGCACGCCCGGAAGCTCGCCGCGTCGCCGTACCTGCGCGCGCGCGCGCCGGCCTCGCCCGCGTCCGCTCGCCTTTTCGTCGGGCGTCGCACGCCGGCATGCGCTCCCAGCATGTGTGCACGCGGCCGCAGCAAGGGGCCGCGGAGGCGCGCGGCGCACAGGCCAAAGTTGGCCGAGTCGGTGACGACCGCGTACAGGTCGAACGCCGCGGCCAGCAGCGTGGTCGCGTAGCCCGGGTCCGCGTCCGCGAACACCAGGGAGCTCGAGGCCAGCGCGGCCACCACCGCGCCGCCCACGTCCGACGCGTGGCTGGCCGGCGCGGTGAAGGCGGGCCGCGTGGGGTAGCCGCCCTGCGCCTGCGGGATGTCCTCCGGCCGGCCCCAGTACGTCTGGTCGATGGTGTAGTTGCCCACCTGCGCGCACGCGTCGCGTCCCCCGCATGTGTAGGGTAAGGTTAGGCCTCACCCTACCCTACTCTAATCACACGCCAACGCATCCGCCTCCGTCGCAAATGCGCCCAGCGTCCGGCGCGGCCGCGCCGGGCGCGGCGGCGACCGGGCGCGCCTGGTACACGATGCTGCTGACATTGCCGCCGGTGGAGTTGGCGATGAGCGTCTTGAGCAGGTAGTCGGCGCCCCAGCGCACGCTCGCCTGCCCGGCGGCCGTCTGATTGGCGGCCGCGTAGCCGCCCGGGAACGCCAGCAGGCCCCAGGCGAGCAGGGAGACCGTGAACGCTGTCGGCACGGTCATCTTGAGGTCGCCCGCGGCGCCGCCATTCAACCAGCCGCCTGCGCGCGCTGGGCGGCCGCTGTTTGGCGGGGGCCTTGCTCTGTACGCCCCGCTAGGACCGGCAGCGGGCCTGGTGTGAGGGCGCGCGCCTGTCAAGTCCTCGCCGCCCGGCCCAGCTTCCCAGAGCAGCGCGTCGGAGCGCCAGGCGACGCCGTTGTCCGGCGGCAGGTGGCCGACGCGCTGCGCGTTGTAGAAGAAGCTCGCCAGGCCCAGCACCTGGGCGCGCAGGGCGCCGTCAGCTGGGCGGCCGCGCGGGGCGGCGCGCCTGCCGGGGGCGGCGCGGCGCGCCTGCCGGGGGCGGCGCGGCGCGGGCGCGGCATGGGGGGTGCCGGCCACGCGCACCTCGCCGAGGTCGTACTCCTTGGGGTACAGGCCCCACATGAGGCCCACCGCGCAGGCCGCGCTGAAGAAGGAGAGCACCATGCACGCGCGGCAGACCCACTGCAGCGACACGCCCTGCGCGGTGCGCCGCCGCGCCGCTCGCACACGGCCTGGCGGGCTGCTGCTGAGCGGCGTCCGCGCTTGCATGGCTGCATGAGTAGGGTCTACGTTAAAGCTACCCTATACCGCAGTCCTGCACCCCACGCATGGCGGGCGCACGCCTTGGACACAAAGGCATAGTACATAACGAGCGCCTCCGGGATGAGCGCGTAGACGATCCAGACGATGGAGATGCAGAGCGGCGACGCGATCGTCGCCGCGCTGCCCAGCTTGATGAGGCCCAGCAGCAGCGTGGCCAGCAGCAGCACGAAGCACAGGCCGGGCATCCACTGCGCGGCCCAACGCGCGCCGCGTCTGGCCGCGCGCCGCCCCCGGGGCCCGCATGAGCATAAAAGTGCGCGCGGGCGGGCACGGCGGACCATGTCCCGGAAGGCCGTGTTCATGAGCATGGCGGCGCCCTTCATGGTCGTCTTGAAGGTGATGGCCTTGCCCAGGACGGCCGCGCTGAGCGCGCTGTGGAGCGCCTTGACGTACGTGAACCACATGAGCGTATTGGCGACGTTGGAGAACCAGAGCGCCTCCAGGTGCTTGGGGCTGCGGACGTAGTACAGCACCGCGTGCGTGGCCACCATGTACACTGTCAGCCCGATGGCCGCCCACTGCGAGACGACGATGGGGAACACGCCGCCCCTGGCGGCCGCGGCGCGCCATGACCAGCGGTGAGCGGGGCACGCTGTAATGCTCAGCAGGCATGCAGTGAGTGTCCACCAACATAGAGATGGTGCTAGTAAGCTTAGTAGGGGCAGCATTTCCAGGTACTGCCAGGATAGCACTGAAGAAAAAACCACATGTGGAAAGGTGGTCGGCGCTTTGTGGGCGCACCAGACGGTGACGATGGGGATGATGATGAAGGTGGGCGTGGAGATGGCGCCCACGATGTATGCCCACACGCCCGACATGTACATGACGCGCATGAAGACCGATAGCCGCCGCTGGAACAGCGGGCAGTGCTCGTAGTTGAACAGGATCTGCAGCCGCGCACGCGCTGTCAGCCAGCGCAGCGCAGGGCGCCACTCGCCGCATGCGCATGGCCCTGCAACCCAAATCTGGCACGCGCACATGTGGCCGCCTCTGGCGTTCGCCAGCGAGCGTGCGATCTGTCCGCTTGGGACCAGTGCTGTAAGCGCATGCATTCCACTCTGACGCATGCGTGCGCAGGCGCGCGGGTGCGGGCGCGCGCGGGCGGGGGCAGGGATGCGGGTGGGGGCCGCCCGCACCTGGAAGTGGCCCTTGCACCAGCGCGAGCGCTGCTGGTAGCAGTTGCGGATCTGGTCGGGCGCCTCGCCAATGGCCAGGTACTCCTGCACGTAGCGGCAGTTCCAGCCGTACTTCTTCAGCTCCATGCCCAGCGCAAAGTCCTCGGTCAGCGTCCACGTCGGCGAGCCGCCCACCTCCATCATCGCCGTCGAGCGCACCTGCCGCGCGCGCCGGCCGGTGGGCGGGAGCCTCCCTGGGCATCTTAGCCTCGCGCGGCGCAGACTCCCATGTGCCCCTGGCAGAGGGCCGATTGACAGGGACAGATAGGGTAAGGCCATCCTGTGCGCATTCACCCGTAAGCCTTGACCCTAGTTTAACCCTGGTTGTGGCCCGGCGAGCAAGCCCGGCGGGGTGGCGGGCACCAGGAAGTTGGTGCCGGTGCAGGAGATGAAGCCGAGCGCGTCATAGCCGGGCTGCATGTACTCCCAGAAGTGCACGTTGGAGTGGTTGAAGATGTCGGAGTGCAGGTTCAGGTTGTGGAAGCACTGCGGCGAGAGCACCATCGCGATGTCGTCGCCGCTGTCGAACAGCGGCAGCGTCTTGAGATAAAACTCCCGGCTCGCGACCTGGCGCGCCGATCTACACTGGCACCGCGCGCAGGTCGGCAAAAGGAGCGCGGGTCGCCACGGCTGCATGCGCACATGCAAGGACGCCGCATGCGCGCGAGGCTGCGTGCGAAAGCACATGCGGGCTCCGCTTCGCACAGACCCTCAAGGAATTCCTGTTAGGAACCCAGCGCCTGTGCACCGGGCTGCACAGCGCTCCACGCCGCCTAGCAGCCTTGTGCCTTTAGGGCGGGCGCACGCGCCTGGTCGGCGTCGAAAATGCAGAGCAGCTCGGTGCTGGGGATGGGCGTGCCGGCCGGGTACAGCTGCGCGCACGCGTTGTTCAGGTTGCCGGACTTGCCGTTCATCTCGCCCGGCTCGCGCCGGCGGCCGGACACGTAGACGACGCCGGGGCCCAGGCTGTCTACCCACTTGCGCTTCTTGGCGTCCTTGCCGTCGTCCAGCAGGTAGATCGTGCGCTCGCAGCCCTCAGGCAGCGCTGCGTCGAAGGCGGCCATGACCGTGCGGCGCAGGATGTCCAGGCCCTCCTTGTAGCAGGGCACGAGCACACGCACATGGTACGGGTGCCGCGTGAAGGGCTTGCCGGGGCTGGTCGGGTCCTCCTGCCACGCGGGCGGCACGCTTCGCCTTTGCCCGACCATGATGGGATTGGTGAGCACAGGCTTGCGCAGGGCAGCATGTTCTGCAGCGTGCGTGCAAGCAGAGGCATCTGTTCAGGTTCGTGCGGAGGGGCGGCCAGGCGCTGCCACCCCTCAACCAGCGTGCCTGGTAATGTTTGTACTCGTGCTCACGAACAATGCTCCACCCACACAGCGGTCCGGCAGGGTGCCGTGCGTGGCTGCCATGCGGTCAAAGCGTGGGGCCGGCTGACAGACCGCGCCGCGCGCCTGCACGTGGAACGTGGCGACCGGCATGCGCAGCAGGTTGATGCCGTACAGGATGACCGTCGTCGCGCCCAGGCACTCGATGACCAGCACCAGGATGCCGTACCAGCGGTAGGGCCCCAGGTCCAGCGTCTTGGTGATGCGCACCCACAGGTAGAACACGAGCGCGCCCAGGTACGCCAGGAACACCGCCACGCCGCACCTGCGTCATCCAGGCGGGCGCGCCCTGCTCACAGTTTGCGCTGGATGGCCGTCATCGCTGCTGAGCCCACTGGTGCAAACGACCGTGTCAGCTCGGGCGGCATGCAGAAGCCGCGCTGCACGGCCGAGCCGGGGCCCGTTGATGTAGTGTGATGCGGGAGCTCATCTTGCACCAGCGTCTTTGCTGAGGTGCGACACATCGGCGGACGCCAAAGTCATGGAGTGGGCGGCATTCACACCAGTTGACCTCGCTGACGCGGCGGTAGCGCTCAAACTCGCGCGTCTCGTCCTCCAGCAGCGGCGCCGCCCGCTTCCCGGCCTGCGCCTCCACGTCGGGCGCGTTGAACGCCGGCGCGGAGTAGTTGCGCGGCGGGCTGGGCGGCGCCTCGGCATCCGCCGCCGGCGCTGCAGCGCCTGCGCGCGTCCCCGCCAGGTGACCACTGGCAGCGCTCAGCAGACCAGCTGGTACGTATGGTCTAGGGCCCATGCCTTCTGCTGCGGCGCTGGCGACCACGGCGACGCTGGACTTTGCGCCGGCGCTTGCCTTTGCCATGGGTTGCGCATCAGGCCCCCCCTCCATGGCGCTCCTCCTGGCGCACCATATGCTCAGCTCTACAACGTGTTGGAAAACGCGTGTATGGCGAGTTGGCTGCAAACCTGGGCCGCGCGCCTCTACGCCGGCCTCCGCCCCGGCTCCATCGCTCCGTACTGCTCACAGCTCTCCTGTGCAATGCAGCGGTGCTCAGGCTTGACCTGCTTGGACGGCGGCCGGCGGTGGTGCTAAGCCTCCCAGGCAGCAGATATGGTCGGCATAGCCTCTGTCAACCTGCACCTCCTCAGCAGTGTGCGTGCACAGCTGCAGCTATGCACTCTCAGGCGCTTGTCCAAGAATGCCACAACATCTTGTTACATAGGTACCCTTGCAACCTGTCCTGTTGTCTCCCCAGGAGTGCAAGCTGGCTGCACTTAAACGTGGGACAGGCCGAGGGCTGCCGGCGCTGCACACGCAAAGGCTGATGGCGGTGCAGAGGGGCAGCGCGCTTTAGGTCTGCGAGGAGGTGCGCCCCGCGCCGCGCTGCACAGCGGCCCGCGCTCTGTGGCCAGCACGAGAGCCTGCTCGCTCCTCCAGCTGAGCAGTATCACTGGCGAGCTGCTACATGTCCTCAGCTGAGGGATGGGGTGTCCTCGCCAGGCGGCACGAGCAAGCAGCACCAGGTACCTAAAGGCTCAGTAGGTCCCAGCGCAGGTGTGTATGCCGCCAACGGCGGACGCAGAACGCCAGAACGGCTGGCCTCTTGTCGAGTTGTCTTCTTCTTCTCTTTCTGCTCCGTGTCTCTTGTTTAAATTTTGTACGACACTGGCTGCGAGCGGTACAGAGCGAGCGGTAAGCAATCCTCCGCGCTCACACAAGGAGCCTGAGCTTGGAAGGACGCTGGCGGTCTTGGACGAGACCTGGACGTTCAGGGCTGACTGGCTAATGGCGGGTCGGTTCGATCCGGACAGAGGCAGGGAGGTGGCGTAGCTCGAGTGCTTGAGACAGTGCGCAAAGAGAGCAGCTGCTCAGGTACTCGCTGTGATGGACCAGCGTGCCAGGTCCAGCACTCCCGACGCCCATCTGAGCGATTCTGCCTGCAGCTTTTTCAGATGGGTCGGTGTGCAGGAAAGTGCGCAGCCTGACTGCAGGCCAGCTTCTCTGCTTTTCTTCGCACAACTGAGCCACTGCCGCCTGGCAGGCGGTCCGCAAAGCGCTGGCGCTGAGGCTGCCACACAGTCCGGGCTCCCAGCAGCAGCGCCCCCCGGAGCCCGCTCGTGCCCTCCGCCGCCATTATGGGGCAGGCCAGCGCGCTGGACGAGCTGCTGGAGGAGCTGCTGCGCATCGAGGGGCAGCAGGGCCGGCTGCAGTCCGCGCTCAGCAAGAAGCAGGCCATCGTCGTGCACCCGCGGCGCGAGGTGCGCGCGCCGCGGCGCTGCAGTCCGGGATGCCCGCCCCCGCGCGTGCCCGCCCGCGGCTGCAGGGCGCGCGCTGCGCGCCCAGGTGCTGCTGCCCGAGGACGACCCGCAGAGCCCCAGGGCGCCAAAGCTGCTCGTCGCGTCGGGCGGGCTCACGGGCTTCGGCGTGGCTCAGGCGCGGCGCCGGCGTGACACTGGCTGCAGTCCTGCCGTCCAGCTGCGCTGCTGCCGGCCGCGCCGGCCTGACGCCTACGCTCCCCAGGATCTGCTGGCGCTGGACTTCAGTGCGCCGGAGGAGGCGCCGGAGCAGTTCCGCGCCATCGCCTTCAATGCGCACGCGGAGGCTGTGCAGATCCGGCCGGGGCTGTCAGGTCTGCTCCTGCGCGCTCCGTATCACAGCGCCATGGGCCCCGAGCGGCGGCCGACCCCGCCCAGATGGGGCGCCGTTTCTGATATAAAGACCGCGCCGCCGCTCGCCATGAGGGGACGCGCTGCTCGCAGGCAACTTTGGCGTCATGGACCCCATGTCCAAGGACCTGCACACATACCTGAGCCGCCTGGAGGAGCAGCAGCGGCAGGTCGGTCACCCGCGCACGCGCCATGCCAGACTGCAAGAGCGCATGTCCGCTTCCCACTTAGGGCGTCGCCTGCGCCCCAGGCGCAATGCGCGCGCAAACAGCCCTGTACCCTCACCCGCTGCATACCGCCGCAGGTGCTGGACATGATCGCCAGCAGGCGCGCCGCGGCGAGTGGCGATGCCACTTTCCGGCACGCGGCCGGGCAGCGGCGGCCGTCCGCGGTGCACAGCGCGCCGTCGCGCGGCACGAGCGTTGCGGCCGAGCCGGCGCGCGCGCGGCGCGCGGACACCGTGGGCGAATTTGCAAGCCCCGGGCCGCGGATGGTCGAGGCCACCATCTCAGGTGCCCCGCGCGGCGGCGCCGCAGCCCATGTAAGCGCACCTCAGACGGCCATGTCTCCTGACCAAAGCCCTGCCAAATGGCCCGCTGCGGCCAGCCTTCACACCTGCGCGTGGTCGCACTATTGCCCTCAGCGCTGGCAGCATCAGGCGCCGACGCCGCTCGCTTGCGGGCATAGCGCGGCGGCCGACGCTGAAGATGGCGCCGCTGGACGAGACCGGCCCGCCGGGCGACGCGGCCGCCAAGCCGCCGCCGGCCTGGCGGCGCACGCCGACGATTGACATGCGCTTCCAGTCGCACCAGCGGCGTGTCGCGGACCAGTCACGGCCGTCGCACCTGGACGCGGTGGGAGCGGGCCTGTGGGCGCTGTACGTCGCCGCGTTCGGTTTCTACCTGTTCTGCCGCGCCACGACGGTCGGGCGCGGCGCGCCGCCGCCGCTGCTGGCCTACCAGATTGTGGTCCTCATCGCCGAGGGCCTCGTGTTCACGTCCGGGGCCATCCTCGGCCTCAGCCAGGCGCGCGCGTGCGGCCCCATCTCTCCTGATGGAGCAGGCGCCGCGGCGCCCGTCTTTGCCAGCTGCTGCTGCCGCCCGCGCGCGCCCGGCGCGCCGTGGGCCCTGCCTGTCGCGGCCGCATGCGATGCGGCCCGCCCTAACAGTGCCGTCCTCTCCATGTGCAGTTTATTACTACAGCTGTGACTTTGCAGGCAGGCCGGCGCGCGCCTTTTGGGAGGGACCGCGTGAGACAAAGCCTAATTACGCTGCACTCTTCGGCGCAGACGCGCCAGCTGTACGCGGACCACCGGCCGTGGACGCAGCGCCGCCGGCGGCGGGGCAAACCGGATGCGCCGCGCCTCGACGCGGAGGGCAAGCCCAAGGCCGACGCATGCAGCTACCATGTGCAGGCGCGCCGCCGCACACGGCGCGCGCCCGCCGCGTACGCGCACACGCACGCGCGATGTAGTGCCCTGTGCCAAGCGGAGAGGCCAGCTTGGCGGAGGCCACACCCCCCCTCTTCGCAACAGACTGGCATCGCAGCCGGCGGGCAGGCCGCGGGCGGTGCAGCGGCACCGCCCGGCCGATAGACTTTCTCCCGACAGCTTGCGAGGCCGCCCGCGCTCGGCAGGTGCTCGTGGTCGCCAACGGGGCGAGCCTGGAGCGCACGCGGCGGGCGCTGGCAGCCGCCTGCGACATGGCGCTGCCCCCGGGCTGCACGCGCACCGTCTTCCTGGTGGACCCGCGCAGGCGCGGCGCGCGGCAGCAGCCTCGGCCCTGCGGCCCCTGTGCTCCTGCGCATGCGCTCACGGCCACGAGGCTGCTCACGGCCACGACGCCGTCCACGGCGCTGAGTGGCAGCCACCCACCAGCAGGGTGTGGCGACATACCTACCACACACCTACCACACCAGAAACGTGGGGGCAGGGGCTCCTGCAGCAGAAGAATGTCTTAGTGAACTGCCAGCCTTTCAAGGCGCCTGCCTGCCTAGGAGGCTGCACCGGGCAGCCATGGCCGCACGGAGAAGCAGGCCCGGCAGCGGAGCCACACGGCGCCCCCGGCGCGGCGCCAGGGATGAGGCCCGCGCCGCGCTGGTGGACGGGCTGGGCCGCGACGAGCTGCAGTACACCGCCGGCGAGGGGCGCGCATCGGCCGCGCGCGCCGACCGCGGCAAGGCCGCTGCGCTGAACCACACGCTGCGCCAGCTCTACCCCAAGGGCGTCCTGGCCGGCGCGGCGCACGTCGTGGCCGTGCTGGACGACGACCAGGCGCGGCCGCGCGCGGCCCGCTCGCAGCGCCGGCGGCCCGCGCGGCCGGGCGCGCGCGCGTGACGCGGCGGCCTCGGGCAGCGTAGGGCAGTGTTAGGGTTAGGGATGGCACGCGCGGCCTGGACACGGGGTGGGTCGGGCGCGCAGGTGGCCGCGGAGAGCTTTCTGCTGAAGCTGCTGCCGTGCATGGCGACGCCCGGCGTCCGCCTGGTACACTCGCCGCCGGGGTACGCGAACGTGGCGCCCGGCGCAGACGTCTTCGACCAGGTGCGGGCCTGGGCTTTGTTTGCGCATCTTTACCGATGACATCTCAGGTCGCCTGGAGTGCCGGTGGGGTGCCTGTGCTTCCGGGCAGCCACGCATGGCAACCATGCAAGGGGAGCTGCTTGCTGCACAGGTTACACGGTGCTGACAGCATGAGATGCAGGCATGTGCACCTCCACTCTCGAGCGCTGCTTGCAGGACAGGGTGCATATGTACATGCCTTGGTGTGCAAGACTTTTGCTCCGCAGCGAGTTTGTTGTCAGTTCACAGCATGCAGACACCTCTGGGGTGGGCGTCGGCTGGGCTTGCACACATGTGGCCAGAGTGGCGCGGCGCACAGCGCGCCGCGCGCCTAGCTCGCGCCCTTGCCTCTGAGAGCAGCGGCGCGCCCGGGGCCGCCGCGCAGCTGGAGCGGCACCTGTACGCGGAGGTCGTGCCCGGCTACGAGGCGTGGGGCACCGCGCTGTGCGCGGGCACCAACTTCCTCGTGCGCGCGGACGCGCTGCAGGCGCGCCCCGCTGCACAGCAAAAGGGTTAGGATAGGGTTGGGTAAGAGCCCCACACCGTGCACGTCCCCACAGTGCCGACCCGTGGGCGGGATGGCGCTCTGCGCATGTGAGCGCGCCATGGCAGCTCATCGGCCCAAGCAGCCCCTCCTCGCAGCACCCAGTCGGTCCGTCTGCGCGCGCGCGAGCCCTGCACTTCACATGGCGCGCTACAGGCGCACCCTGACGCGTGCGCAGCAGCCCTGCAGCAATCCCGAGCGCGCGCAGGCAACCCTCATGCGCGTCGCTCAGCAATTTTGCTCAACAGAGCGCCATCCGATGCCGCCGCTCAGCGGGCACCTGCTCGCGCTCCTGAGTCCTCACATTCGCTGACGAAAGCGGGCTGACGGCCGCGCGCGCAGCGGCACGGCTGGTTCCCGGCCGGCATGGGCGCGCTGGGCCTGGCCACCAGCCTGGAGCTGCGCGTCACCTGCCACCTCGCATTCTTCCACGACGAGGTGCTGGCCACAGGCGCGGTGCCGCCCTAACCCCCTGACCCCGTCCGGCTGTGGGGAGGCGTGCGGCTGCCCAGGCTCGGGGCGCACGCGCCCTTGCCTGCGCTGACCCGCTCGGCGCCGAGCAGCGCATGCCCGCTGTAAGTGGCTCGGGCGTGAGCCGCGCGGTGCCGGCAGGGTGGGCGCCCGAGCGCGTGGCCGGCGTGTGCGCCGCCAAGGCCGCGCGCGCGCGCGGGCGCATCCAGGTGCAGCTGCAGGCGCGCCCGGCGGTGTTCGGGCGCCTGCCGCCCGCGCACAAGCTCCTGCACCACGCGCTGGCCTGGCGCGCGCCCAGCCCGGCTGCCCGCACGGGCGGCCTCGCCCTACTCGTAACCCTAACCAGCCTGGCGGGGCATCGCACACGCCGCTCGCATGTTCCGCTGGGCCTGCTGGGCAGGCGGGCGCTGACGCATGCGGGCATGGAGGAGGATGATAGCAGGCGGTATCAGCTTCCGCAAGTGCCCGGCCCTGGTGCCGCGCGCCCCCTGCCTGCCCCGGTGAGGCGGCCAGGGCCGCCCAGGGGGCCAGGCTGGCGCGCCGCGTGCAAAGGCGGGGCCAGCTCTGCGCGCGCGTCACCGGCACCGGCGCGCAGGTCGCACGAGGTGTCCGCCGTGACGACGCCGCTGTTCGTCGCCGTGCCCATGGTCCAGGTCGTGCTTGGCTACTTCCCGCTCGCGCCCAACCGCTGGTTTGGCATAGGGTTTTTTGCGTACTACCTGCTGGCCACGCCGCTGCTGTACAAGGCGCGGCCCTGGAGGGCCGTCCAGCAGACATACTGTAGGGTTAGGGCTACCTTAACCGCACGGTAGCTTCCGCTCTGACTCTCATGCTCTTGGCCAGGCACAGCACTGAAACGACTGGACCTGCAAGGACTGGACCTGCATGCGGCTGTGGCATGTATGCCTGCACTATGGGAACGACCAGGCTCCTGCGCACTAGCACGGCGCAGCCAGGCAGCGCGCCGTGACGTGCGGCGCCCGCGGTCGCGCTCGACACCTGCCTGCGGCGCCAGGCGTACTGGCCGAGCAACCTGCGCGCCTGGTGGCTGTGGACCGCGGCAAGCGCGGCGCTGTGGCCGCACCACCTGGCGGCGCTGTGCGCCTGCCTGGCCGAGCGCGCGCTGCAGCCGCAGCCGCACCAGCGGCTCAACTTCTGGGCGCTGCAGCGCCTGGGCGGGCGCGCGCGCGTCAAGCAGGCGGGCCGGCACTCTGCCCCGTCCGCGGGCTGCCGCAGCTGCGGCTCCTGGGTTGCAGCAAGGTGCCTGAGACAGGAGCGCTCTGGTGGGAAGTGGGTCAGTCAGTCAGAGCCGTTTAATCTAGAACCAAGGGGTGGACTCTCTGGTGGGAAGTGGGTCTGTCAGTCAGAGCCATTTAATCTAGCACCAAGGGGTGACGACTCTGCTGGCACCCAGCAGTGAAACACGGTGGGCGCACGACCCCGCAGCTCTGAGCCAACCTCGCGAGAGTGAGCTGCCGGTGAGCGCGGCCGCTCTGTCGCCCGCAGGCAGAGGGGGCGCGCGCGCCGGGCGGCGACGAGGAGGCCGGCGCCGTCTCTGCGGACGCCGCCGCGGCGGCGCCGGGGGCCGCGCGCGCGCGCGCTGCATGCGCCTGCGGCGCGCGAGAATTAAGCTGCCCCGTGGGCGCGCTGCTGGCGGTGCTGGCGTCGCTCGCGTGCGCCGCGATCGGCGTCTGGCTGCTGCTGGACGACCAGCACGTCCCGCTCACGCCCTCGTGCGCGGCCCCGCTCCCCGCCGCCGGCCCCCCCATGGGCTGCAGCCTCGCAGACGGCCTGCCAGGAGGCATGTCTGGTCGATCAGGAGAGTTCCAGGCCTAGGCAGACAGGAAAAGAAATCTGCCACATGGCAGCAAGTGGATGGACGTGCAGGCGCTGACATGGCGTGCAAGCTCGCGGGGCATGCTCACCACTGCATGTCGTTGAGCAGCCCCAAAATGGAACAGCTCTGTATAGCTGTGAGCAGCGGCCATGCGGAAGGCAACATATGTGCAACACTTGACAGTCTCTGACGAGGAGTTGCATGGTGCTCTCGCAGGCCAGGCATGCTGAGCCTGGCAGTGCTGGCAAACAACCTGCCGCTGGCGCTCGCCATTCTGTGGTGCCTCGCCAACGCGGCCATGTTCTCGCTCCCGCTCGCCTACGCCGCCCTGCAGCCCGGCACGGAGCCGCCCGCGCCCGCTCCCGCGGCGGCCCCGGCCGCAGACGGCGGCGCGGCGGGGGTGGCAGGTGCGTCGACAGAGGCGGGTCCGAGCGCGACGGACCCGCCCGGCGGCGACGGCGGCCTGTCCGGCCCTGGCACGCCTCCCGGCGGCGCGCTGGCCGCCTACGTCATGGCGTGCCTGGCCCTTGTCGCGCTGGCGGCATGCGCAGCGGCGGCCGCGTGCGTCGGCCTGGGCCGCGGCTGGGGCGCCATGCCGGCGCGAACCGCTCGCCCAGCGCCTGTCGCTCTGTGTGTTCAGACCTCATGCAGTACTCTGCAGGGGCGCGCATGACAGACACACTGCATGGGGCGCCATGCGCTTTTGCCGGGCGCCACCACTGGCGATAACACGCATGCCGGCCATGAGAGATGATGCACACGCAAACCCATGCATTCCTTTCACAAGCACTCATCTGCCGAAGAACTGAGCGGCGAGGCCTGAGCAGGGGTGTTGGGCATGGGCGGCCCGCTGCCTGCACTCTTGCCCTAGAAATAACCAAAAAATGGGCCCCTCCCTTGCAGGGGAGCGCGGCGGGCGCGGACCTCGACTTCCGCGGCGCGCTGGGCGCCTCCGCGCAGTTCCTGCACGCGCAGCGCTCGGGCGCGCTAACAGACGCGGCGGTGAGCTGGCGCGGCGGCTCCGGCCTCGCGGACGTCCCCACAGGCGGCTTCTACCTGGGCTCCAGTGCGCGGCCTGCCCCAGGGCGCGCGCGCGCGGCACGCACGCCAGGGCGGCCCCGCCCTGGCCGAGCGCTGCACAACGCGGCCTCTCGCGCATGCGCGCGCGGTCCGCCTCTCTCGGCACCACCCGTATGCGGCTCGGGCCCGTGCTTGGTCTGTCCAAAAGGCCCTCTGGCATGTCACGCCAGCATGCCTCCTCCATCGGTGTGCCCACCATGGGGAGCTCTGCACCCTGGCCGGCCCGGTTGTCAGGCACTGAGCCGCGCGGCACGTGACGGGACGCCCGCTCCGGCGCGCAGACAACCTGAAGCTGACGCTCCCGACGGCCTTCGCGACGCTGCAGCTGGCCTGGGGCCTGCTGGCGGCCGGCGCGGGTGGCGAGGCCGCGTCGTCCTACGACGAGTTGGCCTGGTGCGCTCAGTATCTGCTCGACTGCCAGCAAGCCAACGGCTCCTACGTCGCCCAGGCACGCGCCCGCCGCGCGCGCGGCGCCCTGGCCCCAGTCTTGGGCTAGGGTTAGGGCATGCTCCTGGCGCCACTCCTGTCCAGCCTCGCGCCGCCTGGTGGTCCGCCCTCTTCAGCAGACAAAGCGCGAGCGAGCGAGTGCTCCATGGCGCTTGCGCGGTAGCCCATCGCATGGGGGCTAGCCGCCTGAGCCGCCCACGTCTGGCAGCACAGTGGAAATGATGTGGAAGTACTAAGTGGAAATGATCGCCGCCGCCGGCGTGCCGGCCGCTGCGCCGCAGGTGGGCGGCCTGGGCGTGGAGCTGGCGGTGGCACAGGCTCCAGAGATGATCGCCACCAGCGGCGTGCTAGCCAGGGTTAAGGAAACGCGCCGCAGGTGGGCGACCTGGGCGTGGAGCTGGCGGAGTGGGCGCGCCCGGAGGACATGGCGCAGCCGCGGCCGAGTGCGGCGCTCGCGCCGGGGCAGCCCGGCGCGACCTGCTGGCGCTGTCGGCCGCGGCGCTGGCAGCGGCGTCCGCCGCGCTGGCGGCGGCCGGGCGGCCGCTGGCGGCCGCGCTGCCGGTCGCGCAGGCGCTGTTCGCGGCCGCGCAGGCCGCGCCGGGGTCCTACGTCGACGCGGTACCGCCCGTCACCAGCCAGCAGGTGCGGCGGCGCTGGGCGGCGCGGCCCAGCGTCGGCGCTGGTCGACGTGCGACATAGACATGCGAGGGCCGTGGTATGGCAGGCGCTGTTCGTGCATGCGCGCCTGCATGCAGAGCTTCGGCGGCCTCAGCACCCGTCCCAGGCAAGGCATTCCCGCCTCCGGCACCTGGCAGAGCGCTTATGCCCGAAACGCCATCCTGCAGCCACCAGGAAGGCTGCGGCCTGCATGCGAGCTGCGCCGGTCACGGGTGTCTGCCTCTCCGGCTGCCTCGCCCGCCTCCAGCAGCGCCACGCGGCGAGCGCGCTGCAGCTGTACCCGTCCAGCAGCTGGCGGGACGATCTGGCGCTCGCGGGCGCCTGGCTGGGCCGCGTGACCGGGCAGGCCGCGTACGTCGCTGACACGGCCGCGCAGTGGGCGCCGCCGGCGGCCGGCATGCCCGGGCCGCCGCGCGTGTGGGACTGGGATACGCAGTGGTGGGCCGCCAGCCTGCTGATGTGGCAGCTGACCGGCGAGGCGCGCTTCCGGGCGCAGGCGCGCCCGCGCAGGCCCCACCCTGCATGTCGGGCAGGGGCTGACCGGCGGGGCGCGCTTCCATGCGCAGACGCGCCGGCACAGGCCTGGTCTCTGCAAAAAGAGCGCCTATTTTCACCCTCTGTGACATGCAAAGAGGACGCGCGTCCTTGCATGCTAGGCGGGCCGGCTGAGGCTGAGCACGTCAGGACGCCAAACGCATTGCGCATGCCACGCTGAAGCAAGGGTGCTTTGTTCGTGCGCTGAGCGGCGCCATGCATGCAGGACATTTGCGAAGAAGTTTGCCGGCAGCGAGCATGCACTGCGTCCAGGAAACCGAGGGCCACGCGTTACGGGGCGCGAACCGCCGCAGGTCGACGCGTTTGCGGACACGTGGACGGCCGCACCGACGACGCCCGGCGGCCTGGCCGTGCAGCCGGGCGCGCGCGCGCCGCTGCCGGACACGACGAGCGCGGGCCTGCTGCTCCTGCTGTACAGCGCGGCGCTTGACCCCGCGCCCGCCGCCGGCCCGCCCGCGTGCTGGGCGCGTGCGCAGCTGCGCTATGCGCTGGGCGCAGCCGGGCGCAGCCTGGTCGTCGGCTGGGGCCCCGATCCGCCGCTGCGGGCCGCCAGCCCCGCCGCGTCCTGCGCGGCGTCCGTGCGGCCGTGCAACGGCACTCGCGCGGGCAGCGCGGCACTCGCGGCGGCGGCGCCAAACCCGCACGTGCTCGTCGGCGCGCTTGTGGCCGGGCCTGCGGCGGGCGCGGGCGACCCATACAAGGACGTGCGCGCCGCGCCGGACGCCGCGCTGTCGCTGGACGCCGGCAGCGGCTTTGTGGGCGCGCTCGCGCTGGCGGCCGCGCAGCGCGACTGGGCCGCCGCATGCGATGCGCGGCCGGGGCTCGTGGGCGCGCTGGGCGCGCGGCTGCCGCGGCGCCTGTGGTAGGTGGTTGCCACGTTGCAT
>JAABUV010004000.1_pt1 | contig 18072 bp, 24 predicted proteins | sample 5559971 | NCBI WGS metagenome assembly JAABUV01 (sample SAMN10711881, study PRJNA513362) | rock metagenome | isolation source: Antarctica rocks | place: Antarctica: Victoria Land, Knobhead nord | collected 2015-12-19
GCTGGCAGGCCGGCTGTAGTCACTCAACTAGCCGACGTTCTGTTTTGCACCCATGCAGTAGCATGCATGCCATGGGTCCGCGGACCCTGGGAGGTTGTTATTGTGTGCTGTACCTGAGAGACTCAGACTCAACTCCAAGCTCTATCATTTCCTTCAGCTGACTGCGTGTTCTGCGGCACGAATGTGCCGTGAGTGCGTCTGCGAGTAGCTCCTGAGGAATCAATTCTGACCCTCGCTGCGTTCTGTGACTGGCTGCAGACTGCGCTCCGGTCGCCAGCGGATTACAAGTTATTGAGCAGATGGGAGTGTGCTTTCCATTACGGTGGTGTACATGTACACATGGCCAACGCCACTTTGCACTTGCACTGGCGCCGGGACAGGCAAACACCTCGCACGCGCATGCAGGGTCTAGCACGTGATGAAAAACCTGCATCAATGCAAGCCACTCAACCGTCGACTGCCCACCAATCTCGGTTCTCGTCCCGCGCTTGAGTTTCAAGCGCGCATCCGGCGCGCGCGCGTCAGCCCCGCAGCCTGCCCCGGTCCTGGAAGTAGCGGACCGTGCTGCGCGGCGCGGGCGCGCCGCGCCGCGCGGCCTCGGGGAACAGCTGCAGCAGCAGGCCACGGCGCTCGCCGGGCCCGGGCACGCCGCCCGCCGCACCTACGCCCCCGTGCGCGCGCGCGGCTCACCCGCGCAGCCGGCCCCGGTCGCGCAGGAAGGCAGCGCCTGAGGCGGGCGCGACCGCGGCGAGCGCGCCCGCGGGCTCGGCCCGGGGCCGCAGCTGCAGCAGGATGCCGTAGTGGTCGCTGGGGGTTATGGGGTAGTGCTTGCCCGTTTTGACGTCCTTGTGGTCCAGCACGAACTCGCCGCGGATGGCCGACTGGCCCGTCAGCTCGATGCGCTCGGCGGCCCAGCCGCGCAGGCGCAGGCAGAACCTGCGGCGCGCGCGCGCGGACACGCTTGTCCCCTCAGCGTGCGAGTCCTTGCACTGCATGGACGCCGCAACGGACAGCAGCCGCGGATGCGCATGCTCACTCACACGACTGGTGGGGCTGTGTGTTTGCAACGACGCCAAAAAAAAAAAAAAACACAAACCAAAAACAAACCCCGCGACCAGTCACATGCAGTGTACCTTTTTTGGAACGTGGATTGAGACCAGCGCACCCACACAGGCAGGCCCTGCGCTGCGGGCGGGCGGACCTGTCCAGGCGGCTCCGGTACATGTTCCAGCCTCCGAGCATGCGGTTCTTCTGCGAGCCCCGGGCGATGCGTCACCTGGAGCCCCTCACGCATGCAGGCGCTGCTTGAGCTCGCATGCGGGGCTCTGCCTCAGCGTGTGCGAAGTAGACGAACTGTGCTCTGTGAGCACGGCCCGCCACAAGAAGGCAGGCCGCTTGTTACGCTCGAGTGCTAGGGCAACCAGCGCAGAGGGGCGAGCTTGGGCGAGGGGAGCAGCACACCTGGCCATCATACGTGTAGCCAGGGTCGCCCTTTCTCAGCGCCAGCCACGGGTCCGCCCTGCAGGCGAGACGCTAAATTCAAAAGTCCAGCTGAGCAGCCCCTTGGCACTGAAACATGGACAACACAGTGTGACAACAGCGCCCCCGGGGGGCGCGCCCGCAGTTGACTTGCACAGGGCCTGGGCCACCCCCGGCCTGACCTGCTGGTGGCCACCCACTGCACAAGCCCCCACGCGGCACCGGCGCAGCAGGCAGCCGTCCACTGCCCCAGCACGGCCGGCCCATGTGCCTGCGATGCGAGCACAAGCCGCCGCGCACCAGCCGGGGGGCAGCGGCAGCTGGCCCTGCTCCTCCTCGATCCAGTTCAGGTCGCCACCGTAGACAACCTCCATGTCCCCAGCGCCCCGCGCCTCCAGGTACGCCAGCGCCTGCGGCCCCGGCGACCCGCGCCGCTCGCGGACCACTGCGGCCATGACCCTCGCGTCGATCCCGGCCAGCTCTGCTAGGATGGCCGGCCGGGGTGCAGCCCTTTGGAACGCCGGCAAGAGCTCTGCTTCCAGGTGCCAGCCATCCGCAGGCAACCATACGCATGGCGCGCTGTCTTCATTCTTTGCTCTACATCCATAGGTCTAAGGAATGCACATGTAAATAATGTGACCCAATTCTTGGGGTTTGCCTTGGATGCGTCACAGCAGGTGCTGAAGCAATCGCATGCTTGCACACGCTGGCTGCCAGCCGGCAAACAGCAGGTCGGCATGGTGAGCAGCGCTTCACCGGCTCGACGTAGACTGCGCCTGGGCATACACCGTATGCAAAATAAAAATAAAAAATAAAATAAAATAAAAAGCTGCTGCGGGGGGCGCGGTGCGTACATTCTGCAGCTGCACCACCCGCTCCGCATGGAACTTGTACTGCGCCCTGCGCGCGGCGCGTCGGCCCCTGGCGCGCAGCTCCGGCCACTCTGCAGCCTCTGCGGGCGCCTGCAGTGTCTCTGCGGGCGCCTGCAGTGCCACACAGTGTGTCGTGGTGTGTGCCTCGTCGGTGGTTGTCAGCATTGCATCAGCAACCTAGCCGTGGTTCTGCATGCATGCAGCATGGGAACAGCGTCGCAGGCGCATTGGCTCACATCGGGCTCTCCAGGTGGCTGACGGCGAAGAGGAAGCGGCCGCCAAAGGCGTTGGCGGAGGCGAACAGCACGCCGCGCTGCATCGATGAGTTTGGAAATTCTTTGTCAGCAAAGGCGGAGATGTCTGTGAAGGTGGCCTTGCGCAGGAGGAGCACGGTGTATGGGTTGTTCTGCGCGGCGGCCGGCTCTTTTTAGCTCCGTGCGCAGACCCAGCAGGCTGCCGAAGCAAGGAGTCCCGCACTGCGTGTAATCTACCTGCGGTCACCGCAGGGTGCATATGGACAGCAATCGGGGCTCACATAAAAGCAGTGAGTACTAGAAAGAGCTGTAGCGCAAAGCGACGCGACCTGGCTCACCTGGTTTAGGGGCGGGCGGTCCGGCTGGCTGGACGCAGTGTATTCCTGAAGCCAGGGCGAGTCCAGGGGCGCGAGCAGGTTGAACAGCTGAGGGGTAACCTCCTGCGCGTTCACGTATGGGTGCTGTGTCAAGCACGCAAGAGTCACCAACTACCGAGCAACGCACACCTGCAAGCACGTGTCTGGTATGGCCTGCGCATATTGCGCAATTCACACATAGAGCAGCGGCTGACCAAGAGCTAGGCGCACCTGCAGCATGATGACGTCGGGGAGCAACTGGGTGATGCACTCTCTGATGGCCTGCATCCTGACTGCATGGCTGGCTGGCAGGCCAGTGAACCATATGTTCCACGTCAAGATCAGCATGCTGGGCACTGGTGGCACCACATCCTCAAAGAAGCCGGCTTCATCGTCAGAGTCCATGGTCAGCGCGCGTGCAGCAGCACGAGGCCGTTGCCATGGTAAGTGCTACACACTCAGGTATGCGAGCAGGGGCGTGCAAACACGTTCCTCTGCTGAGATGTCAGTCATGAGCACATCCAAGAGACTGAGGATGTCTGTCCGAGCCCAAGCCTTGTGTGAGCCCAGCGCCAGTGCTTGCCCCGGAGAGCTCTAGATGGCAGAGTAGCAAAACCAGGCCCCGTGGCAGAGACCAGAGTGATATGCGGACAACGCATGTTCCAAGGTCAGCGAAAAAGTGTGTTCTCCCTGGGGGCCTTGATCCCCCGACCTCGGGATTAGAAGTCCCGCGCTCTTCCATCTAAGCTAAGGGAGATAGGGATTACGACAGCCGACAGAAAGATAGCCGTGCGCGTGTTTTTGCCTGTCCATGGCAAGCAAGCGAGCGACCGCTAAGCAACCTCCGCAGTCTCATGTGCCAACCTCCAAGACTTGGGAGTTCAAGTGTGCCTCCCAACTCCACTCAATTTGTAGGTTGAGCATCTCTGTAACGAGCAACCCCGGGCTGGTCGACATGATATGTGAACAGGACAGCAACATAGTGCGCTGAGACCGGCAGCCAGGAGCATAGGGCCCTAGGTCAGGGCAGCTCCACGCAGCATGCGCCTACCCCGCGGCAGCGGCCTCCACGCCTGCCGCCAGCAGCGCCAGCCGCGCGGCCGCCGCGCGGGCTGCCAGCTCGGCTGCGCGCGCCTTGCGCGCGGCCGCACGCGGCGCGGCCCGCCGGCCGGCCGCGCTGCGGAGCGCGGCGCGCGCGGCGCGCGCTTGCAGCCGCCACAGCTCGCGCTTCAGCGCCGCCACCTGCGGGTCGCAGGGCGAGAGACAATGGAGTGAGGGGGTGGAGCACGGCACGCACAACGCAAGCAGGCGCAGGGAGCCGCATGCGGCTCTCGCGCGGTTGACAGACGGCCCACTGTGGCTGGCGAGCCGCCTGCAGCGGCGCATGTGTGAGGCCATTGGGCCACTGCTAGCAGGGCAGCGCGCTCATGACCTGGCCGCGGGCTTGCCTGTGGGTTGTCCAGTGGCACGCGCCAGCGCTCGTCCGTGTCGTCCTCGCTCCGCATGCACGGGTCACCCTCGCCTGCACCCTGCCCCCACTCCCCCGGCGAGCCAAGTTCCAGACCGGCCAGCACGGCCGCGACGCTCGCGCCGCGCTCGTCAGAAGGCGTCGCGGCAAGTGCGCCCGCGCGCGTACCAGCCGGCGCCGTTAGCTGCGCGCCAGCCTGGTCGGCCGGCGCGGCAGACGCGGCGCTGCTGGCCGGGCCAGGCGCGCCGGTGCGCGCCAGGACGCTGCAGGCCAGCTGCTCGGGCGCGGGGTTGCGCCGCGCGTTTGCGGCAGGCCCAGACAGCGCTTGGTGCGCACTTGGGCCTGCTCTGGCGCCGGCTGCCTCAGGCGCGGGCTGCCAACCCTCGCTGGGACCCCGCCTCGGCTCAACCGCCGCCCCATTGCCGTCCAGGCTGAGCCAGCCCAGCATCGTCTCAAGTTCGGCGCTGCCGCGAGCGCCGGCGCGCGACGGCGCATCCGCTTCGGCAGCAGCTGGCGCCCTGCCGGCGCCCAGCGTGACAAGCCCGCTCTCGGGGACTGTGGCCCCCGAGGGCGCGCCACTGCCGCGCGCCAGCGAGCCGCCCTGAGGAGTTTGGGTCACACCGGGCCGTGCGCTGGCCTCGCGGTCCCGCGCGGCGGCCGCCGCCGCGGCGGCCGGGTGGGCGGGCGAGAGCAGGCGCATGCGCAGCGCGGGCCCGTGCGCGCGCGAGCCGTCCGCGCGCAGCTGCACCCACACGCGCTGCATGGGCCAGAATGCCGCCAGGGGCGCGCCCGCCGCGTCGAGGATGCGCGCCCAGCCCTCGCCTGCCGCGGCGGCTGGTGAGGGTTAAATGCAGGGTAGGGCCTGGCGCACCGCTCACAGGCTAAGGAACACATGTGTGACCAGGCAGCAAAGCAGGGCCGGATGCGGTTGGCGGGCCGCGAGGAGAGACCGGCTGCAGCCATTGCTTCAGACCTCGCGCATGGCAGGGCAGGCGCCGCGAGGCGCTGCCGCACGCGCCGCGCACCGCTCTCCAGGCGCAGCGCGCGCGCGGCCGCGGCCGCGAACGCGTCGCCGGGCGCGGCCAGGTCGGCGTCGGACTCGGCGGGCGGCGCGACGGCGCCGGCGCGGTCGACCAGGCGCACCGCGCTGCGCAGGTGGAAGCGCGGAACAAACAGCAGCAGGCCGGCCGGGCGGACCTCGTACACGAGCGCCTCCTCCACGTGCGGCTGGCTGCGCGCGCTCAGACAGGGTTAGGGCTAGCATGGTAGGGCCAGCAGGGCTGATCATACGGCTGGATTGTGGCATAAATATCGGCGCGCTGGCCGGAGACTGCCACGCGGGTGCTCTCTCCGTGCACGCCCGGCTGCAGAAGCAGGGCTGCATCACGGCGTGCGCCGGGCCGGGCGCTGCGCGCCTGGCGGCGCAGGCCTGCCAGCCGCGCTGCACTGCCGATGCGCCGCCTGTGAGCGGGGCCGACAGGTGTGCCGCAGTGCCCAGGCCGCCGGCGTAGTGCCCCACCGCTGCGCCATGGCACGGGCGGGGTGCTGTGAGGGGGGTGCGGCTGGACGGCCGGCCGCGCCTGTGCATGAGCAGGAGGAGGTACAGGGCGGCGCAGTCCTTCTGCACGCGCTTGGCCTGGCGGTGCCGCTCGTTCATCGCGCCTGCGCGGTTGGGATAGGTTTTGGGTTAGCCTACCCTAACCCTATGGCAGCAGGCACAGGAGCGCTCCAGCATGGCAGCGGAACTTGCAGATCGCACTCCCCAGCTTGCCAGCAGGACCGCGGCGGCTCCGCTGCGCGCCGGCAGGCCCAGGCGCACAGCTGGGTGGCTGCCAGGCTCGCAAGCTGCAGGCAGTCGGCCCCCCGGCAGCCTGGAGTGCGCGGGGGCGCAACCTGCGGCCGTGGCGAGCGGCGCGTGGGGCAGCGGCGGCGCCGGCGCGCCGCCGCGCTCGCGCGCCAGCGCGGCCAGCAGCTGCCGGTGCACGACCACGTCCGCGTAGCGCCGTATGGGCGACGTGAAATGCGTGTAGAAGCGCAGCGCGAGCCCAAAGTGGCCCAGGCCGCCGCCGCCGGGGCGGTCGTCGCCTGCAGGCATGTCCTCTCACCCCGAGACGCTCGCCAGGAGGGCGTGACGAGACCCTGAACTTGAATCTGAGACCCTGTTGCAGCAGCGGGCAAGGCCCGCCAGAGCAGCGTGCTGGACAGATCGGTGGCACATTATGCAGGGCCTCTTGCGAGGCCCATGGCACGCATGCCAAGGCATCACTTCCCCCGGGCCTGCACCACATGTGACGTCCTGGCTCTACAGCCACTGCTGCATCAGAGGCCGCCGTACTCTCACACGACCTTTGAACAAATTGTTAATTAGGGTAGGTTATAAGGTATACATTGCAGGGCTCTGCCCAGGGCCGGCGCGCCTGACGAGAAGTACTCCGCCTCGGACATCGCGCGCGTGGCGAGCGACTTGATGAGCGACGCGGCCGCGGGGCCCGCCGCGTCCGCCGCCGCGGCCAGCGAGCGGGCGAGCAAGGCGCCGCTCGCGGCGTCCAGCGGCGCGCCGGCGGCCGCGCACAGCGCCGCCACCTGTTGGAACAAACAGGCAGTGCAGCGTGACACACGAGCAGCGTTTGCGTTTTTTTAACTGCCGCTGTTCTTTTCGCATGCAACAGCTCGAGGGGTGCGCAGCCCAGACGTGCTCAGCTGCGCGCCTGCCATGCTGCACAGCCGCCACCCGCTCCTATGCGAGCATGAGCAGAGCGCTGCACAGCACCAACTTGAGCGCCAGCGTGCAGTGCCTGCCAGGCATTGGATGGGCCCGACATACCATAGGGCATGGCCGTGGAGGCAGCGTCATGCAGCGAGACCAAGTGTAAGGGGTGTGGCGCTACACTGCGAGGACCAACCTGCTTCCTAGCCTCTGTGAATGTGCGGTAGCAGGTAGCACGACGAATGATGCCGCACACTGGTGACCCAGTGAGGAGGCCCTGAGAGGGGCTGCACCTCAGCAAACGCCTCCGGGCGCGGCGGCGGGTGACGCCGCAGCAGCGCGGCGCCCGGGAACGCCGCATAGATGCGCTCGGCGACCGCCGAGTTGGCGGCAATCATCAGCTCGGCCACCACCGCCATCATCGGCACCTGCGCAGCACATCAGGATAGGGTGGGGTAGGGCCTACTTTAACCCAAAGAACCCCCTACGGATACTTGAGCCCGCTCCGCCTTCTTATGAACATGGAGGCATCCAGCCAGCTCCCTAGTACACTGAGTCGGCATGCGGATGCTGACTCCTTCAACAATTATGTCTGCTTTATACACATGTGTCCAGCTTGCACGTTGACTGTCAGCCGGTGTGTGAGATGCCACAGGTATGCGGGCTAGTGTCCTGGTTGCTGATGGGCATGCAAGCGCGGTGGTCATTTCACACACGCGCCTTATGCACAAGCCCTGCCTGTCAAGGCTTGCACAATGCGGCAGTGCGCAAGCGCAGCTGCCCCGCGCATCAAATCCTGGAACTGTCGACCCTTCCGCCAGTACCGCACGCACCTCACGCTTGGTAGCGACGGCGGTCGGATCGCCGTCGGCGCCCGTCTCGAACCGCAGCTCTGCGCTCTCCAGCTCCAACGCGCCCGCCTGCGCCGCCAACGCGAGAGCCCTCTGTGCACGCTGGAGCAATCGAAGCGCAAGGCGAGGTAGACTACGATGTTTGCCTCGAAACAACCTTTGTCGTGTCGCTGGCCGAAATAGTGCGCTGCCAAGCAGGCGCACAGCTTGCGTCGCAGCATGACGGGAAACTACACAGCAACCGTTCACGCCTCCTGCAGCTTGAGGTCACACACCTGCAGCCGCTCTGCGCGCCGCGACGCTGCGAAGCGCGCCAGCAGCGCCAGGCTGGTGCGCAGCGCGGCGCGCTCGGGCTCATCCGCGGGGAGGCTGTGTGCGCGCGGCGGCCGCCCGTCCAGCACGTCCTGCGCCTGCTGATACTCCAGCTGGTACCGCGACCTGTTGCAGGGTTGCAAGACTGAAAACCCTTAAGTAACCCTAAAAGACGCTGTAGCGCAGCATAAGGCGGAAGTAGCTCCTGTCTGGTAGTCTGAGGGCGAGCTGTGGGTGGCACCGTCTTCCAGCATGCTGCTAAGCCCGAGCGTCGACAAGAGAGAGCATCGGTCTGGCCTCCTGAGCCATGACAGCCCCGCGCTCTGTACGATGTGCGCCGGGCGGCAGGGCGCACCGGATGACGGTGCGCCCGAACCACGCGGCGCGGGGCCGCAGTTCGGCGTCCAGGGTCCAGACGACGCTGACCGCCAGCCGGTCCGCGCCGGCGCGCAGGCTGCCGCATCATGGCGCCAATGCGTCGACGGCGCGGCCTCTCGGCAGTGATGAGTTGGCATGCACCAGTCACATGCTTGTGATCTGTCGGGTGCTTCAGCGCAACCACAGAGCCCAGCAAGGGCCCCAGCGTGGCTCCTGCTGGTGCCGATGTCGAGGTGCGCGCGAGCGGCAGAACAGAGATAGGAAAGCTCTGAGAGAAGGAGGTCGCGCGCGCCTGCACAGCTGCTCCGACAGCAGCGCGGGCAGCATGTCGAGGCGGCGATCGGTCAGGTAGACGGTCGTGCCGCGCGCGGCGGCCTCGCCGTCCAGCTGCGACCCCTGCCGCGTGTGCAGCGGCCACTCATGCTCCAACACTACGTGCATCACTGGATGCATGGGCACTCTTGAGAGAGCCGCTGGCTAGGGGCTTTGCGGGTGCGCGGTGAGCCCCATGCAGCAGCGTCATCTGGCACAATTGCGCCCCCTGCTGCACCGCACCGGACGCGCTCATGGCAGCTGGCAGTCAGGGACGCGCAGAACTGGCAACAGTGGATAAGAATTCTACAAGCACAACGGTGCACGCATGGTGTGCCGGCCCTGCGAGACCTTGCACAGGCCGGTCGCGCATCTCTGCTACGTATGGCTGGTCGTCACTTTTTATTGCAACGCAACTTTTCTGCCAGTGATGCCACATTGATGCCAGCTCCTGTAGGAGCGTTGCGCCAGGCGCCCAGCACTGCGGCGGAGGAACGGCGGGCCAGGTGCCCAGCACTGCAGCGGAGGAGCGGCGGGGCGGGCGCCGGGCGCCGCGCCGCGCGCCTGCCGGACGAAGTGGCTGACATCTGCGATGTGCACGCCAATCTCGAAGCCGCCGCCCGCCAGCGCGCGCGCGTGCAGCGCATCGTCCACATCCGTGCAGCCTGCCGGCCGCAGCGGCGGCATGGGCGGACGAGACTCGAGGTGACCCTATCCTTAACCTAGTGCCTTGTGTTGTGTGTGGGGTTTCGCCTAGGTACATATGTACACATGTCATCCACGGGCTGCACGCACGATGCGATGCGAGCCCGAGCTCGCCCCAGGGGGTTGATGCTTGCAGCATGACCTAGGCCCAAGCCCCCCCGAGGGTCGATGCTCGCAGCATGACCTAGGCCCAAGCGCACCCCGGGGTACCGAAGCTGGCAGCGCGGCATGGGCCGGAGCGCGCCCGGGGGGTCGATGCTGGCGACGAGGAACTCGGGGCCGCGCAGGTCGCGCCGCGCGGCCGCCTCGGCGGCGGGCACGGCCCAGGCGGCCGGGTCGGCGACGGCCGGCAGCTCCGCGGCCGCCGCCGCGCTGAACGGCTGCCAGCGCACGCCCGCGCTGACCAGCACCGCCTCCGTCTCCGCCCTGCGCTAGGGTATGCAGCAGGGTATGCAACAGGGTATGCAGCAGGTCATGCCGTTATATATATAGGGTATATGGGGTAGGTATGGGGGATACCCTATACCCTAACCATATACCCTATACATAATGCCGCTCCGGCCAGACACAAGCCAGGCGTATGCTCCGGGACTCCAACCGTCGGTTGGAAGCTTGACGGCTGCAAAGTCGCCCATGGCATGCAGCACTCATGCTGCAATTGCAGTCCTTTCAGTGGCGCTGACCCCAGGCGCAGCGCGGCAGGGGTCGTGGGACGCGGGCGGCAGCACAGCAGCCGCAGCGCGCCGAGGGCGGCCGTGCGCGCCACGAGCGCTTCACGAGCTGGGAGGAGCTCTGGTGCGCATGCGGGCGAGCGGCTGGCAGAGCAAGCGCGCCAGTCACTGCTGCGAGCGGGCGGCGCAGGGAGGAGCCGGCAGGCAAGGGGGGTGGGGTAGGGCGGCGCCCACCGGTCGGCGCGCAGGTCCTCGTCACGGAAGCAGCGCGCGACCTGGTAGTACCGCTCCACACCCGCACAGCACAGCATCTGCTTGAACTGCGCGCGCCGGGCAGTGCGCTCGCATGCGCCGGGTGCCGGGCCCGCTCGGGTGCCGCCCGGGTGCCGGCCCCGCGCGGCCGGGTGCCGGGCACGCGGGCCGCAGCGCGCGGCGGCCCGACACAGCCAGCAGGCGCCAGGCCGCTCGAGCCCAGCAGCGACATGCGAGCGCATCCACGTTGCTCATGAAAAAGAGAGCTCCAAGGCGTCGTGCAGGCGGGGGGCGCGGCATGCGGGCGCGCGCGCCAGCTGCGGGCTCTGCGGCAGCGCGTAGAAGCCGCCGGGCTGCAGCCGGCTGGGCACGAGGAAGTCGCGCGCGCCCTCCGGCGTGGACCGGCACAGCAGCGGCGTCTCCACCTCCAGAAAGCCGGCCGCGTCCAGGAAGCGCCGCGCCGAGCGCAGCAGGGCCGCGCGCAGCCGCAGGTTGGCCGCCATCTGCGGCCGCCTGCGGGCAGGGCGTCCCCAGCAGGGGTGGAACGCTTGCCTCTTCCGCACATTATCCTTCTTTCTACCCTGGCGTTAAACAATCAGTGTGCGCATGGCAGTTTGGAGTGATGGAGTTTGTCTGTGGGAGAGGTCCTGTGAGGGCTCACAGGCCTTGGGCTTGCTGCGGCAGTCGCGCAGGCCGCACGCTCTGCGCTCCATACAGAGCCGCAGCGCAGAGCCGGAAACGCGCCCCCGCATGCGACGTGTGAGCGAGAGCAGTGTTAGCACGCGCAGCGCGCACGCGCGCGCATGGGCGCGGGAGCGGCGCACCGCAGGTCCAGGATGCGGTGGCGCAGGCGGACTTCCTCGCTGACGCGCGCGTCCGCGTCCGCGGGCAGGAAGGGCAGTGCCGCGCTGACCGCGTTCAGCACCGTCACCTGCGCGCCATCCGTGTCGCGTCAGCCCAACCCTAATCCTGCATCAAAACATCCTTCCCCGCGTCCAGCACCGTCTTCGCCTGCAGCGGGGCGGGCCGTCGAGGGCGGCCCCGGCGCCCGCAGCATGCCTGACAGCCTGCGGCGCTCCGAGCAGTGGCCGGCCGCTGCGAGGAGGCCGGTCTATGCGCTGGCTTGAAACACAGGCGGCCCGAGGCCATGCCGGCACTTGCGTGCTGTGGGGATCTCGCCGCGGCTGTCGACGCGCGCAGGCAGCGGCCAGGCATGCGGCGCATGCAGCTCGTGCCATGCAGGCTGGCGCCCGCTCGGCGCACGCGCTGCGGCCGTCCTGCGCCGCCGCGCTCTGCTGCGGCCATGCATGCGAGGAGGCGCGCAGCCGGGCGTGCGCCGCGCCGGGCACCGCGCCTCCTCAGCCAGCAGCTCGACCGCGCCGGTGGGCAGCTGCGGGTTGGGGTCCTTGCGCAGGCGCAGCGTGCCCGCCACGCGCACGACGTACTCCGCGCGCACGCGCTCCAGCGCGCGCGCCGCCGCCGGGAACTCGCCTGGGCTGCTCACCACCTGCGCCGTGCCGGCCGGCCCTTGGCTTCTCGACGGCGAGCTGAGCGCTGCTGGGCCGCGCCCCGGAACGCGCTTCACACCCCTGCGGGAGCCTGCTCCGCAGCCCGTGACGAAGAGGCGCGGGGGGGGGCCGGCCACGCGCGGCCTGGCCGCGCTCGCTGCTGCTCGGTGACAGGCGCGGCGAGGTGCGCAGCTCAGGCCGGGCCTCGCCGCCCGGGGCGCGCGCCTGGAGCAGGCCGGACGAGTCGCGCACATCCACAAAGCACACGCCGCCCAGGTTGCGCTGCCGGTGCACCCAGCCGCACACCGCCAGCGCGTCGCCCTCGCGCTCCGGGCGCAGCTCGCCGCAGGCCGCGCTGCGGCCCTCCCAGCTCATCCGCTCGCCGACCAGCGGGTGCGCCGGCGCGAGCTGCGGCGCCTCCAGCTCGACGGCGCGAGCGGGGGTCGTGGTCAATCGCCGCGAGCGCCAATGCCGGCCGCCCGCCGCGCCGGGCTGGCACCGCCGGACCGCGGCGGCTGAGGCTGCACGGGCGCCGGGCTGCGGCGGGCGCCATGACACATGTGCGCGGTGCCGACGCACGAGGCACTGCAGGCGCGCGGCCAGGCGGCCGTGCAGGCAGGCCATCCGGCAGATGCAGCCTTTCACGAGAGGGCGTGCATGCTCGTCTGTCACGGCAGCTGCATTCCTTCAAGCAGCAGGGCGCCCTCAGCGCAGGCGCCTGCAGCGGCTCTGCCTGATGTCGCTTCACTCCTCATTGTGGCACCGGGGAGACCAGCCAGACTCGTTCAGCAGGAACCTGCTGGAGGGCGCCTGCGGGCGCCTGCCTGAACAGATGCCTACTGCCAGGTGGGCGCCTGCGGCCCCTGCCAGGCCCCAAGCAAACCCCGACAGACTGTCATGGATGAAAGCAGGGCGACATGCGCATGTTCAAGGCAGCGCTGCAGGGAAGCACGGAGGGCGGCGCCTTGGCTGACACGCTGGCTTGAGGCCCAGGGGTGGCATATTGAGCAGTGCAGAGCGCCTGCCAGCCCTGGCATGTTCTGTGCGCCGCGGCGCATGCTGAGGGCCGTGACGCGCCTCCCGGCAGGGCAACGCAAAGGTGAAGGAGTGCCGCGAGGCGGCGACCGCGGCGGCCGCGGCCGCCGAGGCCGAGGCGGCGGCGGCGGAGGCGCAGCTGGATGCGGATGCCGACACGCCGCAGCCGCTGCACCGCCGGCGGCTGGCAGCGGCGGCCGCCTGATCGCGCGCCGACAGCCGCCGGCCGCGTGTCTGGCGCCAAGAGCGCGCAGGGGTGCAAGCGCATCCGCTGCGTTTCGTCGCCGTGTGCGCCGGCCCTGGCGCATGCCTGGGGCGTGGAGCTAGCCTCCCACACCGGCGGGGAGGGCCCTGGGGCTACCTCCCACACCGGCGGGGAGGGCCCTGGGGCTACCTCCCACACCGGCGTTGAATGCGCATGCGTTTATCGTCGAGGGCCGCGGCGGGCCCCCTGGCCATGAGCCTGACACCACGGTCCACACATGCATTGGACCGCTCATGCGCCAGCGCCGCATGCGGTGGGCACAGGGCCATGGGTGCGGCTAGGCTTAGGGTTGTGCCTGACGGGCTTGGAAGAGCGCGCTGTGCTGCATCGGGCGCGCGGGCGATCGGACGGTCCACCGCTGGATGCCGCCAGCGCGGGCTTCACTGCGGCCTTCTAGCAAGCCTTCTAGCGAGGGCAGGGCGTGGGTGGCTGCGAAGTGACGGGCAGCGCTGGCCGTCTCAGAGGGTGGAGAAGGGCGTCTGTGCTGCTACATGAGGAGCGCCGCGAGCCCGGCGGCTCCATGACGAAGGCAGCACTGGCGGCGGCGGACGGACATACCGCGCGCGCTCCAGCCTGAACGGCCTCTGGTGTGGGGAAGCATTGGCCCAATGACGGGGTCCCCGGAGGATGTGTGGTTAGGAACGCTGTCTGCAAGACTGACTGACCGGCATAGGACCACAGCATGAACGAGTTGGAGTGACATATTCTGCACCTAGGGTTGTGGGAGATTTTTTTGGTTCAGTATAGTGCGCGTCCGGGGTCCTCTGCCAGGCTGGCTAGCGCCCCTGCAGGCTTCAAAATTTTTTGCGGCACATGGCTGCTTTGGCGGCATGCTCTCCGCGCTTTAGCGCCTTGCACCCCCCGGAGCATCTCGATACAAGATGCTGCCATCTAGTGCGCACACCGCCGCGCACGGCTAGGATATGGTGACCATATCATATGCCTGCTTCCGCCCCGCCTGCATCCTAGTGGTCCTGCTGTCTGTGTCAGGGAGCCGTGGCCGTCCAGTGTAACAGTCTCTCCGCTATATGCCCGCCGGCATGCCCTGAGAGCACCTTCGTGTCACTGTGAGCAGCAGCAATGCTGTTACAGCATCCTGGGCACACAGCCGTACGAGGTCTGCTGCGCACGCGGTTATTACGCCCCATCCGGCTAGGGTTGCGCGTTACGCCCAGAGCCATTTGCGCGTGCCATGTCTGGTGGTGCGAGCGCGATGTGCAGGTCAGCCAGCTGCGCCGCTCCCGCCGCTGCCGGCGCTTCTGTGAGCAGGCACTGCCCCTGCGCGGCACACAGAGCACTGCTGACCCGGCGGCGCTACTGCAGCCTCTCGAGCAGCAGCATTGCAGTGTGCTTGGCGCATGCTGCAGCCTGACGCGCGCCCTGGGACTGCCGCGCACGCGCACCAACACCGACGCCGTCGGCTGCATGACATGGCGCCCTGCATGGCGAACCAGACACACACGTGCGGCCGCCAATCATGCAGGCGTGACCGACATGCGCAAGCATGCGTCAAGCTCGGCCAAACACTGGCCTGCTCTGCGCGAGCCAGACAGCTAGACGGCTCGGCGCGCCACGCGGGCGCCGCGCCTGCGCGGTTTTGGGGAATGCGATCACGTCGCGGATGCTGGCCGCGCCCGCCAGCAGCATCGCCCAGCGGTCCAGGCCAAAGGCCAGGCCGCCGTGCGGCGGCGCGCCCAGCTCGAACGCGTCCAGCAGGTAGCCAAACTGCGCGACGGCCTCCGCCTCGCCCAGCCCGACAGCCGCGAACACGCGCTCCTGCACGTCGCGCCGGTACGTGCGCAGGCTGCCGCCTGCGCGCGCGCACGCGCGCCGCCGCTCGCCGGTCGAGTGAGGGGCCGCCATCGCGGGGCCGCAATGCGCCGGCTGGGCGGGCGCCGGTCAGAGCCGCAGCGCGCGAGCCCGGCGCCGCTGCGGCCAGGGCCGGCGCCCAAGGCGCCTGGGGCGGAGCGCGCGAGCGCGCACAGCGGCTGCTGCTTCGTCGCGGCGCCGTGCCTCCAAATACATTAGGAGGCCTCCAAATACATTAGGAGGGCGCTGCGCGCCGCGCCGCGCGCACCCGCAACCTCGACGCCGTTGTAGACGAGGTCGTAGGCGAGCGCGCGCGCGCCGCGCAGGTCGCCGGCCGCCAGGTCGTCCGGGTGCGGCGCCGTGAACGGGTGGTGCAGCGCCTCCAGGCGGCCCTCCTCCTCGTTCCACTCAAACATGGGGAAGTCTGCGCGCTGGGCGCGTGCAGCCATCAGCGCTCAGCGCTTCGGCGCCTGCGCACGGGGTCTTCAGGCAGGCGCGGCACCCCTGCGGGCGGACGGCGGTGGTCTGCTCTGCAGCGCCGCCAGCGCCCTGCCCCATGCCCCCAGCTGCCTGCCAGGAACGGCGACCCCGCCTAGTGGCTCATCACCAGCGCCGGGCGCGCCCGCAAGGCTGGCCGCTCATAGCGACGCCCGCACCTGTCACCTGCTTGGGCAGCCTGCTGCGACCGTCCTCCCTGCCTGGGCGGAAGGTCGAGCACAGGCTGAGCAGGAGGCCGGGCGCGCGCCCGTGACCCACAGCAGCTCGTGGCGGCCGTCGCCCGCCAGCCCCAGCGCGCGCGCCAGGAACTGCCGCACGCGGTCCAGCGCGCGGTGCACCACCGGCGCCGGCCCCGCCGCCAGCAGCAGCAGATCGCCCTGGCCGCCGCGCCGGCAGGCCGCTGGACGAGCCGGCGATGCACCGACAATGCGAAACCTTGCATTTGGATCTCTCGGGCGGGCTGCTGCAGTCAGGACCCTGCCCTCATCCGCTGGCAGAAGGCGCGAGTCGGGCGTGCAGCACGACGCACACCCGTGCACGCAGCGCCACTGTCCCCGCCAGCGTGCAGGTCCTCACTGCCAACCCCATCCCCGGATACGCTCGCAGAACGGACATGCTCTTGGAGCGGGGTACTCACCAGGTGCGACCCAGACGCGATCCGCACGCGCCTCACAGCTAGATGCTGCCCAGCGGCGGGGGCCGCACCGGCTCTGCAGAGCAGGCTGCGATCAAGGCCGCCTGCTGCTCGGGCGCCAGGCCCTCCCGGACAGGTTTTGCGGCGTCCAGCTCACCCGCGGGCCCCACGCGCGCGTGCACCAGCCCGCCCGCGCCCGCCGCCACGGCCTCGCCTGCCGCGGCGCGCGGCGGTCAGGGCGGCGTGCGCCTCGGCGTTATCAGTATCGCCGGCCCATCTAGACACAGCCTTGCGCTCGCATGCACACCGCTTGCGCCAAGGCGCGCGGAGGCGCAGGCAGGCCGGCGCAGCAGTGCAGGACAGCACTGAGCGCAGGGCGCCCTTGCAGGGCTGCGATGCGGCATGCGGCGCCCGCAGCGGCACACCTGCGACGTCGCCCTTGGCCTTGACGCGCGCGTTCGAGATGCGCTGGCCGTCCGGGACGCGCATGGCCTTCACGATGCCGCCGGCCGCCAGCGCATCAACAAACACCCTGCGGCGCCTCGCACGCTTTGGCTTGCTGCGCCGGGTGGTGCCGCGGGCGTCCGCCAGCGGCCGCGCGCTGTTTCGCATGCAGGTCGCACACCCGGGCGCGAGGCGCACCGGGCGCCCGCGCGACGCATGCATTCTGAGTTCCGAGCAACCAGGGTTCCAGCTCTAACCCTACAAGCCACCCGCGCTCAACAGGGCCCACACGCCGCGAGGCCGCCGGGCGCCGCGCCGGAAGCTGCATCCGCGCACGGCGGCCGAGACGTCCGTGTGCTCCAGGCCGTAGCGCAGGTCCGGCTTGTCGCAGCCGTAGCGCTCCATCGCGTCTGCGTAGGTCAGCCGTCGGAAGGGCCCCGCCAGGCGCACGCCCGCCACCTGCCCGCATGGCCGAGCCTGAGCTGGCCGCTCTGGCCCTGCCCTGCCTCGCACCGGGCGAGCAGGGCAGGCTGGCGGCATGCAGCGTGCGCGCTCGCAGGCTGGCGTCGCGCCTCGCGGTCGGGCGCGTTGGGGCAGCATCGGCCGTGACGTGCAGCAGGGCCTGACAACCAGAGGCATCACCAACCTGCTTGCTCTCGTTGGGTGTCGCGAGCGCCGCGATCACCGGGCACAGGCACACCGCTACGCTCCTGAGGCACATGTCGATGTGAGCTCACAGTGTGTGCGGCAGGCACGGCGGCATCGGGACGCCCAAGGCCTTGCACAGGGGGCGCCGCGCTGCGCAAGCGGGGTGGGGCTATGTCCGCGAGGCGCGTGCGCGCGCCTCCTCAAACACGGTGCGCACGAGGTCCTCGGCCAGCGCCATGACGGCCTCCTGGTCCATGAAGGCCATCTCCATGTCCAGCTGCGAGAACTCCGGCTGCCTGGATGGGCCGGCATAGGGTTAGAATAGGGCAGGTAGGGTTAAGGGATAGGGAAGGTCATCATGACGCGGCGTTCAGCAACCACCGCTTCAGCTGGAGCTGCGCATGTGTCATTTGAGGCACATGCATGCACATGGATCAGCGCAGTGCATCATGCATTGTTGCAGAGTACAGCCATTTCAGCATAGCAATGCGGCGCGGCCGTTTTCTTGGAGGACGATTCGCAAAGCACATGCGCGAGTATGCACAAGCGCGAGTGTGCCCGACAGCCTCCGGCCCCGGCCGCAGCGGCGCGACCGCGCGCACCGGGCGTCGTTG
>JAABUV010004003.1_pt1 | contig 18068 bp, 25 predicted proteins | sample 5559971 | NCBI WGS metagenome assembly JAABUV01 (sample SAMN10711881, study PRJNA513362) | rock metagenome | isolation source: Antarctica rocks | place: Antarctica: Victoria Land, Knobhead nord | collected 2015-12-19
GCGCGGCGCTCCCCGGCCCCTGCCCGGGGCTGTGCTGCCAAGCAGTGCAGCATGCAGCAAGGGCTCTGCGTTCTTTCTTAGCACCTGTGCGCCCGCACCGAGCGCTTTTCCGGGACCGGCCAGAGTGCGTACGAACAGTTTCACACATTCGTCTCGCCTACCTGGTTGGCCAGTCCACCTCTTGCGGAGGAGCGCTGGGAGGCCAGCGCTTGGGTCAGGGAAATTCAAGGGCACAGCAGGCAATAGGGCACAGCAGCTCCGCAGCATGCGGCCCGCCCAGCCGCGCCGCGCGCGCGCAGGCGCGACCCGCGCAGCCTGCCGGAGAAGCGCAGCGCGCGCAAGGTCCGCCTGCACACCAGCCTGGACGACATGACCGCGGCGGCGCTGCGCGCGGCAGCGGGCGCGGCGGTGCCCGTGGGGGCGGCTGCCTAGGGCCGCGAGGGAGAAAGCTAGCCTGGACGACTGGGTGTCGGCTGCGGTTCCTGCTTTGCTGCCAGTGCTGATGGCAGCAGCTTGTGGCCCTGCCTTGCTGCCGCCGCTGTCTCTTGAGCGCTGCCGCCGCTGTCAAGAGACGGACCTTGGGCGCTACATCTCCTGCCATGCTGCATCGGGGTTGAAGGTGAAGCAGGCACGGTGCGTGACTGGCACAGCGCCTCAGTGCCTCAGACCTCAGACCACGCTCTGTCTCGCCTGGGAAGCAGAAGTGGCTGCGTGCGACGCGCGGCATGTGTGCGGCTGCAGCCTGAACAAGCTGATGTGGGTGTTGCGCAGAGTGTTGCGCAGGATGTGCAACTGCACCTTCTGAACATCGCGCAGCTTTGTACAGATTGATTGTCCGGGTTGTTCGGGGCACTGACCCGTGGGCCCAAGCTCTGGCACACCACAGCCCAGACAGGCTGGTTCGCACGCAGCTCGGGCCCGCGTCCCCTGCCAGAAATGCGCACTTGTCTGCCCGGAGCTGCACACCAGGAGCGCCGCAACCGCGCGGCCTCCCGGCCCGCGCAGGGCGTGCGCGCTGAGCTGCCCGTGCACCACCCGAAACCGGCAGGCAGGCATCCTGCGAGCGACTGAATAATGCAGAGCCCGTCCTTGCTTCGGCGGGATGCGTTCCAACGAGCTCGCCGCATGCATGCATGCATGCATGCGCGCGATGCTGTCCTGGGGCTGCTGTGATGCAGTGCCCCGCTTGTTCAGGTCATCCCCTGCCCATAGTGTCGGTCACTGGACAAATCATCCTGCTCAGCCTCTGGGCGTCAGAGGCCATGTCACGCATGGCATTGCATGCTCCAACCCCAAACCCCACCTGCATCCACCCTTCTCTAATGCATGTGGCTGCACCCGCCACACGCTGGGCGCAGGCAGCAGGCATGCCCAGGAAAAACAAAGTCAAACCCTGCACATGCTCTGGGTCAAGCCCGCTCCCCGCTCAGAGCTCAGCATGCGCCGCCGTCCCCGTCCCTTCACCAATGACCGCGGACCGACGCGGGTGCGCACTCACCCGCCGCTCAGAGCTCGGCATGCGCCTCCTCATCGTCCTCGTCCTCGTCGCCGGCGCCCGGCCGCGACAGCGCCTCGGCCGCGTCGTCGCCCTCCTTGTCCTCGCCCTTGGCCGCCGCCAGCTCCTCCTGCGCGGCGCGGCCCGCTCGGCAACAGCGCCCTCAGCGCCCTACCCCTACACTAATCCCTATACCCTGTGCCCCATCCCTCCCCTTGGCGGCCGCATCAACTGCTTGCACAGCGCGCTCACAGCATCTGCGCCCTCCGCGCCCACCGCACGTGCGCCAGGCTCGCCTGGCGGCCTGCAAGAGCGCTATCACCGCGGAGCTGATGCGAGCTTCCCGGCCGAGCGTGCATGTCCTGGGATGCACTGCTGACACCATGCAATCGTAGACGGGCGCCTTGGGTTGGGACGCAGCACCCTGGCCCTGGTGAGCTCATCCAGGCGCACGGCAGTGCACTCAGGCTCAGTGCGCCAGCGCCAAGCAGCGCGCAGCCCTGCTGTGGCCATTGCCCGCCATACGAACGGCTATTGGACTGCATATATCGCGGTACGTACTCTACAGGCGCCCCCTACCCTAGCCTCATACCCTTCTGGAAGCGCACCGCCTTGCGCTTGGCCTCCGCCTCGGCCGCCTCGGCCTTCTTCACGGTGATCGCGCCGAACATGGTCGTCTCGGCGTCCTTGCTCTTGCCCCAGGTGGCGGCGGCGAAGTCCTCGGCGTAGCGCGCGTCGTCGGTGACCAGCACGTTGTCAAAGATGCTGCCGCTCTTGACCTGCGCGCGCGCGGGCGGCGCGTCGCTCCCCGGGCACCCCTGCCTGGGTGGACAGCGCTCTGCAGCCTGCCTGGGCGCGTCGGCGCGCGCCTGTCTGGGGCCTGTGTCTGCTACGAGCAGGCATGGCGCGCGCAGGCCAGTGACCATCAAAGGAGCTCAAGTCTGGACTCTGAGGAATGGCAGTACGCATGCACGGCGCCGGAGCTGAGGCGCGAGCGCGCGCGCGCCTGCCACAACTCGAAGCCGACAAACTTCAGCGGCGGGAGCTTGTACACGTCGGCCTGGGCCTCGTACTCGGGGTTGTCGATCATGGGCGCCTGCGCAGCGCGCTTACGCCTCGTGAGCGGCCTGCGTCGAGGCATAGGAGCACAGGTGCGCTTCGCATGGCAGGCGACGGCCGGAGCTCACAGGAGCGTCCAAGCGCGTGCTGCACGCACTCGTCCCCCCGACAGGCCGGGTGCGCAAGGCCGCCGCCCATGCCATGCCCTGGTTGGCGCGCACTGGACTCATGCAGGGCCAGAACGCTCCAACACATGGGCTACAAGGCCCCATGGTGCCGGCAGACAGGAAGACGCAAGGCGGCTCAGCACTCCGGCTCAGGGCTCAGGGCGAGGGCGGCGGGCGCGCGCCTCCCACAGGCCCTTGTAGGCCGGGTTGGGGATCTGCTTGGGCGTCCAGGGGCCCTTGAACTCGGGGTTGGGCAGCTGCGGCGCCTCCCACGCGCCGTCCTCCTCCTCGTCCCACTCCTCCGGCTGCGTCGCGTCGGGGTCGGCGATGGTCGCCGGGATGTCGTCGTGGCCCTCGGGCTGCGCCCCGCGCTCCGCCCCAGGTCGGCAAGCAGCGAGGCGCGGTGCAGCACAGGGAGGCAGCTCAGCGCTCCAGGCAGGTCAGCGAGCTGTGTGCAGAGGAGCCAGGCACGAGGCTGTAACAGGTCGAAGCCGGGAGCCTCTGCACATGATGCGGACTTGCGGCTGGCGCGTGCGGCGCGGCTGGTGGCGACCTCGAGAGCTTCAGACGCAGACAGCAGTGCAGGCAGGACTTTATCATCATGCCATTGAACGTCGGGCATTGCGAAGCAAAATCCGACTGCGAGCGGAGCCGGCAGCTGCACCTTCTTGTCCTCGGGGTCCACGATCGTGGCCTGCTCGTCCCAGTCCTCCGGCTTGGTCGCCTTAGGGTCCTGCGCAGCGCCGCGGGGAGCCTCGGCGCCACGCTCACCACCGCCACATGCACAAGGTTGGTCAGAGGGCACGTCACTGGACGCTGGCTGATGCATGCCCTGCTCGCCGCCCACGTCAGCACAGTCACTCAAGCATGCCGTGCAAGCGACAAACCTCAGCAGCATCGCCGGCATGCGCTGCAGGCTTGCCGCAACAGCAGCAGCCAGACCTTGATTGCGAGCAGGGCCGGAGGCGCGCCGCGGCGCACCCGGATCTGCTTGGGCGCCTCAAACTCCCAGTCCTCGTACAGGCTGCCCTTGGCGGCCTCCTCGTTGTCGATCTTGATCCGGTACGTGTTGTTGGGCATCAGGTGCAGCGTGTACCTGCGCGGCCCATGCATGAATGATTGACTTACAGCCATGTATCAGCAAACTGGGGCAGCTTACGGGCCGTGCGCGTCAGCGGCCCATGCCCTGACCCTAAACCCCACACACTCTGGTCCTGGAGCGCAGGAGCGGCGGCGCGTCAGGCTGGCGGCCAAGCGGGGCGGGCCGGCGTACACATGCGTCAGCTCGTCCGTCTTGCACGCGGTCGTCTTCTTCGTCTCCAGGTTGCGGCCCTTCTTGTCGGTCAGGATGGCGTGCACCTGCGCCGGTTGGGCGGGCTCCTCAGGTGCTGCGTGAGGGCGCAGGCGGCGCAGAAGGCGCGCGGCCAGGACGCCTGCGGCCAGGAGGCGTGCAGACCTGCCTCACCGGGCACCCAGCGACACACTGCCGCCCCGGCGCCACGGCGCAAGCACCGCTGAGGGTGCTTAAAGGCCCGTGCCAAGAGACTGCCTCGCACAAGGGCTCGTCAGAAACGGGGAGCCCGGTTGCTGTGCCAACGGGCATGCTCGGGGGCTTCGCATGTAAAGGGCCCTGCATCCAAAGCCGGGTGGCACTGTGACCAGGCGGCGGGGCACCTTCTGGGTGGAGTAGCCGCAGATGTCGGGGCCAAACATGACGGAGTACGGGGTGTCGCCGCCGAACGTCTTCATCTTGTCCTTGCTGCGCGCGCGCGCGGAAAGTCACGCACCGTCACAGAGGAGAGGCGGAAGCCAGCCACGGCCTCGTCCAGAGAAGGCCAGCGGCTGGGCAAGAGGTCAGGCGGCACAGGGGCCCGCAGCATGCAGGACATGAGTCAAGCCCGGCCCCGGTCCTCCGGGAGCAGCGCGCCGGCCCAGGGGGGGTACCGGAGCGCGCGCCGTGCGCACCTGCTGGTGGGCAGCAGCTTGATGTAGCCGCCGCCGCAGTCCAGCTTCTGCGCGTGCTTGACGGAGAACTGCACGACGAGGTCCTTGCCGGTGTTGTCCACCTCGCGCGGCATCTCCGCCCAGATCGTGTGGAAGCGGTGGTCCGGGCTGGTCTGGATGCCCTTGTCGCCCTCGGCGTCCCCGTGCCACTCGCCTGCGCGCCAGCGCCTGAGGTTGGCGGGCGCCGGCAGCCTGGCAAACTCGGATCAGCCGCCTGCGCCCTGTGCGTAGGATCTCCCTGCCAGTGGTGGGTGCGATCACCGGTCACAGGCTGCCAGACGGCACAGCATAATGCGCGTTTGTAAAACGGGGAGTGGATGGGGGCGCCTGAGGCAAAGGGCCAGCAGACTGCACGCCGCGCACCCGCCGTGTGCTGCCAGTCCCCGGCCTGGCCCTCTTCCCGCTTCCAGTCGCTGCTCTGCCACCTGTCTGTCCACTTGTCTGCGCACAGCGGTGCGTGCCTCAGCCGCTCAGTGCGTGATCATGATCTCGCGCAGGGTGTCGCCGCGGGAATATTTATGATGCAAGATCAAACAGCCACTGAAAGGCCCCGTGAGGACGATGTTTCCGCCTCCACAAGCCACACCATCTGCACAGTTGCACAGGGTGCGGCGATCAGCGCGGCAGCCGCACCATCAAACTTTTCCTCAAAGTACACCGCGCAGTGAGCGGCCGCCACGCAGCACAGCAGCACACCGATGGCCTTCATTGCCCTCATTGCGCACCCACGCGACAGAGCAGCACACAAAGAAAGGAGGCGCTGATGAGCTTCCCGCGCAAAGCGAGGAGCTGTACAGGGCAGCCCTATATGCTGGGTCCCTGGATGTCCAAACGAGGCAGAATGCCGTTGCAGCCTGTCTCTGTCTGCGTTGAACACACACAGTGCACAGCTATCTTGTTCACTGCCCTGGTGGTCGGTCTCCGTTGCTGTCATGGGGCGCGGGGGGCAGCACTCGCTGGAAACCGGCCCGCCCGTGGGCCTGAACGTCCCGCCAGACCCCACGGCAAGCCTGGCGGACGACCCGGTGTTTGCGCCCTTCGCGCAGGAGGCGTTCGATGCCAATGACTTTGCCAGCAGCGCGCTGGCGGGCTCTCAGAACACGGCGCAGGTGCGCACGCGGACGAGCGTGGGCGCTGCGCCTGCTGCATCAACCGCAGATCTGCACAGAGTGCACCTGCGGAGCGCGCAGCATGCAGGGCGTCCAGGCGCACGGCCTGCAACTGCCTGGCGCGGGCATGCAGGCCAAGGCGGAGCAGCTGCAGGAGGGCATACGGATCCTGGACGCCCGGCTGCGCGGCGTCGTGCTGGCCAGGCAGGGCGAGCTGATGGCGCAGGCGGACCGGCTGCGCGAGGCAGATGGAGCAATGCAGGCGCGCCTGCTGGCTTCACTCGCCGCCGCTTTGAATGTAACCCGTGGCTGTGGCGAAATGCACCCATGTGACTGCTGGGGAGGACCACATCACAGTCGCTGCCGCTTTAAATACAAACCGCGGCTATGGCCAGACGCACCCGTGTGAGTGCTGGGGTACACCACTTCACAGCCACAGGCAGCGATGTCAGCTCAGCATGCTGGCTGAAGGCCCGCACTTGCCAGTGTGTCAGCCGGACTCGTGCGGTGCCTGCCGACGCCAGGGGCAAGGCAGGGCGTGGCACGCGCGCGACGAAGCGGGCGCGCTGTGTCCGCAGGGCATCAACCTGGCTGTTGAGTCGCTGACGGCGGCGCTGCGGCGCGTGCGCGGCGAGGTGGCCGCGCCGCACGCGGCGCTGCGCGGCCAGGCGGCGCAGCTGCGTAACCTGCACGCCACGCTCGACCTGCTGCGCCACCTGCTGCACCGCCTCAAGCTGGTCGCCAAGCTGCGCGTGCGCGCCCGCCCGCGGCTGTGCCCCCGCAGTGGTTAGGGTTAGGGGTTAGGCTTATACATAACCCCTAACCCCAGCACTCGCTCGCGCCGGGATGGGACCTGCCGCCTTGGCCAGCGATTGCTCCGCATCGCGCATTGCGGCCAGCTCCTGGTGAGTCTGACGCGCGCACGCCCGCGCGGCGCAGGCGCAGCTGGCGGCGGCGCCGCCAGACGGCGCCGGCGCGCCGGGCGCGCTCGACCTGGCGAAGGCCGCGCGGCTGCTCAGTGACGTGGCCGACGTCGGCGGCGAGGCCGACCTGGGCGGCCTGGCCGCGGCGGCCGCCGACGACGAGCTGCTGCGCTCCGCCGACCAGCAAGTCCGCGCGCAGGTGGAGGTGCGGCCAGCCCGTGTCGCGATCGTGCCCTTGCTGTCGGCGCTGCGCCCTCTATGGGTAGACATGGACGGTGATGCACGGCACCAAACAGTGGAGTGCACGCGGCGCACTGCCGACCTGATCATGCCTGCCGCCGCAGCAGGCAGCTGCTGCGGCCGCCGTCGCAGACAGCGGTTGCTCTGGTGGCACCAGCTGGTCCGTGGCCCGGCAGAGGCGGGCGTCCCACAGCACGCCCACTGCCCGCGCGCTGGCCGTAAAGTGACAGGCCTGTTTGCCAAGGTTCAGGGTCTTGCAAGCGAGAAGCTCTGCTTCAGAGCTAAGACATTGCGCGAACGTGAAGCCCTGCAGGACCCGGGCTGCGGGCGAGCTGCGAGCGAGGCCGCGTGTGCGTGCCGGGAGGCCGCTGACCGGAGCGCGCCGGGTGCGGCGCGCGGCAGGCCGCGCTGCATGCGGGCATGGACGCGCTGAGCCAGGCGGAGGTCGGCAGCGCGCTGCAGGTGTACTTCAACCTGCGCGAGCTGCCGCAGGCGCGCGGTCCCGCCTGCCCGCCCCCCCGCCCCTCGCGCCCGCGTGCGGTGGCGCATGGGCCGGCCTGCGGCGTATTAACGCTGGAACAATGCCCTTTGGCTCTCATTGAGTTGTCCCATGGGCTTGCTGCAGGCCACCGCAGTGCGCATTTACACGCATGCGGTCAGTGTCAAGAGTGCCTGGGCCGCCCTGTGCCGAGGTCGAGAGCAGCTCGCGCCATGGCGCTGCAGGCTGTCGCGGCGCTCGTGGATGCCCGCGCTGGCGGCGTCGAGGGCGCGATCGGCGGCGCGCTCGACCCGCGCCGCCTTGCGCCCGCGGCCGGCGGCGCGCGCGGGCCGGCCGCCGTGGCCGGCGCCGGCGGCGCTAAGCTCGGCGACATCGTGTGGCAGCGCCTCGGCAAGGCACGCAGGCGGGACGCCGAGTATGGAGCGGGGCGGGGCATGCTCACAGAGCACGTGCCTGCTGTGCTTTGTCTGCACGGACATAAATATTGTGTGGCAAGCCTGGGATCCTCACTGAACAGAGCTGCAATGGAAGCCTTACGCAAGGTGACGGGCAGCTCAAGAATTTGCAGAGCCGCCTTGCTATGCAGGACCAAACCTTGCAGTGGCTGCTGGCAACCGCGCGCGCCACGGTACCATCGACCGCAGCTCAGGCATGGGTGAGGCGCAGGGGGCTCAGGGAGCGCGCGCGCGCGCAGGCGCTGGAGGCGCTGCACGCCGCGGCGGTGGCCGTGTGGCACCTGCAGCGTGCGCTGGCCAAGAAGCGCGACCCGCTCTCGCACGTCGCGTTCGCGGACGCGCTGGCGGCCGCCGGCGCGCCGCCGCCGCTGGAGCGCTTCTGGTGCGCCAGCCCGGACCGTGTGGGAGCTGCTGCTATGACAGGGAGGTGGTGGAGACCACCTGCTGTGCCTGCGCCAGGTGCGCGGCTCCGCGGCATGCTGTGCCCTGACGCCTGCATGCCCGCAGCCCGGCCTGGCCGGCCGGCGGCTCTTGTGCCGGGGCTCGGCGCGCACGGCGGTGTGGTGACAGAGCTGTTCGCGTGGCCATGCCCGCGCTGCCAGCCCTAGTCTGCCGCAGTCTGCGGCCGGGCGCGCCCTGGAAAGGACGGCCGCTGAGGCGCGACGCCGCGCGCCGCGGCAGGGCGGCGGTGACGCGCGCGCTGGCGGCGGCGCTGGCCACGGCGGCCAACCCGGCGCGCGGCGGCCTGGTGCGCGAGGCGCTCGCGGCGCACTTCCCGCGCCTGGTGGCGGCGCTGGAGGACACGCTGGGCCGCGTGGCGCGCGACACGCAGGCGCGCCCCGCCCGCCCCTCCCCCCCGGACAGTATGCGCAACCTGGCCAACTTGAGGCAGACTTCATAGTGTGTGCGTGTCAGTCAGAGCCTGGCGCCCGCCCGCCCCGCTGCCTGCAGCCTGGTCCCGGACCGGACGCCAGCGTGCCCCTCTCTGAACCTCATCGAGCTCGAAAGCGCCGCTGAAGCACGACCTAAGGCTGGGGCGAACCGCTCGGCGCATGCGCCCAGAACCATGGTTGGTCAATATGAGGAGGCCCTCCTTAAGGCCCTCCCGCTGCTGTGGGACCCGGCGCGCGGGACGCGCCGGCGCCGGCGGCGCGCGGGCGCCTGCGGGTGGAGCGGCTGAAGAGGGGTCGCGCGGACCCTGGGCAGGTCAAGGGCGCGCCCGCGGCGGTGGACGACGCGGGCGCGGCCGCCGTGCTGGCCGCCGCGGCGCCGTTCCAGAACGGCTACCTGGGCGCCGCGCTGGCGCGCATGACCGACGCGGTGGCGGCCGCATTCCCGGGCGGCGCGCGCGCGCTGCCCACGTCGGCCGAGCTGCAGAAGTGCATTGGGCGCGGCCCCCATGCGCTCCGCCCGCCCCCTCGCTGCACCTCCGCCCACCGCTTTACTGCGCCTGGGCGAGCGTGCGCGCTTGCGAACAAACCTTGCCGGGCGCGTGGGCGTATGTGGGGGGCTGCCCTCGCGGACGCCGGGCGACCGCGCCGCAGACCCGCGCGGCGATGCGGCGGCCGCCGCAGCTGCGCGGGGAGAGCGGCAAGCGCGGGGATTGCGCCTGCCTTAGCCCGAGCGCCGCGCGGCGAAGAACGCGTCCGCGCTGGCACGCAGGCGCCTGCACGAGGAGCTCAAGGCGGCGGGCGACAGCGCGCGCCTGTCCGTGCAGGTCGCCGCGTGCGCGGGCAAGGCGCTGCGCCTGCTGGCCGACAAGGCCGAGTACATGACCGCCACCGGTGCGCGGCGCCGGCGCCCCTACACTATCCTACCCTACCCTACCCTGTCCTAAGTACATCACCGCCACCGGCGCGCGCCCAGGAGCGCCCTGGGCGAGACCCGCGGCCTGCCCACCCCGTGCGTACATAGGCTCGCATGCATGCTTGAGCCGCCCAGCCCGCCCTCGCTCACCCAAACCGCGCCGTGCACGCCGATCGGCATCCGCGCCGCGCACGCACCCAGCCCCGCCTCGCGTCAGTGCGCCTCCCGCCGCACCAGCCCCGCGTGCTGAGATGCGACGGACGGCGCAAGGTGCCCGCCGGCCATGCGCTTCCGCACACCAGCCTACCGGCGCGCTTGGGACTGGCCCTGTGGTCACTCCGCCTGCCCGCGCGGCGGCAGGCCCCGACCTGCGCAGCGTGGCAGGCGCGTGCACGGGCGGCCAGGCGCGCAACATCGCGCTGTGCGGGCAGCTGGCCGAGGTGCACCGCTCGCTGGCCACGCTGCTGCCGCGCCTGCCGCCGCCCGCCGCCGCAGCCCTCGCGTGCGCCCTGCCCCTCCCCAGCCGACGTGTCTCAGTCTCGCGAGCGGCCATGCCTCTCAAAATTGGGGCCGTCCACAGTGCATGTACGCGCGGGTGTTGCGCGCACCGTGGAGGCAGGACAGCGCCCAGCAAGGCGCGCCTCTTAGATTAAGCACAGTGTGCGGCGCTGCCAGGCCACTGTCTGAAGCACAGCCGTACGCACGCCTCCTGCCAGGCTCTGCAGTCGCCGAGCGACGGCGCGCGCAGGGCGCCGCTGGAGGCGGTCCAGGGCGTGGCGGTGCCGCTAAGCCGTTAGTTGACGCACAGCCGTGCGCGCAGCTCCTGGGCGTCTCTGCGGTCTGAGTCGCCGAGCGGCGGCGCGCGCAGGGCGCCGCTGGAGGCGGTCCAGGGCGTGGCGGTGGACGCGGTGGTGCCGATATTCCGCGCGGCGGTGGAGGCGGCCGAGGGCGCGCTGCTGCGCATGCATGAGCAGGGCTTCGGCGGCGACGCGCCGCCGGCCGTCGCGGCGCCGTCGCCGTACATGGCCGAGCTGGCGCGGCAGCTGTCGCACTTCCGGTGCGGCCCCGCGGCCCCGCGGCCCCGCGCCGCCGGCGCCGCCCCGCCCGCCGCGCGCGCGTGTGCGCGCGCGTGCGCCGGCCAGGCGAGCCCTGTTCACAAGCACCGGGAAGCTCAGGCGCGCGCCCTAACCCTTATCATAAGCTTAACCCTAAACCTCACAACCGCGCGCCGCGCCCCAGGGCGGAGTACCTGAACAAGTTCAGCCCGGCCGCGGCCGCGGGTGCGCCGACGGTGGCGGGCGCGCTGGTGGAGCGCATGGCCGCGCGCCTGCTCGTCTTCTTCGCTCGCCACGCCGCGCTGCTGCGCCCGCTCGGCGCCGCCGGCAAGCTGCAGCTCGCGCAGGCGCGCCCCTCCGGCCTGACCCCCGTTGCCCGTTGCCTTGTAGCGCATGCAGTGCATTCCTGGCATCTAAAAGCAGGCGAGGCCAGCGTGCTCTGCGCTGCGTCTGCTCGCTTGCTGCCACCCTGCTGGGGAGAAGCGCGGAGCTGAGACAGTCTTGAGTCGGCAGGGCGCCCCCGGATGCGGGGCTCCTGCCGACCTTTTCCATGTTTTGGTTATGTGGACACACTCAGTGTGTATGCTAGCGCTGACGTGCCGCCGCCGCTGTGCTGACGGGCCCACACTGGTGCCGCCGGGCTGAGGGGCTGGGCGCGCCGGGCAGGACATGGCGGAGCTGGAGGCGGCGGTCGGGCAGAGCCTGGTCCCCGTGGAGGCGCTGGGCGGCCCGCACCGCACGCTGCGCGCGCTGCGGCCGCTGCTGTTCGCCGACACCGCCGCGCTGGCCGGCTCGCCGCTGCTGGGCGCGCTGCCGGCGAGCGTGGCGCTGGCGCACCTGTTCTCGCGCGCGCCGCCCGGCCTGCCGTCGCCGCACGCGCGCTCCGGCTTCACGCCCGCGCAGGCGCGCTGTTCCCTGCGGACCCCAGCCCTGCAGCCCTGTCTGGACCTGCATGCGCTCCTCTTGTTCTGCCTGGCCCGCGCCTGCCGAACGGCCGCTCCGGGGCCACGCCCGCGTTGGCGCGCTGCCTGCAGGATCTGCAGCCCTACAGCCCTGGTTGAAGCTGCACCACTTCGTGCCTACTGTGTGACCTGCCCTCGCCGCACGCCCGCTCCGGGGCCACGCCCGCGCCGGCGCGCTGCCCCCGGGGTCTGCAGCCCTACAGCCCTGTCCGAAGCTATAGCAGCCCATGTGTACTGTGTGGATCGCACTTGCTGCACGTCCGCTCTGGGCTCACGCCCGCGCTGGCGTGCTGCTTCCTGTCCTGCAGCCCTGCAGCCTCGGCTGCAGCTCCAGCCGTGTCTCTGCGGACGGTCTGCTCACGGGCCGTGCGCACGGCCGACGTATGTCCTGGGGCACCCCGCGCAGTACTCGCTGTGGCTGGACCAGCACAGCCCCGAGGAGGCCGCCAAGTATGTGCGCTCGGCGCTGGAGGCGTGCGCGCCCGCCGTGCGCGGCGAGCCGGGCTTCGACGAGCTGTACCCGCTCATGCTGCGGCTGTGCTCGCCGGCGTCGCACGCGGCGTAGCCTGCGTGCTCGAGGTCTGTGATAGGCGGCATCTGCTACGCATACAGGGGGCGCAACAGGCATGTGCATGGGGCTGTATATCTACATGTAAAAATATAAAATTAAAAAAAATAAAAAAAACTCCTTGTATATGATACCCTACCCCGTTTCCGGGAAACAATCAGCCCTTTATCCTGTTTCGCAGCAGTGCGAGCTGTGTGAACGCCCTGCGACGAGGAGACGAGCAGGATGGCGATGGCGTCGATGACCCTGCGCCCTCGGGTCGGCCTGATGACAACTCGTCCGTCAGTCTCAGCCAAGCGGGCAGCGCCTCGCGTGGTGACCGTGAAGGCAATCGGGGACACGCAGCTTTTTATCTCAGGTACGCTCTGGAGGTCAGGCCGGGAGGCGTTGCTTGGCGAGCTCACAAAGCGCACATGCACACACCATGCACCGCTGGGACGGGCTGGCAGGCTCGCAGGCCACTCACACCGCAGCGTGCCTGTGCGCGCCAGCGGCCACCGCGGGGAGCCTGGCGCTGGGCCGCTTTGTGTTCCTGCCGTTCCAGCGCGACAACGTCAAGCGCCAGGGCCTGGGCAAGCAGAACGGCGTGACGCACCCGGAGGCCGGCGACAAGTTCGCGCAGGAGGCGACCTTCGCGCTGAACACCAAGGACCCGGCAGGCTTCAACCTGATCGACGTGTTCGCCTGGGGCGCGGTGCGCGCCGTGGTCTTGCTGGGCCACGTTCACAGCCTTGCTGCAGGCTATGCGAGCCAGGGTGGCCCACCTGTGAGCTCACTGCAGTGTATGTGTCAGCACTGTATGCATGACAAGCAGCCACCTGGCTGTCAGGGCGAACCAGTCGTACTGTAGCAAGGTGTTTACTGAACGGTGAGGTGCAAGGCAACCTCCGTGGCGGGCAGTCAAAGGAGGCTAGCGGAGGGGTTGGTGGCTGTGCGGGCCCTCACGTGTCTATCGTGCCTCAGGGGTAGGCCCAGTCTAGACCTGAAGTGCGCTAGCTAAGCGCGCGGCGGGCAGGCGGCGGGCAGGCGGCTGACTCGCAGTGTCTGAGGTGACGGGGGCGCTTATGGCCACCCCGCAGCAAGCTGTGTGAGGTGGTGCCTGCGCGCATCGCTGCGCGCACATGCGAAGCTCTTGGTGAGCATGTTGTTGTGCCAGCAGATCGGCCACGCGCTCGGCTACTTTGCGCTGGCGACCAAATCGCTCAACGCGGCGGGCTTCGACCCCAAGGTGCTCTCACGGTGTATGTGCTGACAGTCCTGTGCAATCTTCAGGCACTCAGACGTATGGAAAAATCAACGCATATGTGACAATCATTTTTGCATGCTTGAAGCGTAAGCTGTTAGCCTGTGCCGCCTGCTGCTTTCGACTCACGTCCGGGCGTATGCGCGCGCAGCCGTTCTGAGCATTGCAGCCATGCCAGGAGCTTTGGCCCGGAGCGGGGACGGCGTGTAGAAAAGGATATGCTGTGGATGCTGCCTCATGATAAGATAGCTGCACCACTGTAAATGATCTGCCAGATCGCCATGTGCTGTGCTGAAATGCAGCTGTAGCTACCAAACACCAACGACAGCCAGCTATGCACAGCACCGTGCATTTCAGTCTCGGCACACCAACCCGCCGGCGCCGGCGCACACCAGAGCACGCAGTCGCAGCGCTCAGTGATCCGTCAGGGGTTCCACTAACTCGCCGCTCACCAGGTCGTTGACCCGCTGCGCGCAGCAGCAAGGCACACCTCAGTGCCAGGGCTGGGAGCGTGCTCACTTGGGCTGCGACAGTGGCTCCGTCTGATTTGCGCCGCACCTCTAGGGCGTAACTGACGCACGCAAAGGGCACGGAGTCTAGAGCAGTGCACATCTCCCCAGCAACATACATTGCCATTCCACCCAAATCCCTTATAACACAGTGAAGGTGCCATCATGTATGCTGCGCACTCGAGGCGGGCCAGACAGCCGGGGGCATGGCGGGGCAGCAGCGCTGGCAGCCTGCCCCGGGCCTGTGCTGCACGTTCACTGGCACGCACGCACGACAGCAACCACACATACCTGCATGTGGCAGGCATGCCTGCCGGCCTGCCCAGCTTGCGGGCGCGCACAAGCCCTGCGCGGCACCTCGGCGGGCCTGGGGTGGCGGGCCCGGGGCGCGCACCGGGAAGGCGAGCTTTTCGTCCAGGTGGTCCTGCGCCCAGACCAGCATCTTGAGCAGGCCCGGCAGCCGCGGCTCCTTCTCCTGCGCGCGGCGCTCCCACGCTGGGCCGTCCGCCTGCTCAGAGCCCTACCCTACACTGCACCCACACGCGCGCGGCGCTGGGTCGACCGGCGCAAGCGCGACGCCCCCTTGGAGCCCTACCCTACCCTACACCCATCGCACCCACTGCCAGGCGCGGCTGCGTCAGCCCCGGCGCTGAGACGGTGCCCGCTCGACGCCGGCCGCAGACGCCCGCGCGGAGGCGCCCGGCCGCGGCGTGCGCCGCGGCGCCAGACTCCCGCGCCTGTCCCAGCAGCGGCGCGCAGACGGAAGTGGCGCCACCGAGGCCGGCCGGCCGGGGCGCCCGCCGAAGCAGAGGCGCCACACCTGGCACTGGCTGTCCAGGATGGCCGCGTTGAGCTCGCTCGCGGTCTTCTGCCGCTGCGCAACGTCCATCAGGTCCGCGACCGGGCAGCTGCGCGCGTCCTCGAATGCCAGCAGCGCCACCGTCCGCTCTGCGCGCCGCACAAGGCACCTGAGGCCCTGCTGCTGAACCTGCTGCAAGTCCGCGGGAAAGTGTTATTGGAGATCTAAGCACAATCCGGCAGCGCATTGGGCTGCTCGTTCTGGCAGCGGCGCTTGTCCCTGGCAGCGCGTTCGACCGCAGGCTCAGCCCGACGTCGCTACGACGTCGCTCGCCGGCGCTCAGCGCAAGGCAGAGGAGCAGGCGCGTGCAGTCAGGCCTCGGCCGCACGGTCTCCAAGAGCGCGCGCCGAGCTTGGCGACGGCCGCACGCACGCTGCGCATGCCCTGCGCCGCCGGGCGGCGGGGGCGGGTGGGGTCGGCCGGGCGCGCGGGCCGCGCACCCAGCTCGCCCAGGAGCGCGGGATGCTCCTCGCCGCGCGGCGCCAGGTACTCCTGCGCAAACTCCAGAGCCTCCTCCGTGCGCCCCTCGCGCACCAGCTCGATCAGGCGCTGCTGCTGCAGGTGGAACGCAAGCTGGTGCTTCTCCTCCAGGATCTGCGCGCTCGCGCGCCACTGCGCCGCTCAGCCGAGGGCCGCCGCGGCGGGCCCGCCCGCCTCAGCAGCCCCAGTTGGCTGGCTCAGGCCCACGTCGTAATCCTACGTCGTAATCCTGGTCTCGAGATTTCGCCGCTCACTGGCCCGCATGGGCATGCGGGCAGGGCGCGCGCAGCGGCCGAGCAGCAGAGGCCTCCCGGCCGCTGCAGCTTGGGCAGGCAGTTGCTGGCAGGCCGCAGAGGGGCTGCTGCACTGAGGCCTGGTGGGGCCGTCGGCACATGCAAGGCAGGCATGCTGGGCTGGCGGGCGGGGCAGGCCAGCAGCGTGGGATGAGTGCAGGAGCCGGACGCGCGGGCGGTGCGCCGGCCGGACACTGTACGGGCGCCTGGGCTGCCGGGTGGACCACGGTCCAGGACGGCGCGCCTCGGGGTTCAGGTCATTCACGCGCTCGATCGCCTCCTCCACGTTGCCGCTCTGCACGGCGCGCCGGATCTCCATCCGGTCCGTGATGGCGTCCAGGTCGACGCCCGGCGGCGTGCCCGACTCCGTCTCAAAGGTGTGCGCCGCCTCTACGTAGCCCTGCCGCGCCGGCCCCCGGCTCCGGTGAGCTTGACAGCGCTTGCAGCGCCAACGCAGCACCAGCGCTTGCTGGCGATGCGTGCTCCGCATGCACCGCGCCCTGCCCGCGCTGCAGCCTCGCCACGCATTCAGCCTCTCCGCACACAGCCTGCCTTGGCGCTATGGAAAACTGCACTGCCTGCGCTTCTCAGTGTGCCCGTCGCCACAGGGACAGTAGGCTCCTACAGCCCTCCCAGCGCTATGGCTGGTAACAGAGCTTGGCGCGGTTTGTGCGCTGGCTTAGCATAGCCTTGACACGCCACACTTACCCCGGCAAGTGTAAGCTCGCACAGCCCTTGACTCCACAGCCAGCAAAGGCGCCTGCCTGAACAACTGCTTCGCCGCTCGCACCATAAGCGTCCAGTACCACGCTTAGCCTCTGCTCTGCCTTGCCACTGACCCCATGGGTCACAACCTCAGAGCAGAGCAGAGCAGAGCCACAGCAGGCATGGGCTGCGCACAACCAAGGGAGCCCAAGGTGCCAACGGCCTGAGAAAGTGTTAGGTTCAGGCCGCACGCAGATGCAAACGCGGCGAGAGCGCGGTGAGGAGCGGGGACGAGCACCTCTGTGACAAGGAAGTTCATGATCAGCTTGTTCATGTCCTCTTTGCGTATCTTGACGGCGTCCAGCTTGCGCTTCCACTCTGGCAGCTGGATCCGCCGCTTGTCGGAGGCCTGCAAACATCACGTGCGTCTGAATAAGGAGTGCAGACGCACATGCAGCAGGCAGCGAATGCTTGCATAACAGACCTCGCCCCGCCCCATCGTGAGGCCTCCCGCTGAAGCTGATGAAGCGCGCCGCGGCCCGCACACTAGCTGTGCTAGCAACAGGTAGCCCAACAGCGCAGTGTGGGCTCTGTAAGCTAGGCCGGCCCCAGTAGTGCGGGTATGTGAGCAAGGTAGTATCAGTGAGACGGCGCAGAAGCGAATTCAGAAGACACAGAATGTCAACAGGACGCTCTTGCCCGCCTATTTGTGAGTGCAGGTGTATCAGAGCGCCTACGCAGAGTTGTAGCCCTAGGCTAGGCTAGGTTCACTCCGAGCAGGAGCTCCTCGAGGCAAGGCTGCCTGGCAGAGGGACGAGGACAGACAGCGCCACTTGCGCCGCTCGTGTCATGAGCTGCAGCCAGAATGATAGCGAGCAAGAGGCGTTGTCCAGGGTGGCAGAAGCGAGAGCTGCAGCGCCTTGCCACACAGACGGTGCTTGTGGTACGGGATGCAGCGGGGGCACTGATGCACACAGTGTTGCAAGAGAAACGTCTTCAGGGGGCGCAAGTGTCGGCGGCCAAGGCGGGGCGGACGCCCGCCGGCAGTGCGGCAAGTGCAAGGCTTGCTCTGCACAGGCATGCACCTGTCCGAGGCACAAGACGCATGCTACGCGCAGCAAGCTCCCTGCACAACAGTGTGACCGTTGGCACAAGCAAAGCTTTTGTGAGAAGTAACCAGCCTGGTCGCACGCGTCTCTGTGCCCTGGACACCTTTACTGTTTGTACAGTTATGTCCGTCTCGGCCACAGTCCTTGGCTAGTACCTTGCCTATTCATCCGTCAACACACAGACACGAGCTGCGCCGCGCAGGCGCTTGTGCGGCAGGGCGATGCGCTCTGCGGCGAGTGCCTCGCCAGCATGCTCCTGGTCTCCGTCCGGCGGGCTGTGCGCGCACCGGGCTTGATTGCGCCGGGCGACCGCGTGCTGGTCGCAGTGTCCGGAGGTCCGCTTTGCCTCCTCCGCACTGGCGGGGACCTTGCATGCGACCTGCTGCGTGCTGCAGGGCATGTTTTGGGGGCAGGGCGTGCCTGCTGCTGCCCCCCATCGCGTGGAGAAACGCAGGCCGCACCTTGCAGTGCCGGACCTGCTCCACTTTGAGCCTAGCAGCTGCTGGCTGTACCACTCAACAGTGCAAG
>JAABUV010004007.1_pt1 | contig 18054 bp, 14 predicted proteins | sample 5559971 | NCBI WGS metagenome assembly JAABUV01 (sample SAMN10711881, study PRJNA513362) | rock metagenome | isolation source: Antarctica rocks | place: Antarctica: Victoria Land, Knobhead nord | collected 2015-12-19
GGTAGTCGGCTGCTTGGCAGATGCGGGGAAAGTTACACTGCGCTCGTTGCCCTCCCTTCTTTCTAAAAGAGCAGCAGTTCGGAGGACAGAGTGTGGTCATTCATTCCGATTATGGTAGATTTCAGATAACGGCAGAGTTATTGTACACTACCAGAATCAATTCCCAAATAAGAAACGCCCACCTGTTTGATATGCGTGATTGTTGTGAATGTAGGAAACGTACAACTCCTTGATAGTACCACCCGCTATGTACGTTTTGCTTTGCGCAGGCAGAGCATAAAACCCCCTTCTCGGCCCATTGGGAAACCAGCAAACCCGAAAGACTTGTACTGGGAAAGAAGAAAAGAGGGAAACCCTAGGGCTGGATAGGTACGGTAGGCACTTGCACACCGCCAAACAAGCCACTAAACTAACAACCTCCACAATGCACCACAATCCCTTCTGGAACAGAATCGCTTTCAAGCGCCCCCCCCGCCCTCCTCACCCAAACATGCACCGGGGTTTCTCTATAGCATGGCTTAAGTCTGTGGGGACTTGTGGGCGTGGTGTGTGGGGTGGGGATGGAGATGCTGAGGGGGGGCGGTGAGGGGTGGTGGGGGGGATATGGCTGAGGAGGGGGTGGGTCGGCAGAGCAATATAATCGGCTTTTTGGGGATGATATAGCAGCTTTTTTTTTGTGAGGAGGGGTTTGTGTGTTGGTGCGATGGATGGAGTGGGAGTGAGGGGGGGAGAAGGGTGTTGCTGCTTTTGGGTTTCTTTATGTGGGGGGTGGTGTTGATGGGTGAGGGGTGGGGAGAATGGCGCGTTGTGGGTTTGGGTTTGGGATTTTGTGCTCTTTTGGGGGGTTTGATGGGTTGGTTGGTGGTTGTTGAGTGGTGGCTTAGAATAGGCGGGCTAATTGCGATGATAGATTTAGTAGTTGTCGTGGTTTGGGATTTGGATGTTGATGTGGGAGGACGTTTGAAGATTCATTAAAAATTAAAGGCAAAAGCCGAAAAACAATGGATAAGTCTTTGTAGAATCTGTCTTGCTACAACGAAATGAAAAGTCTTTTCAGCTCGAATATGCACAAGCTTTCCTGATGCTACAACGATACGGACGTGACATCTTCTCTCTTGCGATGGTTTCGACAATTATGGTCAATCTCGTCATGGTAGCTGTAAGAAGAGGTCTACCACGAGTTGGATTTGCAAGCCGTTGTCCTTGCGGTCGTTCAATATTTGACCAATGCGCCTAATTTTGCAGCTGCACTGGCGTCATCTTAGTTAGGATCGGTTATTGCCGAATAGCTGAAGGATCATCACATCGGCATCCTTCGCAGTACTGTATGGCGAAGCTGTAGCTAGCTAGGAAGTATGTATAAAACGGCTGACCAATGCATCTTCTTTTTTTTCCTGATAGACAAGACATTGGTGTTGATGGGGTCTTGCCGAAAGGTCTAGCGTTTGGGTTTCGGGTGCAAATTCTCCCTCCTATAAGGAGATTCTAAAGTCCAGGCAAGATGTCATGCGCATAGACGGTGACACTCGCCCCTGCCTCGTACCGATATAGAAAGTCCCTAGGTTCCCTACCGAGAGGTCCAAGGATGTTACATTCTCTGCTGAGCGTAGCGTGCCTAAACCATGGCTCATGGATTGGCGCAGTGGGTGACTGTTAATGGAACGAATTCTCCATTGCCGTTTTGTACACGCTTAGTGACAATGCTACAGATATATGCGGATTTTCTTGTTAGGAAGAATATCCAGAGTCTACGTCCCGTCGTCAGTGGGCGGAAATGTTCGTGTACGGTTATCTTACAAGATTGTAACTTGCACATTCCTGGGCTTGATCTGGGCTTAGAGGTGCAGCCCAGAAAATGACCTGCTCGCCTACCGACGAGCAAAAGACCTTGCTTGGATCGTCTACGACTGATGAAGTGTAGATCTGATCATTGACTAAAGGTGTGTGTTTCTACAGCAGAGTCTATCTATGTTTTGTGTAACGCAACTGACGCTAGCCTCAACCAGGCTAGCGGGCATTGCAACAACTATGTTCCTAATTAGGAACTATGTTCCTAATTGAACGACTACTCCCCTTGCTTCTACCACAGCTCCTACTGCAGCTTCTATTGCTTCAACACTTCTACTCAATAGAAGCTACACACTTCTACATACTCATCATTGAACGAAAGTCTCTGAATGTCTTAGGAATTAGAGTCTTCGTCAGATCGTCGACTGTCATCGAGACTGTTGAAATGAACTTAATCAGTAGAATTTCTCGTTCAATGAAACTTCGAATTCAATGTCATTTAGACTCAATATGCTTCGTCTTTCTATGAAACTTCGAGTTCTCGTCTAGAGCAATTGCATTCTTGTTGTCAGCTCAGATCAGAGTGAGAATCTTGAAGCTGAGCAGTCTCAGATTTATCATTATGTAGCGAAGTCACAGAGCTTTCTTTTCGATCTCGCTTAGAGTCATGTATTCAGCTTCACATGTAGACATAGCAGAAGTCATCTGTCGCTTGACACTTCAAAATATTGATTCTTCAGCTAGTAGAAATAGTCAGATTTCGATTGAGCATCTGTCATCGACTGCATCATTGTAGTCTGCATCTGAATATTTCACTACTTCAAGTTCGATTGACTCTTCAAAAGTAATGCTCACTTTCAGAGTATCTTTTGTCAGAATCGTGTCTAGATGATACAATCAGTGAAGATCAGAATTGATAGTGCTTGATCTTTAGAGATAGCTATAACTGAATATTAAGAATACAGAAGAAGATTGATACAAAAGCTTCTATTTATGTAATGTTCAGAGACTGCGCTAGGCTCGAAAGGAATGTGTTTGTGACACGAGAAGAATGTGATGTAGATGAACAAGATGTTGGTGAAAGAAAAGAGTGTTGGGAAAGAAAAAGAGTGTTGAATTATATCTGAATCATATCTGAGTCAAACCTGACTAGCTCGCTGATTAGCTCTAATCATTACGCAGGAAACTCGCTAGCGTTCACTGCGAATTGATTAGAGCTTCAGTCTTGTTCAGCCTTGATACGCTCGTAACATCTTTAATATATTTAAATATTCATGTGATCAGAGCGACATGAGTCTGATTTGAATTGCTGCAATATTGACTAGTTACTGACAGAGCAAAGACGATATCTGATCTAGTAGTCATCATGACATACATCAGTGAATCAATCGAGATTTCATATCAGTAAATGATATCTTCATCTGCTTGTTTCATTGATAACAATATTGAGTTAGAAATCGAAGCTTTCATTGATATAATTACTGAGACACAGTCTTGCATGTCAAATTTTTCTAAAACTGTTTTCAGATAGATTGTTTGTAGTAGAGTGAGTGTTTTTCTTTCTTTATCACATCGAATCTTCATGTCTAAATAGTGCGAAGTCGAGTTTAAATTTGTCATTTTGAATGTACTCTTGAACTCAGTCTTGATTAGACTGATCGTCGAGTCGAGTTTCGAGTTGACATTTTGAATTCGACTCGATTCGAAGTCGGATTGCTCACATTTTCAACCCGACTCGAGTCGAGTTGCTCATATTTTCAACTTGACGCGACTCGACCCGACTGGGAATTGAGTCAACTCGACTCGACCCGCCAAGAACTCGAGCTTGGCGTCAAGAGAGCTAAATATAGAAAATTTTCCGGTTTTTTGCTTTTGCATTACCTTTTTGCATTACCTTTTTGATAGAAGTCATGACGAGAAACATGAAGACTATATGGTAGAGAGTCATGAAGGAGAGCCATGGTAGGGGAGTCATGATAGAGAAGTCATGAAGGGGAGCTATGAAGGGGAGTCATGAAGGGAAGCCATGGTAGGAAGCCATGACGGGGAACCATGAAGACTGTTTGGTAGAGAGGTTTGGTAGAAAGTCATGACGAGGAACATAAAGGGAAACGTAAAGGGGAACATAAAGGGGAACATGAAGGGGAAAATGACGGGGAACATGACGGGGAAATATGAAGGCCGTTTGACTTTGATAGGGAGTCATGACGGGAAAACATGATAGAAAGTCATGAAGGGAAACCATGTAGACTGTTCGACCAAGCTATTTACACCTATCTAATATCTTGTCGAGTCGAATCGAGCTTTCGGGTCGAATTGTCGAGTCAAGCTTCTCAACCCGACTCGAGTGCTCGGGTTCAACTTCTCAATTCGACTCGACACTTTTTCAAAAAAATTTCAACTCGACTCAACACTTTTCGAATCGAGTACTCGACTTGACGCGATCAGTCTAGTCTTGATCTTGTTTATACGACTCATATCAGCTTCAATAATGAGCAGATCATCAATGTATATCACAATGAACATCTTCTTGTTTTCTGAAACAAACAGACTTTTGTCTGACTTGATTTCATGAAAGTCTAGCTTGTTTAGAAAGTTTCATATCATAACTGATCAGACTTTAAAAGCTTGTTTTAAATCATACAGTGCTTTTCTGAATCTGCAGATCAAGTCAAAATCAATGACAAAATCATGTGATTGCTTCGCATAGATCAGCTCATTCAGAAATTTGTATAGAAAGACGATGATGACGTTCATCTGTTCAATATGCAAGTCACGAATTGCTGCTATATCAAACGTCATTCTGAAGATAGCTGACTTCATTACTTCTGATCAGATTTCGTTGTAGTCAATTTCATATTGCTGTTTGTATTCATGAACTACTCAGCGAGCTTTGTACTTCAGAATGTTCTCATCAAGCTCATACTTAATCTTGAATACTCAGCGATCAATCAATGATTTGCTTCTGTCATTTGATGAAGTTATCAGTTTTCAGATTTCATTTTCAATTAAGAAGTTCACTTCAATCTTCATGACTTTCATTCAAAGCAATCAGTCTGATGATGCTTTAGCTTTCTTGTACATCTTCAACTCATCATGTGCTAGTTCTAGACTCAATGTCTCATCAGAGATCAAGACGTGTAGAACTCTCATTATGTAAACGTGTGATTTTGCTACTTTTTCAGATCTAAATGTGAGAATTAAAGCTTCTGACTCGATAAATATGACGCTAATCTTATTTGCACTAAAGTTTTCATTTAATTTCTTGTAATCAGATTAAACATTGAATTTTGAACTTCTGATTACTCGTGTGCTTGCTGAAACAACATTCTTTTCTTTTGACTTTGATTGAACTTTTATCTTCTTCTGTTTCTTCTGTTGTTGTTTCTGAGCTGTTTCATTCTTTGTGACTTTGCTGACTGACTTATCAATCGAAGATTGCATGATTCTCTGTGATATGACATGTTCTGAAAACTCGAAGATATGAAGAAGAAGATCGAATTTCTCATTATTCTTCTCTTCTTCTATATTCTTCAATGTCTCAGCTTCTACTAAAGTCGTTGCATCGTTGAAAATGAAAGTAGAATATCGCGATTTCTCGAAAGAATTCTCAATAGTCAAGTCATTCATAATAACAGTTGTTTCATTGAACAGATTGTCATCTTCTTTGTTTCAGATCTCATCTAGTTCTTCGTCAAAGAAACTATCATAAATGTTCAGCTCATCAAATTTGATGTCTCAAGAAACATGAATCTTTCTATTTATTGAATTGTAGATTCGTCACTGATTCATCTCTTCATAGTCGATCATTATGTCTTGTTAGAAGCAACTATCGAGCTTGTGATGATTTGTGATCTTTGAAACATGAATTCAAGCTCTGCATTTGAGCGCTCGTAAATTTGATATGTCTGATTGAAATTCATTGTCAGTTTGAAAGAGAGTGACTTCGTTGATCTTCGAGCATCTATTTTTGATGTAAGCGACTGCTTTTACTAGCTTAAGTCACAGAGCTTTTGATAGCTTCTTTTCTTTCAATATTGATTGTACTGAAGTCATGAAAGTGTACATTGAATATTCAATCTTTTTATTTTACTGAGAGATATAGAGAGCAGAAGATTTCAGCTTAATCTCAGTCTCTTTGCATCAATTCTTTCATTTGTGATCTCTGAACTCTGTTGCAAGCATGCATCTCTGTTATTTCTGATTAGTCTGATTAGTCTAACATAGACTAGTATAGAACTGTGAGTAAAGCTGTTGTTGACACGCTAGCAATCTAGCGTGTCTTCGTGAGTAAAACTTACATCGTGTTGCATCTTCTTTCTACTTCAGCTTTGAACTTCTAGTTAGAATACATTCATATGATTCGCTTTATGCAGACTCATAAAATTAGTTCAAAGCTCATCAATCTTGCTATCAACGTGTAGACGATATAAAAACAAGCTACATCACTCAAACTCAAATCAGAATCGAAACTTGAAAATCGAGCTCAGAAGATTCATTAGAAATCAAGAAATTTCTAGAACAGAACAGAAGAACATGAACGCGTTGCTCTAGACTAACTCTTTACTGAGCTCGTTATCAGAACAGAAGAACAGAAGAACATGAACGTGTTGTTCTAGAACTGAAATCAGAAATTTCAGTTGAATCTCGATCAGCAATTTTCTATTCACACAATGACTAGAAGCACAGAATTAGAATCAGAATCAGTGAGCATTGCTCACTATGAACTTCGAAATGCTAGAAGAGAATCACTTCTATCACAGAATTGAATCGCATCAGAAGAAAAGAACACGAATGTGTTGCTCTTTGATCATGAAATGATCAAGATCAGCATCAGCACTGAACTGAATGCTTGAATAAGCATTCATGAGACAGATGATCTCGTTGTCTTTATTAAGTACATATGTCAACAGCATGACATCGAAATCAAGACTCACAATAACATGATTCAGATGTTAAATGATGTCAACAAGATCAACATCGAATTGAAAGTTATCAACATCAAGTTAAAAGCTACGCAGATAACATTAAATGCTGTTCGAATGCATCTACAGAAAGAGATGAAGAAAAAAAAACGTGATTATACATCATTTAAAAGCGACATCAAGTCGATTAAGCACTTCGATTTCGAAAGATCGATTCTCGAAGTCAATCAAGCTATCTGACTCGTCTCTGTTTGAAGATTCGAAGCAGAATGTGAATAATTGATTGTCTTGAATGCAAAACAAGCTGAAGATAAACAAGAATCATTTTTCTATTGAAGAAATGAAGATTGCATATGTGAAAAGTCGAGTCAGTGAAACAACGATCAAACACATAGCATTTTGAATGAGAGACATGATCACGAACTTGTTTCTTGAAGCAGAAGAGATACTGTCGATCATAAATAAGATGTACGATGATCTCAATCAACATCACACAACTCAACGACAGTTTTTAAAGCTGTATTAAAACAAGATCTTCTTTCATGAATTTTGAATGAAATTTCAAAGACTTAATGTAAAACTAGAGTACAATAACAAAACTCTACTAAATGATCTTCAGCATAAGATTAACTCAGATCTTCAACGAGTCATGATCAATGAATGAACTATGAATTTGAACGAATTCGTCGACATCTGCATGCAAGTCGACGTTCGATTGACGAAATTGAATGCTCGATCAACTCTCAAGACATCAACTACTCAAGTCGCTCGCTCTACTGCTAGCATCTTGACGATGATCACTATTGTGATCTCAGCTTCAATCTCTGCATGAAAGAAACTCAGAATATCAAACGTTGATTTTGCTAGAAAGAAGTTGTTTAAGAAAGAACTCTGCTTCAAATGCAAGAAGTCAGAACATAGAGCATGCAACTGTCTTGAATCAGCTCAGATGCACGAAATCGCAGTGAATTCAAAAAATAATCTGTTCTCGTCAAAGTAGTGACTGAGAGCGACATGCTCATATCTTGCTTCATCAATATGCTCGATGATTCATTTGATTTCAAGTCGTTTATTGTTGACATCATCTTGAATAGTCTAAAAAAGATATTTCGATTCTTTGCTCTGATAAACATCGAAGTCACTGACATGATGTTCATAGATGATTTATTGATTTCAGAGCTATGTGAATGCTTTGAAATTCAGTCAATTTCACTGTTCAAATCGAAGTTGATTCATTCATATGATAAAACTCTCGATTGAAGATTTATTACACATGCTCTGTATATCTCAATGATTATACAAGAACATAAGAATGAAATAATGTCTTTATTAATAACTCATCTAGATCAGCACAAGATAATCATTGACAATTTCTGATTGAAAAGAAATCAAATTTTGATAGATTCTGCAAATGATTGATTGATATCTTTATCAAATATTTGAATCTCGAAACTTATCATTTCAAAAGCAAGCAATCAATCAGCATTTCATAGATTCAAATCAAGCGAGATCTGCGAAATAAAACGAAAGAACTTGAAGTCTATGTTAACGATCATCTTAAAGCGAACTACAAATTCGAAATCAGTGAATTAATTCATTGAATCAGTTCTCATACGAAAGCAAAGCACTTAAGTTGATCTCGATCAACATGAATTCATTCAGTCATTGAAGAAGAAAGAACTCGTCAATATTGTCATGATCGAAGTCGTTGCTTATCGAACTCTAGTCAAGAAGAATGATGTCAAGATCTTTACATTGATCATTAGTGAAATCAACAAGATGCTTAGCTCGATCAAAAATTCAGCGAAACTGAATGAAATGATCTTTGTCATGTCATTAAAGAAACTGAAAAAGAAGCTTTTGATAGTTTATCATGACTTTCTGAACATTTTTGATAGAGAAAAGACAATTCAGTTGTCTTCACATCGATCATATGATCATAAGATTGAATTAGAAGATGAAAGTCAATCTTCTAGAAGTCGATTGTATCTCATGTTGAGTTACAAGTTGCAGAAGATCAAGAAGTATTTAAAAGAAAACTTGAAGAAGAAGTTTATTACACTCAGCAAAGCTTCATTCACTTCGTCAATACTATTCATTGAAAAGAAAGATGATAGTCTTCGCTTTTGCGTGAATTATCAAAAACTGAATGCTCTGATCAAAAGAAATTGTTATTCAATACTCTTGATAAACGAAGTACTCGCTTGAATTCAAGACAGTAAATATCTGACTTGATTCAACATTATCGCTGCGTTCAATAAGCTTTGCATGAGCACTGAAAGTGAGAATTTAATCACATTCATCACTTTCTTCAATGTCTACAAATATAAAGTAATGCTCTTTGAATTAATTAATGAATCAACATTCTTTCAGCACTATATCAACGACGTATTGTTCAACTGTCTGCATAAATTCTGTCAGATCTATCTGAATGACATTCTCATTTACAGTAAAATCTTGAAGAAACATAGAACTCATGTGAAGAAAATGCTAAACAAGCTTCGTGAAGTTGATCTGCAGATAGACATTGACAAGTGCGAATTCAAGATTCAGAAGATCTCATTTTTAAAACTACTGATATTCATCAATGATTTACGAATGAACTCTCGAAAAGTAGATGTGATTCGAAGCTGAAAAGTGCTTCGATCGTTGACTCATGTACAGATCTTCATTGACTTCTGCAATTTCTATCAACGATTCATAAAGAACTTCTTGAAGATCGCTCAATCTATGATAAAGCTGATTCAAAAAAATCATTCATTTGAATGAACAGAGATTTGTCAGATAATTTTTGAAAGACTGAAGCAACAGATGACAACAGCTTTTGTTCTGAAGCATTTCAATTTGATCAGAGAAACTATTCTGAAAATAAACTTCTTAAACTATTTCAACGACGAAGTATTGTCTCAGTATGACGATGAAGACATTCTACATTCAGTGATCTTCTACAGCAAGAACATAATTTCTGCAGAATGCAACTACAAGATTTACGACAAAGAGCTTTTGACTATTATTTGATGCTTGAAGCATTGATGCTTTGAATTGAAATGTACTGATATTTCGATCAAGATCTTCATCGATCATCTGAATTTGAAGTACTTCATGATCATCAAGAAACTGATCAGACGACAGACTAAATGAGTTGAGAAGTTATTCAAATATAACTTCAAGATCATATATCAATCAGAAAAGCAGAATCTGAAAGCAGACGTGCTGATCAGAATGTCAGACGTCAAGTCAGTTGAATCAAATGATGATTGAAAGCTATATCAGCATCAGATGCTATTGTCAGCAAGCACATTTAAACTGCAATCAATAGAAGATGATCAAGATTTGACTCAGATCTTGCTCATATTTAACTCAGATTTAAAACAGAAATCGAAAGCTAACGAGAATTCAATCGAAGAGATGATTTTTATTCAGAATCGAATTATAGTCGAAAATTGAACAAATCAACAATGTATTGATATTCAAACAGTCATAGAACAGAACAGAAGAACTTGTCAAGATATGAGTCTAGACAATTGCAGAGTACTGAACTAAGTACTCTGAAAGAATGATAGACTGTGAATTTCTCAGTCAATGATCATTCAATTGATAAGAAAAGCACATAATCTTTTGATCAATGATCACTCTGACATGAATTGAACATTAAACTTGTTAAGATGATCATATTGCTGATTGAAAATGAGAACGACAATCAAACGCTACATTTGAAACTGTTATATTTGTCGTAGATCAAAAGCATCAAAAGATCGAATCAATGAACTATTGAAGTCATTGTTTATATCTGAACAACAATGACGAGACATATTATTGAATTTCATTATTGATTTATTGAAAAGTGATGAAAGCAACGCGATTCTGACAGTGATAGATTGATTATCTAAAGAACGTCACTATATACTCTGTTGATCAGATGACGAAGAAACTTTCGCTGAACAAACAGTTAAGCTGCTGCTGATATGAGTCTTCAGAACTCATGAGTTATCAAGATCAATAGTGTTCAATAGAAGTTTGCAATTCATATTGATTGTCTGAAAGTCTTTATGTTTGAGACTCAACATTAAGATAAATCTATTCTTTAACTATCACTCACAGATCAACGATCAAACGAAAAGAGCAAATCAGAATGTAGAATGATATCTATGAAGTTACTGCTCATACATGCAAGATGATTGATTCATCTGACTATCTATGACTGAATTCGTCGATAACAATGCTATTTCATCATCAATTGAACAATCAACGTTCTTTCTGAACAAGAACTTTCATTCTCATATGAGCTTCGATTTGAATTCAACTGAATATGAGATCACTTGAGCTAGAATTCAAGCGAGCAAAGCAGAGAATATATTCAAACACATGAAATGATCATTAGCGTTGATCAAGCAAACATTAGCAAGAGTCAGAGTCACAATGAAGAAACAGATTGATAAGCATCGAAAGAAAATGATTTACAAGATAGATGACATGATGTTTCTGAATTCTAGAAACATTATGATCGCAAGATCATCAAAGAAGCTGAATGATAAAATGCTAGAATCTTTCAAGATTCTGACTGAGATTGAACATGCATATCGACTGAAACTGTCATCGACAATGAAGATTCATTCAGAGTTCATCTTGAATCTGCTATGACTGAATTCAAAACATTTTCTTGAAAAACAATGAAATGAGTCGTCTGATTTTATAGTGATAAATGACGAAGATGAATGAGAAGTGAAGAACATACTGAACTTCAGAAATTACAAACGAGACAAACGACTGCAATATCATGTCAATTGAAAAGACTATGACGTTGATCTACATTGATACAATGTCGATGAAAATGAGTTCGAAGACTGCTTGAAGATTGTAAATGACTTTCATCAGAAGTATTCAAACAAGTCAAGTTAGAAATCAACTCAACAAGAATCGATCAATTGAACTGCAGCAATGAGAACATTGCTAAATGAAGAAGAGAGATAATGTTGCGAGCATGCATCTCTGTTACCTCTGATTAGCCTGATTAGTCTAACATAGACTAGTATAGAGCTGTGAGTAAAGCTGTTGTTGACACGCTAGCGATCTAGCGTGTCTTCGTGAGTAAAACTCACGTCGTGTTGCATCTTCTTTCTACTTCAGCTTTGAACTTCTAGTTAGAATACACTCATATGATTCGCTCTATGCAGACTCATAACAAACTCATCTTCTTCATTTACTTGAAGTCACTTGACTTTCATATTAATCTGCTTTTTCATTAAAGTTTTAAACTCTATGAGCTTGTGATGCATCTTGCTCTTCAGTTTCAATGAATAAACAAAGATCAATAAAGAGAAGTCATTCTTGATCAGTAAAAAATATGAATAATCATCTATTCAGATGATTGACAGTGAATCTTTCAGATTCAGATGTAGTAGCTTCAAAATTTTGATGACATGAATCATTGAAGAGTGAGAAATTTCAGCTTGTTGATGTTTGATCATGCAAAATTCACATATTTTCTCAGATGATGATGATATCTTTAATTTCTTCATTTTCTTAACAAGATTTCTCATCTTTAGCATATTTCAATGATTTAGATGTGCAGTTCTATCATGTCAGACAGCTGAATTGAGTAACTTCTTGATGAAAGTCATGACTTTCTGCTCTTCTTCTTGAATGTCATACAGCTCATAGCAGTCAATCAGCTTATCAATATATTTGATAACATTATTGTCAATCATCAGTCTAAACTGAACATGATGAAAAAACACATCTAGCTTTCGTTTTGACAGAGCGTTCATGCTCATATAATTATACTTCATCTCAAGAACATGAATGACTTCTTTGAGCAGCAACTTCACTTCGATGACAGCGAGATTGATTTCAACGCTTTCTTTATTGCAAAACATCACTATTTGATCAATAATTGTCTGTACAGTCTTTATGTGCTGCTTGTACGTTGAATCAATAAATCTGAATTGATTATTGCAGATATGAATAGTGCATTCGAAATTCAAAATTCAGTCGACAAATTTCGTGTTTTCAATAAAGCTAACTTGAGCAATCATGTTTCTGATCATATCAATGATCTGTTTTTGTTCATTTTGACTCTGTGACATCAATGATCTTGATTTCAAACAGTTTCTTCGAACGTGCTCTGTCTTATAACATTCGTAGCACTTCATTCTGTCATGATGACATTGTTTCTTCTTGTGATTGTAAAAACAGACATTGCAATATGATTCAGTACTTGAGTCATTGTTCTTTCAGAAACTGAATCAATTAAAATCTTCTCGATCTTCTTGATCTCAATCTTTATATTCTTCTCTTTCACTGTGCATAGCAGCTAAAGTGATTATGCTCTTCATTCGATTTTTCTTCTTCTTCAAGCTCTGAAGTAGTTCATTAAGCTCTGAAAGCATCTTTTTCTTTCTGACTGATTCATTAAGAACAGTCACGTATGTATCAAACTCACTATTCATGAAATTGATAATCTTGATCATCACATACTCTTCTATAGTGATTTCTTGATTCTTTATTTCTTTCAAAATGAAGTGCATCTTTCTATCAAAATCTGAAACGTCAATCAAGTTCACATAGCTCGTCTCTTTCAATCGATTTAATAAGACTCACTTGAAGACTCATTCATGTAATGTATATTGCTTTCTAAGCGACTTTCATGTTGTCTTTGCATCTTATTCAGATTTAAATTTCATCAGAACAGCTCTGATGCACATTGCTTCAATTTTATTTATCATCTTTTCATTGTTGATATCTCATTTTTCTATGACTTCTTCATGTTTCTCAATTCTTACTTCTTCGTTCTTCTCAAGTATAGTCTTCTTTTGTTCTTTCGTATATGAAAGTGATCGAATTCAATCGTCATTGACTAATTTCATCAATTCAATCTGTCTAAGAGCAAATGTCATTTCACATGCTCATTCTTTGTAGTTGTCACTTCTCTTCAGCTTAAAGAACGTGCGTGTCTCATCTTTCTTGATCATCTTTGACGACTTGATTCAGAAGAAAGATATTGTTTTGCTGAAAGTCGATACTAACACAGTTCTTCGAGGAAGATTGACGACGACAGCGATGTCGAATTGCTTATTCAAGCTGGCAATAGTCAGATCTACTGCTTGGTTGCACAGTCAACGCTTTCGATACTCATAACCTGATGAAGTGTAGATCTGATCATTGACTAAAGATGTGTGTTTCTACAGCAGAGTCTATCTATGTTTTGTGTGCCGCAACTGACGCTAGCCTCAACCAGGCTAGCGGGCATTGCAACAACTATGTTCCTAATTAGGAACTATGTTCCTAATTGAACGACTACTCCCCTTGCTCCTACCACAGCTCCTACTGCAGCTCCTATTGCTTCAACAACGACACTGTCAAGGATTTGTCTGAAGCCATCTGTTTCATCTTTTGAGGCCCCCTTCTTGGGGAAAAGTAGGTAGCTAATAGTGTTCTGAGCCAGACGCGACTGTGTAGAAGGGGGTGAAAGACTGGAGGAAGCTTGAGAATTCGTATTGGTCGGTGGAAGAGGTGATGGAGTTGTGGGTGGCGACATAGCGAGCTATTCCAAGATATATCTTTTCTGCTTCTGCTTTGATAGAGTATGTTGGTGATGAAGTGGGAGAATAAACATATTTCAAGTTTGAGATGAAGTTTAAACACCGCCGCTAGAATTTGGATCCCAGCGGCTAACAATGTTCAGTGATTGGTCAGTCTATGTGGCACAATAGGTCATTGTGGGTAGTAATCGTACACGTTATGATGTAAAGGTAAGATGGACCAGGACCCAGAGGTCTATGCCTATAGTGAAAGACCGGTCAACTTGAACTTGCCGCAACAACCACCATGCCAGACGGGATAAGTAAAGCTACACCATTCGGAGGCATCAGGCATCAGGCATATGATCGTATGTTGTTAATATATATCTACGCTCCTTCAATTAGTGCTTCGGTTTCACTGCCGTTCGAATCACGCCTTACCGGTATGTCAACAACTTCTTCTCACCTTGCTTATGAGATGATGTGAGCTCATGTGGACAGAGTTTCAATGATAATGTTAGGGGAGGTGATACAGACCTATATGATCCTTGTTTCAGGTTCTTTGTTTGACCGGATGGAATTGAGTACCAGTGATGAAAGAAGCAATGGAAATATATTCCGGGATGTCCTGAATCAATGCCGTTTCTAGAGCCCCACATACTGTACATCTCTAGTCTAACACAAGGGTCCCAAGAAGAAAGCTACGGTTGAATAAGAAAAGTCATCCAGGTAGGTGTGCAGAAAGATAAGAAATAGCCGTCGGTCTGCGGTACCATAAAGTTGACTAGACTACATGAATTGATATGGTTTTATTCTGGTTGAGATGGTTGGAAACCGTCAACTCGTAATGAGAAAAACCCTCAAAACTGTCGCTTAGGCTGATTCAGAGCTTGACTATGATCATATTCTACTAAATCTCGAAATCCACAGGTGGTAAGTGCATAAGTAGGGGAGATGAATTCGAGGACTGGGGTGGTTCTAAAGTTTGCTACCTAGTTGGAACGAAAGCTGTTCGAGTTGATCCGCATGTGCTCGAGGTTCAGATTATTTACGAGCTTGGGTGTATGCGTATTCGTTGCTGGGTTTATGGGTCAGCCTGGTTTGAACCTGGCGAGCAGGATGGTGGAAATGGAATGATCGTCATACTATTTAGTACGAGTAGAGGTGTGTTGAGTAGCGAGATGCGGAATCGAAACCCCAGTATTAAAGCATCGGAGAAATATTCTAGCTGCTAGAAACATTACACAGTAATACACATTCATCTTTAATTAACATACATGATAAGAAATTGTAGACTTCCGCCGATCAACAGCGTTTGATTTGATTTGATTTGAATTCATACACCCTTGTGACATCGGTTTAGGCCCGACCCATGGGGGAAACTATGCTATGTGTATCGAACGGACAAAACCCTCTGGGGGAGAAAACCGCTCGCCGACTACACAACGACTTCACGCCGTCGAAACAATAAAATTGGCACTGTGTTACCAATAATGAACCTATAGCTTCTATCCAGCGCGTGACGCTCGAGTAAACTCTTACGAGTGCCTGTGCTGTTTGTTGTAACGCATCGTCTTTGCCCTGCTCTTCATTGACGATGTTCTATACAACGATGTTCCGGTTCGATTCCCGATCCGAAGACGAAAGACGTTCCTTTGCACCCGTGGTGCTCATGGTTGTATCGCAGAAACTGTGTTCTCTTGCTCAATGATTGCCATTCATTGAGCACGATCAACAGCGTTATAAACATAGAACCAAGACCTCAAAACTAAACCATGAAAAACCGTCGAAAACCATCGCAGCTGCTAAGAAACATAAGATACGGTGCATTGACAACATATGAACGTATACGAAACCCCAATTACAACAAGAAACCATTGCCTCCCACGGATTGACAGCGAGATATGGGACCAGGTCCCAAAATTAAATCATTGGGGGGGAAGCAGCACATTAAGTACCCTCAATTCTGATCAGAACTCTCTCCGTTGTATAGAACTTTGACCTCTCCATCGATTCGGGGCCGTGCCTTGCTCAAAACGTAATCCTTTACATTTTGAGCTGTTTTTCCTGGCACTTGGAGCTGGCCTTGGAGTTCTGGAAGCGATAGGAAATATGCAGCAAGACCGGACACAGATCCAGTGGCTATGCGATTGATTAGTCGATATGCTTCTATAAGGGTTTTAGAAGTGAAATGTCTTACAGAACGAAGTTCCGGATTGTATTTTAGGCGAGCTACCTGTTTTCGCTGCACAGACAATGTCCACGCCAGGTCCGGATAAACTGAGAAGCGGACCCCCCTGAGAAAATTTCGCTCCTTTACCACTATTATCGGTAGCACCGACCACGATCAAGTTTGGAAAATCACGTGCAAATAGGGCAGGATAGTCATCAATGTCGGATCGCCCGTCCTTTCCCTAATTTCACAAATAGATCAGTTAAAGTTTCTCCACTTGTTGGGAACACTCATGAGCGAATACGCACATTCTCATTCCCCGACGCCGTAATCACGACAACATCATCTGCAAGTAGTTCCCCAATTAGCTGTTTTGCCTGGGTAAGCGCTTCGTCATCCATGCCCCCATGGAAACCGTAAGAAAGGTTGACAACAGCTCGCTTTTGCAAACTGTTCTCTCTGATGTCGTTTACGATCTTGGTCAATGCGTCCAATGCTGCGGCTTCAGAGCTGTCTTCCGGATTGTTATCAGCCAACTCCGGATATTTGACAATTACTACATTGGCACCCTTTGCGGTGCCGTATTTCGAACCAATGGCCATTGAGTATATGCATGAGCCGTGGCCAGTAGGATCATCATCTTCTTCTTTCAGATTAATGATATACCTATTGTCGTTGGGGTCTCCGGCGAAGATCCAACGTTTACTTCCGGGGGCTAGTTTCCATTCCTAGACCCAATCAGTCCCTATCATCGAGGCCAAAGGCTGAGAAAGAGGTGCCTACATTGCTGTCCTTGTTGGCACCTGAGTCGTGGATGTAAATGGTGACGCCTTGCCCTGCCTCCTGTCGATACACGAAGTTCTTCAGATTTTTCACGGGGATGTTATCAGGCTGTGATACGACCTTCAGCTGATCTGGCGCATCAGATTGTCTGTTGAGTGTGTCCCGCCTGTCATGATTGTTGAAGATACGATTTTTGCCGTCTCGTCTCCGCTGTCGGGCAACGCTAGCGAAATTTTCTCTGTGGATGATTTTGTCGGGAATTATGCCCATGGTCTGTATCTTACTGTTAGTATCTGAAAATTGGGTATGATTTTCGTGAAGGGCTTACAAGGTTGTAGCTTGCACACTCTTTGGCTTGGTCTGCGGTTAGAGGTGCAGTCCAGAAGACGACCCCCAGGCCGATAGCTGACGACTCATAAATTTCGCCGGGAACGCCTACAACCTTGATGAGTAATTTTTCAAATTTATCTGTTTCATCTTTCGAGGCCCCTGTCTTGGGAAAAAGAAGGTATCGAGTAACGTTCTGTGCCGAAGGTGAAGGAGTAGGGGGCGACGATGAACTCGAAGAGGGTTGAGGGGTATTAGTGGTTGAGGGCGGAGGCGGAGGGTTCGAAGAGGATGTTGAAGGTGGAGGTGGTGGGGGCGAGGAAGAAGAAGATGGATCCTGGTGACTTGGACAGTCGCCCACGGCGATGCAAGCTGTCTCTCGATTCTCTAGATCCCGACTCTGCAGTTCTGCTAGATTGACCGGAGACGACCCTAGCGCCAACGCGCACAACGCGTGCGATGCACAGAGTAGAAAGAATGATATCATCTTCTGATTGAAAGAGCCACCCCCGAGGGTATATATATGATAGGAGTGGCG
>JAABUV010004009.1_pt1 | contig 18051 bp, 17 predicted proteins | sample 5559971 | NCBI WGS metagenome assembly JAABUV01 (sample SAMN10711881, study PRJNA513362) | rock metagenome | isolation source: Antarctica rocks | place: Antarctica: Victoria Land, Knobhead nord | collected 2015-12-19
CGCGCGGGGGCGGGGCCCCACGCCCGCGCTCCCAGATAATTCACGAGCCCTATCCGATACAACAGGCGCCGTCATCGCCCGCGTCGAGAGGGGGACGGAGGCCATACGCGGCTTGCGCGCCACGCGGCCCGTGCCGGTGACGCTGCTGGCGCCCGACGCCTTCCGGCGCCTGGTCAAGCGCGACTTCGAGCGCGGTACGTCGGCTGCCGACATCCGCGACATGTACCAGCCGTTGGCGCTGCTTGGTCTGCTCCCGCTGGGGACCGATCTGCGCCGCGTGTTGCGCGACGCCGAGGGCGCCAACGTGGCCGCCTTCTACGACCCCCTCGTCAAGCGCTTCTATATCCCCCTGCGCGCGGGCGGCCTCTCGCTCGACGATCAGGTCACGATCTCACACGAGTATACCCATGCCCTGCAGGACCAAACGTTCGACCTGAGCAAAGTACGTCCGGACCCGGCGCGACAAACAATACACAACTCCGACCGCCAGCTGGCCGAGACCGCGCTGATCGAGGGCGACGCCACGGCCGAGATGACGCTGTACGCGCAGGACACCTTCTCGCAGGCGCAGTATATCGAGTACGAGCGCGAGGCTCAGCAGGCCGCGAACGGAGCCGGCGGCCGGACGCCGCCTTTCCTACTCGACGGTCAATTGTTCCCCTACGACGCCGGCTCTATCTTCGAGACGCGGCTGCTGGTCCACACCTTCGCCGGCGTCGATTTCTCGGACGTCAACAGCGCGTTCCGCCACCCGCCCGTCTCTACGCGCGAGATCCTGCACCCCGAGGTCTACCAGGCGAACCCGACGGCTCCCGCGCCCGACCTTGCGGTCCCCGCGCCCGCGCTACCCACAGGGTGGCGGCGCGTCGACAGCGACGTGTTCGGCGAGTTCCAGTTACAAGACATGTTAGCGCAACGTCTCGACCCGGGGACCGCGGCGGGGGCCGCCGACGGCTGGCGCGCCGACCGCTACGCCCTGTTCGATCGTGGCGCCGGATTCCTGCTGGCCTGGCGCCTGCGCGCCGCCTCGCCTGCCGCTGCGCGTACCCTGGCCCAGGCGCTTGTCGCGTACATGGACGCGCGCTACCACGCCGCCCTTTCATTGAGCAGCGCCACCCTCACCTACGCGGCTCCGGACAGTGCGCTGGCGCTGCGCCTCGCCGGCTCCGACATCCTTGTCGCGCTGGGCTCACGCGGCGTGCCGCGGACCGAGGTCACGCGGGCGCTCGCGACGATGTGATAAGGTTTGTACGAGCCTGGGATAATCCCAGGCGTCAGTTTTGGTAATCATCGACCCCGACCAGGTTGAGGAGGGAGAGCTTGCGCCCCACGTTCGCCCGCTACCGCGCCTTTCTGTCCACCTACCTGCTTTCTCAGCGGGGTAAGGTCGTCGTGCTGGCTGTGCTTCTGTTTGGGACCATCGGCCTACAGCTGGCGGCCCCGCTCATCATCCGGTTGTTCATCGACACGGCTATCCGGCGTGGTCCGTTGTCGTCCCTCACCACCATCGCGGGGCTCTATTTGATGGTGGCCCTCGTCACGCAGGGCGTGCGCGTCGCCGAGGCGTATGTGGCGGAGGACGTGGCCTGGACGGCCACGAATCTCCTGCGCATAGACGCCGCGCGCCACCTCCTAAGCCTGGATATGGCCTTCCATCTCGCACGTACACCCGGCGAGTTGATCGAGCGCGTCGATGGCGACGCCGAGTTGCTCGCCAACTTCCTCTCGCGCTTCGTGCTGACGATCCTGGGCAACGCGTTGCTGCTGGTAGGCGTGCTGCTGGTGCTTTTCAGCATCGACTGGCGCGTCGGTACGACGCTGCTGCTCTACTCCATCGTCGGGCTGCTGGTCCTAGGGCGCTTACGCGGTGTGGCTCTGCCGCACCTGAAACTTTTCCGGCAGACGTTCGCCGAGTTGTTCGGCTTCTTGGGCGAGTGGCTCGCCGGCGCCGAGGACGTACGCGCCAACGGCGCCACGGCCTATCCCATCCTGCTGTTCTACGGGCGCCTGCGCGCGTACATGCGCCCCCAGCGTACCGCGGTCGTTTTCCTGAGGGCGCTGGAGGCGCTGGCCGACCTGCTGCTGGCCGTCGGCACGGTCATCGCCTTTCTCTTTACCGCCTATCTCTTTACCCATCACGCCATCACCGTCGGCACGGCATACCTGATCGTCAGCTACACGCAGCAACTCGTGACGCCGCTGCGCCAAATCTCGGGGCAGCTCGACGACGCGCAGGGGGCCTCGGCTGGCATGGTCCGGATGGAGGAACTTCTGGCAATGGAGCCTGCCGTGGCGGACGGCGCCGGCGCCCCCTTGCCGCCGGGCGCCCTCTCGGTGGGATTCCACGACATCGCTTTCGCCTACGAGGGCGCGCCGGCGGCGGTGTTGCGCGGCGTCTCGTTCGCCCTCGCGCCCGGCCGTGTGCTGGGCGTGGTGGGCAGGACCGGGAGCGGCAAGACGACCATCGCGCGGCTCCTATTTCGGCTCTACGACCCAGGTGAGGGCGTTATCTTGCTGAGCGACACGGACCTGCGCGACCTGCGCCTCACCGACCTACGCGCCCGCGTCGGTCTGGTCACGCAGGACGTGCAGCTGTTTCATGCCTCCGTGCGGGATAACCTCACCTTCTTCAACCCGGCGATCGACGACGCGCGCGTCATGGCGGCGTTGGAGGACCTGGGCCTCCTTGCATGGTTCGGCGCGCTGCCGCGTGGCCTGGACACCGAACTCGCGCCGGGAGGCGGCGGGCTGTCCGCAGGACAGGCGCAGTTACTGGCGCTCGTGCGCGTTTTCCTGGCCGACCCCGACGTCGTGATTCTGGACGAGGCGTCGTCGCGCCTGGACCCCGCTACCGAGTCCCAACTCGACCGGGCTATCGACCGGCTGCTGCGGGGGCGTACGGCCATCATCATCGCGCACCGCCTGGCGACCTTGCGCCGCGTCGACGAGATCCTGCTGCTCGAAGACGGGCTCATCCTGGAGCACGGACCGCGCTTGGCGCTGGCCGGCGACCCGTCGTCACGATTCGCCCACCTGCTGCGCTCCGAGGAATTGGCCGTTGGCGTTTCTGATGTCGCCAACGTAGCGGACGAGCGCGAAGGGGCGTGGCCGTGAGGACGAGAACACTGCGGCTGCTTTGGAGCCTGATCACCTACGCGCCCTGGACCTATCTTCTGGCGGGGCTGTGCTGGACGCTCAGTTGGGTGCTCGCGCTGGCGCCAGGGCTGATCGCGAAAGCATTCTTCGACGCCCTGACCGGCCACGCGCCGGCGCGCGTCGGTCTCTACGGCCTGATTGCCCTGCTGCTGATGGCCGAGGCGGCGCGGCTCGCGGTGAGCATCGGCGCGACGTTCGCGGAGCGGACCGTCGGTTTGTACCATGGGTCCTTGCTGCGCAAGAATATGTTCCGCGGCATCCTGCAACATCCTGGCGCGCGCACTGTACCCGTCTCGCCTGGAGAGGCTATCAACCGTTTCCGTGACGACGTGAGCAGCATCCTGGGGTTCTTGGGGCTGGCGGGCCTGCTAAACCTCGTCAGCACGGTTGTCTTCGCCGCGGTCGCCCTGACCATCATGCTGCGCATCAATGCCCGCGTCACTCTGCTGGTTTTCCTGCCGCTCGTCGGCGTGCTCATCGCGGTCTACGTGGCCGGCCGGCGCATCGACCGCTACCGGCAGGCCAGCCGGCAGGCGACCGGAGCTATGGTCGGCGCGCTCGGCGAGGCGCTGGGCGCCGTCCAGGCGATTAAAGTCGCCAATGCCGAGCCACACGTCGTCGCGCGCCTGCGCCTGCTCGGCGACCGTCGTCGCCACGCCACGCTGCGGGACCAGCTGATTACAAGCGGCCTCGACGCTCTGTTCGGGGGCGCGGTCAGCCTGGGCGCTAGCGCGATTCTGCTCGTCGCCGCGGGGTCGATGCGCACGGGCGCCTTTAGCATCGGCGACTTCGCGCTCTTCGTCTACAACCTGAGCCTGGTGACCGACGTCATCAGTTTCTTCGGCACGCTGCTGGTGCGCTACAAACAGGCCGGCGTCTCTATGGGCCGCATGGCTGACCTGCTACAGGGTGAGCCGCCGGAGGGGCTGGTCGAGCATGGGCCGGTGTACCTGAGCGGCCCGCTGCCCGACATCCCCGTCGTCGTCCGTACGGAGGCGCACTATCTCGATGCGTTGGAGGCGCGTGGATTGACCTACCACTACCCGTCCAGCGGGCGCGGGATACAGGGGGTCAGCCTGCGGGTGCGGCGGGGGCAATGCGTCGTGATCACGGGGCGGGTCGGCGCGGGCAAGACCACGCTGCTGCGCGTGTTACTGGGACTATTGCCGATGGACGGCGGCGCCGTCTACTGGAACGGCCAGCCCATCGCGGACCTCGCCACGTTCCTGACGCCGCCTCGCTCCGCCTACACGCCCCAGGCGCCGCAACTCTTCAGCGAGACACTGCGGGATAACATCCTGTTGGGTCTGCCGGAGGGCGCCGTCGACCTGGATGCGGCGGTGCATAGCGCTGTGCTGGACCGCGACGTGGCGGCCCTAGACGCGGGCCTGACCACGCGCATTGGCCCGCGTGGCGTCAAGTTGTCGGGTGGGCAGGCTCAGCGCGCCGCGGCGGCGCGCATGCTGGTGCGCGACCCCGAACTGTTGGTCTTCGATGACCTCTCCAGCGCCCTCGACGCGGATACCGAGCGCCTCCTCTGGGAGCGCCTGTTCGCCCGCGACGCCCTCGGCGCATCCCCCGATCCGCCTACCTGCTTGGTCGTGTCGCACCGCAAGTCAGTGCTGCGCCGCGCCGATCACATTGTCGTGCTCGACGCCGGAAAGGTCACGGCCGAGGGTAGTTTGGAGGAGTTGCTGGCATCCTCCGAAGAGTTCCGACGGTTGTGGAGCGACGAGGCGCCGAGCTAAGCGTGGAACGGATCGCGGCCCGTAATCACGCAAGCGTTCGCGACGATGCGATAAAGTACGAAGGATACGGGCGCGAAAAGTGCGACCGCTAAGATGACGGGGCTATACGTCACACATACCCCTTACGTTGTCTGATGGGAGCGGGGGTATGCGTCACACAAATCCCTTATGATGTAGGGGAGGAGACACGCGTGGACAAGCCCGACGATCCGGCGCGGAGCAGCGCCCCTTTTGTAGCCGTCGATCAGCGCACGGTGCGCCTCGCTGACTCCAACATCCTTGTCGCGCTTGGCTCGCACGGCGCGCTGCGGCCCGAGGTGACGCAGGCGCTCGCGACGATGTGATGGATAGTATTTGTGCATATCGAGGCTTAATGGTGGTACTATGCCAACGGTATTGCGCGTTGGTCCCTATCGTTTTTTCTTTTATGCCGGTGACGGCCGTGAACCGGCGCATGTCCATGTAGAAGACAGCGACAACACAGCGAAGGTTTGGCTTGTACCCATTGGAGTAGCGCGTGCTGGCGGGTTCTCGCCGCGAGAATTACGGCGGATCGAACAAATTATCAACGAGCACAGCGACGAGCTTTTGGAGGCATGGCATGGCTATTTTGACGCTTAACCCTCGCGCCACGGACGTGCGCTTCGATCAGGAACGCATGTACGTCCGTTTAGCCGATGGGAGAGAGATTAGTGTCCCGCTAACATGGTTCCCGCGACTGTCAAATGCGACGACCGCGCAACTCAAGGATTGGCGACTCATCGGACGAGGCGAAGGCATCCATTGGGAAGATGTGGATGAGGATATCTCAGTCCCACAGCTACTTGGATTGCCCTGCGAGTGAGGATAATAGCATGCGGACGCCCATGCGAAATCGCTTTCGTGCGGTTAAGGACGATGAACACGTTCTCGTCGCGCGTTCTCTCGGATTATCCAACGGGTGAGCGATGTGCACCGATTTGACCTCGACCTCTCCGAACACGACGCCTCGGTCGTGACCGACCGGCTTGTCGCCTATAACCGGCTGCATGGCCCAGCGACGCCGCCAGCACCGGAAGGGGCGCGTTCGCTACGAGTCGCCGTGCGTTCAGCGGATGGCGAACTCATCGGCGGCTTGATTGGCCGGACGCACGCTATTCCGTTTTGGCTGGAGATCAGCGCCCTGTGGGTGGACGAAGCGGCGCGGCGACACGGCATCGGGCGGCGCCTCGTGGAGCGGGCCGAGCGAGAGGCGCGCCTGCGCGGCTGCCGCTTCGTCCGTCTGGCTACATCCGACTATCAAGCCCCCGACTTCTACAAGAAACTGGGCTACATCTAATATGGGCGGCTGGAGGATTGTCCTCTGGGGGAAACCGTTTATTATCTGCGTAAGGCGCTTTGATCGGCAATTAGACCCGTTCCGTCTATCGTTTATCTTTCACCACCTTGCCGTCCTTCATGACTATGACGATGTTGGAGGTGTCGGCGAGGGCATGGATGTCGGTGAGAGGGTCGACGCGGCTGACGACGATGTCGGCGAGCTTGCCTGCTTCGAGCGTGCCGACGCGGTCGGCCCAGCCGAGGCACGCGGCGGCGACGCGCGTCGAGGCGACGATGGATTCCATCGGGGTCAGGCCTGCCTCGCACATCAGGCCCAGTTCGCGTAGGTTGGTCCCGTGCGGGACCACAGCGGCGTCCGTGCCCATGGCGATCTTGACGCCAGCCTCGTGCGCGCGGGTGATGCTTTGCCGGTGCGCCTCGATCGATTCCCGCGCCTTACGGATGCCGTACTCTGGCATGGCGCCGTGCTCCCGCGCCCCTTCCAGCACACCGACCGGCGCCACCAGCGTCGGCACGAGGTAGGTCCCGCGCTCCAGCATCAGCGCGATGGCCTCGTCGTCCAGGTAGATACCGTGTTCGATCGAGTGGATGCCCGCGCGCACGGCGTTCTTGATACCTTCGGCCCCCTGCGCGTGGGCCATCACCTTGACGCCACGCCGGTACGCGGCCTCCCGCACGATGATGCCGAGTTCCTCGGGCGAGAACTGCGTGAACTCAGGGTGGTCGGTGGGGCTGAGCACGCCGCCGGTGGCGTGGACCTTGATGACCTCGGCCCCCGCGCGTAGCATCTCCCGGACCTTCTTGCGCACGTCCTCGGGACCATCGCAGCGGCCGTCGGGGTTGCCAGGGTATGGCTGGAACAGGTGGAACTCGTTGCCCGACGGCATCCAGCCGTCGCCGTGTCCGCCTGTGATGGTCAGGGCGCCGATGGAGATCTGCATGCGCGGTCCCGGCACGATACCCCGCTCGACCGCCGCTTTCACGCCCGCGTCGGCGCCGCCGGCGTCGCGCACGGTCGTGACACCCGCGTCGAGCGTGCGGCGCATGTGATCGATAGCCTTGTAGAAGTTGAGCGAGAATGGAGTCGCCAGCATCGCGGGAATGTCGAAGCCCTCTATCATCAGGTGGACATGCGCGTCGATGAAGCCGGGCAGGATATAGCCGCCGCCCGCGTCGATGCGCGTGATCTCGCTATCCGGTAGCGTGAGGCTCGCCGCGGGACCGACGGCATGAATACGATTGCCCTCGACCAAGATGGCGGCATCGCGCAGCGGCTCGCCGCCATTCCCGTCAATCAGCGTGCCATTGTGTACGACGTAGGCCATGAAACACTCCTTACTCTTCCGACTATCGACTATCGACCATCGACTACCGACTACCGGCTACCGGCTACCGGCTACTGATGCTCTTGGCGGCGACGCCGCTGGCGACGGTGATGATCTCTTCGAGGCGGCGGATCTCCCGCGCGACGTGATCGACGCCATCCTCGTCGGCGCGCGCGGCGGCGTCCTCCTCGCGTTGGCGCTGGCGCAGTAGCGCGAGTTGCGCGCGGGTCTCCTCGATGAGCTTGGTCAGCTGGAGCGAGTCGAGTTCGCGCCGCGCTTTGTCGCCTACCAGTTCAAGATAGTGCTGCTGGCGCGCCACCTCCTGCAGACGTGTGTCGACGTCCAGCATCATGCCTAGAGTGCGATCGACGCCGCTATCTTCGTGGATGGTGATGTCGACGAGACGGTTGATCTGGTCCTCGTACTGCCGCCGTGTCGCGGTCAGCGTTTCACGCTTGGCGTTGACTTCGGCCAATAGCAGCTTGAGCCGCACGATGTTGAGGTCGAGTTTGTGCATGGCCTCTTATTCCTCTCGTCCTTCGTCGCTCCCCACCGAGAAGAAACGCTCCAGGTCATGGTTGGAGTAAGCGCGGAACGCGATGAGTGTAGTGGTGCGGACGATCGTGTCGATGGGGGCCAATTTCTGTGTCACCACCTCGGCCAGGTGGTCGTGTTCGCGCACGCGCACCATCGCCACGATGTCCCAATCGCCGGCGACCGAGTAGACCTCCGAGACCTCCGGGACGTCCAAGAGAGCCTGCGTTGTGTCAGGGATATGGCGCCGGTCGACCGTACATAGTAGTATCGCGGTAATCATGTGACCCTTCCCTTCTTGAGTGGCGAGTGGCAAGCCATGCTGAATGCGAAAACGCTTTCGCATCTGAACTGTTTTCGCTGCTACGCGCGCCCACGCGCGGCGCGACGGGCGCGGGCGGCCTGCTGGCGACGTCGCTCGTCGTCTGTTTCCACGATGAGCGGGGGGACGCCGGTGGGATGCTCGTGCTCGTCGAGAGCCACGTAGACGAGGTAGGCCGAGGCGACGTGCTTGGTCTCGCCGCGTCGTATATCCTCGGCCTCCACGCGCACGCCGACCTCCATCGATGTGCGGCCTACGTCGTTGACCGAGGCGCATAGGGTGAGGATCTCGCCGACATGCACGGGGGTGACGAAGTTCATGGCGTCGATGCGCGCGGTCACGACGGAAGCGGACGTGGCGCGACAGTGGCGCATCGCGGCCACGCCGCCCGCCTCGTCGACGAGCTTTGTGATCGTGCCGCCATGAACGTTGCCGCCGGGATTGGCGTCGTCCGGCATCATTATCTGGCTCAAGGTCGTGCGCGACTCCGCGACGGTTCTCCCCTGCATAGCTCCTCACTTTCTCCTGTTAACGCGTATGCTATCACGTATGAGCGGCAGGCCCGCGATGAAAAGCGTCTGGCTGTATGCAGTCTGGCATGGCGCGTGCCCCGCGTCCGTATGTAAAGGAGCAATGATCTGCGCTACAAGCTGCTGGTACTCGATGTGGATGGGACGCTGCTGACGTCGCGGGGGACGATCTCGTCAGCGACGCGGGCCGCGCTGGATCGCGCCCGTGCGCGTGGCCTGTCGCTGACGCTGGCGACGGGGCGCCGCCTCGCCACGGTCCAGCCACAGGTCGACGCGCTTGGCCTCACGCTGCCCCTGATCCTACAGAGCGGGGCGCAGATCGTCGATCCCAGCATTGGGGCGGCGCTGTATTCCAATCCTCTCTCACGGGAGCGGATAGCGGCGGTCGTGCGCGCCGCGGTCGAGGAAGGCGTGCAGCCGATCCTATACGAGGATCGCGCCGTCGCGCAGCATCTCTTGACGGGGCCGGTCGAACGCGACTCGCCGTCGATGGGTCCCTACATCGCGGCGCGCCCCGCGTTGGTGCGCCGCCTCTCCTATGACGCGTTGGCCGCCGTCGATGGCGCGTTGCAGGTGGCCGTGATCGACACCCTACCGGTGGCGCAACGTGTCGCCGCGCGCCTACAAGTGGCGCATTGCCGTGTGCTCGTTTCGTATAGCGCGGGGCTGGACGCCTATTTCCTGGAGGTGTTCCACGAGACCTGCTCGAAGGGCGAGGCGCTGCGCCGCCTCACGGCGATGCTCGACATCCCGCTCGACGCGGTCGTCGCCGTCGGCGACAACTACAACGACGACGAGATGCTGCGCGCCGCCGGGCTCGGTGTGGCCATGGCTAACGCCGAGCCGGAGATCCGCGCCATCGCCGACAAGCTCGTGCCCTCCAACGACGAGGATGGTATCGCGGCGCTCATTGACGAGTTGCTATTTTGAGCCTGCGACTGCGGTCGCATGGCAAACAAGCGCCGACTGCGGTCGGGTGGCCGTGACACCGCAGTGTCTGTGGTCTGCCATGCGACCGCAGTCGCAGGCCCTTAGTCGTGCCGCTGGTAGTTGGGAGCCTCTTGGGTCACGGAAACGGAGTGGGGGTGGCTCTCGAAGAGGCCGGCGTTGGTGATACGTACCATCGGTTTGGTGCGCAGGTCGGCCAGGTCGCATGCGCCCGTGTAGCCCATACCCGCGCGCAGACCGCCTATGATTTGGTAGATGACCGCGCCGACGGGTCCTTTGTAGGAGATACGGCCCTCGATCCCCTCGGGGACGAGCTTGGAGACCTCGGTGACGCGTTCCTGGCGGTAGCGGTCGGTGCTGGTGCGCGTACGCATCGCGCCGATCGAGCCCATGCCGCGGTACTCCTTGAAGCGCTCGCCGTTGTAGAGGATGACCTCCCCAGGGCTCTCGTCGGTCCCGGCCAGCATCGAGCCCAGCATGACCGCGCTCGCCCCCGCCGCCAGCGCTTTGACCACGTCGCCCGAGTATTTGACGCCGCCGTCGGCAATAATGGGGATGTCATACTCGGCGGCGACACGCGCGCATTCGGCGATGGCCGTGATCTGTGGCATGCCCACACCCGTGACCACGCGGGTGGTACAGATGCTGCCGGCGCCAACGCCCACCTTGACCGCGTCGACGCCGGCCTCGATCAGGTCGCGCGTGCCCTCGGCCGTGACAACGTTGCCGGCGATCAGGTCGGCGCCGGGGAAGCGCTCCTTGAGCATCGCGGCGGCGCGCACGACATCGCGCGCGTGGCCGTGCGCGGTGTCGAGGACGAGCACGTCGACGCCCGCGTCAACCAGCGCGGCGGCGCGCTCCGCCGCGTCGACCGTGCCCAACCCCGCGCCGACGAGCAAGCGGCCGCCGCCGTCTTTGGCCGCGTTGGGGTAGGCGCGGCGTTTGGAGATGTCCTTGACCGTGATGAGGCCGGTCAGACGCCCGTCCGCGTCGACGATGGGCAGCTTCTCGATCTTGTGCCGGTGTAGCAATTGTTCCGCCTCAGGCAGCGTGGTGCCGAGGGGCGCGGTGACGAGGTTGTCTTTGGTCATCACGGCGCCGCAGGGGCGGTCGGTGTCGCCCTCGAAGAGCAGGTCGCGGTTGGTGAGGATGCCGACCAGGCGCCCATGCTCGTCGGTGATGGGGACGCCCGAGATGCGGTAGTGGCGCATCAACTCCTTAGCGTCGCCGATCGGCCGGTCGGGCGTCAGGGTGATGGGGCGGGTGATCATGCCGCTCTCGCTGCGTTTGACGATGTCGACCTCGGCCGCCTGCTCGTCGATCTTAAGGTTGCGGTGTACCACGCCGAGTCCGCCCTGGCGCGCCACGGCGATGGCCATGTTGCCCTCGGTCACGGTGTCCATGGCCGCGCTCAATAGCGGCACGTTGAGGGTGATGCGCCGCGTCAGGCGCGTTGTGATGTCGACCTCCTGGGGATGCACGTCGGACGCGCAGGGGACCAACAGGACATCGTCGAAGGTAAGGGCATCGTCGTCGTGGCGTAAGTTCATCGGGAGAGTCCTTTTAGGATAGATAGTCGCATGTTCCAAGAATGGCGTTGTCCTACACGCGGCAGGTATTGTTTCCTATTGTCGCAAAGCGCCGCGACGCCTGCAAGCACTGCCTACTTGACCAAACACGGCGCGGCCGTATATTCTTAGTGTAGTCGAAACACTAACAAGGCTAAGGCTGGTGCAGGATTTATGTCCCGACAGCACGACGCGCGGCAAGACGACGCCTCGGCGCATCCTCATCCGTCGGTCACGGTCGATGTCGTGGTCTTCGGTATGTTCGGGTCGCTCGACTCTTTCGACGGAGTAGACGACAGCCCTGTGGACAACGGCCACACACATGCGGAGGAAGGCGCGCGGTCCGGCCGCCACGTCTCTGAACCCGGCGCTTTCGGCCATGGCGCCGGCGCCCCGGTGAGCGACCAACCCGAGGTGCGCGTCCTGCTGGTGCGGCGACGCCATTGTCCCTACCAGGGTTGTTGGGCCATTCCCGGTGGTTTCGTGCGCATGGACGAGAGCCTCGACGACGCCGCGCGGCGAGAGTTGGAGGAGGAGACGGGTCTGCGTGACGTCTACCTCGAACAACTCTATACCTTCGGCGCCCCCCAGCGCGATCCGCGCACGCGCGTCATCAGCGTCGCCTACTACGCGCTACTGCCAGGCGATGTCGAGGAGCCGCGAACGAGCGACGATGGGGGCGAAGCACGATGGTTCGCGGTCGCCCACCTGCCGCCAAACCTGGCGTTCGACCACGCCACGATCCTCGATACGGCGTTGCGCCGCCTGCGCGCCAAGGCCGACTACGCCGGAATCGCGCGCGAGTTTCTGCCGCCGCGCTTCACGTTGCGCCGCCTGCGCCGCATCTACGAGACCGTCTTGGGGCGCCGCCTCGACCGCGCCAACTTCACGCGCCGCATCTTGGCGGAAGATGACATCGAGGAAACGGGTGAAATCGACCGTAGCGGCGCGCATCGACCGGCCAAGCTCTACCGCTATCGTCATCGTCGCGCTCGTATCTACAGGACGCGCGACAGAGAGTAAGGGCGCATGTTTCACGTGGTACATCGACTGAGTCGAGAGTCGATAGTTGCTACTAACGACTCTCGACTAATTACTTGGGAAACTCGTTCTCGGTGTCGATGCTGTTCCCGTCGAAGCCGGGTACGGGCGTATTTCCGCTGGCGCTGACGAGACTCGGGTCGACGAGGAGCGAGTCGCCGTACCCGGCCGGCCCGTAGTCAGCTTCGGCGTTCTCGGTGTCGTCGGTAGCCGCGATGAATTCGCCTTCCGCCCGGCCTGGCGACGCGTGCACTTCGTGCAGCGTTTCGTCAGTCGTGTTGAAGCGTTTGCTGTCGGGCAAGTGTAGATAGATGATGTCGGGTAGATCCGGCAGTTGTGCCCGCATGTCATTGCGCGTCAACCCATGCTCACCGTAGTCGAGTCGGTCTAGCAGGGCGCGGGCGTTCTCTAACGTTGTCTGTTGTGACATCAGTTTCTCGTTTCCTTTTCTCGTTTCCTTCGCAAGATCGCAAGCGTCGGTTGTTCGTGTCATCCTTGATCGACAGGGAGGGCAAGAAAGGGGCCACCAGACGCGGGTTGAACGTGTTTTCCCACATTTATTACTTTGACGCGGCAAAATGTCGTGGCTAGCCCGTTTAGGTACGGTCTGGGGATTGACAGCAGCATGAAATCCCCCTACTCTGTCGTAGAAAGACGAGCGTTGCATTGGGCTGAACCGATCGCGGATATTCCGCGTGATTGACCCACGGGCGACAGTAGCGCCCGCGACGCCATCACTGTGAAGGGAATCGTGCCACCATGACTAACTCCTCTCCATCGAAGATCCTGATCGTCGAGGACGAGCCGGATATTCTGGCCTTGCTCACCGACCACCTGGGCGAGGAGGGGTATGCGACACTGACGGCCAGTACGGGTACTGACGCCATCGTGCAGGCCAAGCGGGAGCAACCGGACCTGATCTTGCTCGACGTTATGATGCCGGGGATGAGCGGCTTCGACGTCTGCAATATTCTACGCGATATGCCTGAAACGCGGACGACGCCGATCATTTTTCTGACGGCGGTCGCCGAGATGTCGCGCAAGATCATGGGGTTGCGTCTGGGCGCGACCGACTACGTCACCAAGCCGTTCGATTTACGCGAGTTGACCGTGCGGGTCGAGGTAGCCTTGCGTGACCGCGGCCAGGTGGTGGGCGCACGCGAACGTGAGCCCCAGGGGAGTGTGTAGTGACGGCGGGCGACGGGCGAGGGGCGACGGGCGAGTGATAAGTACTTAGCAGACGCGCTTATTAGTGGACGTCCTGGCAGCACAAGGCTTACCCTTAAAACTCGCCCGTCGCCCGTCGCCCCTCGCCCGTCGCCCGTCGCCCGTCGCCCGTCGCCCGTCGCCCCTAGCCGACCGCCGCGCACGCATCCTCGGCTTCGATCTCGACCCAGCAGCGGGTCGCGGCGGCGATTTCGGCGGACAGGGCGGTGGCGGTCGCTGCGCGCGCCGTGAGTAATCCGATATCCTCCACCTCTCCGCGCGCTTTCGCCAACACCAAGCGCAAAGACCCACGGATCATTTCCAGGTACTCCGTGCGACGGTCGTGGGGGCCGTGCACGACGAGCATGGCGCGGCTATCGGTCTCGAGCATGACGTCCGGTCGCGCCGTGGCGCCGAGCGCCAGCGCGACCGCGGCCACCCGATCGGTCGTGCACTGGACCGTGAGACGTGTCGGTATCCACCCATCGAGACGCGCCTCACCGTCATCGAACGACGCCAACAGGGTACAACTCGTGGCCCCTGGACGCGTGTCGAACGCGTGGTAGACACTGGAAACGGCGCCCCGCGCGTGCGCTGTCGTGACCAGACGGCGCGGTCCCACTCCGTCGGCCGGCCCAGTTCCCCAGGTGTGTACCTCGTGCGCGGGACCGAGCAGGCGCGCCGCCACGTCGAGCCAGTGGATATCCGCCGCCAGAGCCAGACCGCCCGAGCAGGAAGGATTCCATAGCCAGTGATCCGGGGCGAAGCCGGCGGCTTCGTCGGCGTAGTTCTCCACGGCCACTCGTCGTGGGTTCCCGAGAACGCCGCTGTGCGCGAGGGTGGCGAGGGCCTTGTGCAGACCGTTGTGCCGCAGCACGAGGTTGATGCCCAGGGCGACGCTGTGCGCGGCCGCCGTGGCGGCCGCGCTGTCGAATTCGGCCAACGACACCCCCAACGGCTTGTCACACAAGATGTGTTTGCCGGCAAGGGCGGCGGTCAGGACGAGGCCGAGGTGTCGATCTGGCGGCGCGCACAGCGCGACAACCTCTACCTCCGGCGCGGCAATGAGGCTTACCGCGTCGTCGTACGCCTGCGCGTCGGGCGCGAGGAGCCGCGCGTCCGCGAGCGCCCGCGGATCGACGTCCGCGATGGCGACGACCCGAACCTCGGGCATGCCAAGGTAGGCCTCGAGACAAAAGCGGCCGAAGGCGCCCAAGCCGACAACGCCCAGGTTGATTGTGCCGGCCGTGTTGCCGGGCGCGCGCGTGATAGCGACGATGTTTTCCATGAGGATAGCAATCCTTTTCCGCGACGGCCACTGTGGCCGGGACGGAGTAGCCACGGTACTGAAACTGGAACCGGCGAAAGTTTGACTGGCGATGGGGCCGTTCCACGACTAGAAGCGCCGTGAAACGCGCGCTAACGGTGACCAGAGACCGCGCTTGGCGAGGCGGCCGGCTAGTCAGTACTTGGACGAAGCCGGAACGTCACGAACACGATGCGGAAAACGCGACAGGATTGCCGGTAAAGCGCGGGCGCCGCCGGTCAACGTGACAAGGAAAAGAGAGGCGCGACGTTTCCTGCCACGGACCGTCCGGATACCACGCCGAAGAGACTACCGACCCTATAGTAGCGGTAGGCGCGATTTAATGCAATACCCCCTGCCCTTCAGCCCTCGGTGTTTTTTGACCTATGATTCTCTTTTACCTTATTATATCGATACGATGTATTGAATCGATATATTTTGCTAATGGAGGTTGTGATGGCGAGCGAGCATGTGATCCTTGGGGTTATCAGTTGGTATCCGTGTTCGGGGTACGACATCAAGGCGGAGTTCGAGCAGGGGGGCGCCGGCTTGCTCTCCGGCTTGAACTTCGGTAGCATCTACCCCAGCCTCAAGCGGCTGCAGGACGAGGGCCTCATCGAGACGGAGCAGGCTGGCGCCGGCGGGCGGCCGCGTAAGGTGCACGAGTTGACGGGGCGGGGTTGGGACGAGCTCGCCGCGTGGTTGGAAGCGCCGACGGACTACCCCATCCCGATGCGCGATGAGTTGCTGCTCAAGATGCTGTTCTGGGGCGCGGCGCTGCCGGAGGACCGCGCGACCCTGATTGAGCATTTGCAGCGCCGGCGCGAGCGCACCGTCGAGTTGCTCGCTTACATCGCCGACTGGCCCGCCAACAGAGTATCGATGATCGACGAGTATGGCATGCTGGTGCTGGAGTACCTGCGCGGCCATCTGGAGACCGAGTTCGCCTGGCTTCACCGCGCCATCGCGCGGATCGAGGGGCCTCCGCGGCCGCCGGCGCAGGATCCCCAGGGCCTCGTGCCGCGCCAGCGGGAGCGGCGCGCGGCCGCGCGCCGCCGACGGAACACGCCGGCGCGCGGCTCCCGTGAACCGCGCGAGGAAACGCCGGAGCGGGGGCTAGCGCGGTGAACCGCCTGCCCCTGCTGGCGCTATTCAGCGCGAACGCGATATCCCTCACCGGCAACGTGCTGACGCTCATCGCCGTGCCCTGGTTTGTCCTACAGACGACCGGAAGCGCCGCCAAGACCGGGCTGACCGCTTTCTTTGCCGCCCTCGCCGTGGTCGTCGCCGGCTTCCTGGGCGGGCCCGTGGTCGACCGCCTCGGCTATAAGCGCGCCAGTGTGGTCGCCGACATCACCAGCGGGACCGCCGTGGCGCTGGTTCCGTTGCTCTACGCCACGGCCGGTCTTGCTTTCTGGCAACTGCTCGCGTTGGTCTTCTTCGGCAACCTATGCGACGCGCCGGGGACCACCGCCCGCACAGCCCTCGTCCCCGACGTCGCGCACGCCGCTGGGATGCCTCTCGAACGGGCCACGGCCTCCGTGCAGGCGATACAGCGCGGGGCGCGCCTGCTGGGCGCTCCGCTGGCCGGCGTGCTCATCGCCGCGCTAGGGCCCAGCCGAGTTCTGTGGGTTGACGCGGCCACCTTCGCTACCTCGGCTTTGATCGTCGGCGTCACCGCGCCTGCCATGCCGGCGACGCCTGCTATGATCGCGGAGAGGGGCGCGCGGGGATATCTCGCCGATCTTCTGGAGGGCTTTCGGGTCATTGGGCGGGACCGCTTGATTCGCGCTATCGTGCTGACCGTGCTGGTCACCAACTTCCTGGACGCCCCGCTCTTCAGCGTGATCATGCCCGTCTACGCCAAGCGAACTTTCGGCAGCGCTCTCGCTCTCGGGCTCATGGCCGCCGCCGACGGGGGCGGGGCGCTGGTGGGCGCCGTCCTCTTTAGCGTGGTCGGCCCTCGGCTGCCGCGCCGGGCAACCTTCATTGGCGCGTTCGTGCTGGTGGGGTTGCCGTTCTGGGCGCTGGCCGCGTTGCCACCACTCCCCGTCGCGCTGTTGGCCTTGTTTGTCACCGGCCTTGCCGCCGGACCCATCAACCCGATCATCTACACCGTGGCTTACGAGCGCATCCCCGAGGCAGCGCGGGGCCGTGTGCTGGGCACGCTAACGGCGGGGGCATTCGTGGCTATCCCGCTCGGCGTGCTCCTGGCGGGCTATGCCCTCCAGGGGCTGGGCATCCGCGTTACGGTGGCCGGCGTGGCGGCCTGCTACCTCGTCGTGACCCTCAGCTTACTGGTCAACTCCGCCATCAGGGAGATGCGCCCGCCCGTCTAGACGCCGCCAGCCTCACCGAGCGTCGCCTCCAGTTCCTCGATCGTCGGCAGGCTGCCCTGCAAATCGGCCGGCAGCGCCTCCATGAGCTTGTAGGCCGACACGCCAATGGGCTTGGAGACATCGCGCAAGGCGTACTCGGCCACCACCTTGTTCTTGCTCTTGCATAGAATGATGCCGATGGTGGGCTGATCGTCGGGGTGACGCAGCAGGTCGTCGACGGCCGATAGGTAGAAGTTCATCTTGCCGGCGAACTCGGGCTCGAACTCCACCATCTTGACGTCGATAATGACGTGACAACGCAGGCGCACATGGTAGAACAGCAGATCGATGTAGTAGTCGCGATCCTCGACGTCGAGCCGATACTGGCTGCCCATGAAGGCGAAGCCGACGCCCAATTCAAGCAGAAACGACTGGATGTGCTCCAACAATCCCCGCTCCAGATCGCGCTCCTGCGCTTCAGCGCCAAGGCTCAGGAAGTCGAAGTTGTAGGGGTCTTTGAGTACCTGACGCGCGAGATCTGACTGCGCGGGGGGCAGCGTCCGCTCGAAATTGGTTTGTGCATGGCCCTGGCGTCGATAGAGCTTGCTTTCGATATGGTGGCCGAGCATGGCGCGACTCCACCCATGTACTACCGCCTGGCGCGCATACCAGTCGCGCTCAATGGAGTCAGGCGTTGTGTCGAGCAGCCGCATGATGTGCCCCCAGGGC
>JAABUV010004011.1_pt1 | contig 18042 bp, 17 predicted proteins | sample 5559971 | NCBI WGS metagenome assembly JAABUV01 (sample SAMN10711881, study PRJNA513362) | rock metagenome | isolation source: Antarctica rocks | place: Antarctica: Victoria Land, Knobhead nord | collected 2015-12-19
GCCGGCGCGCGCCCCCACCTCTCTTCCCGCCCACACGTGCGTCTGTGCTGCTTTCTCAGCGTGCTTGAATTTGCAGCAGCCATGATACCACATGTCAGGCTCCTAACCACCAAGTGGGTATTTTACAACACCCCAGTGCAAGGACTTCCCACTTAGGACGCCACTATGGTGACCCGCAGGGTCACGGCCGCGGCATGGTGTCTGTGGCGTCCGCGCTGCCTGCCAGCGCCCTGCAGGAGCGGGCGGACCGGCAAAGCGCAGGCGGCCCGTCACGCCGCACACGCGCAGCCGCCGGCGCGCGCGCGCGCCCCTGCGCCAACGCTCAGGGGGCAGCGGAGGGCGGGCAGCGCGCCTGGACGCGCGCGAGCTGCAGGTGCGTGAGCGCGGGCAGGCGCGCGAGCGCGGCCACGTCGCATCCCGCCACGCCGAAGCACCAGCCGAGGTCCAGCCGCTCCAGGCGCACCAGGCCTGCAGGTCAGGTCTGGGGTTAGGCATGCAGGGCAGCGGCCGCACTGTTGCGTCTGAAGTGGTGACGAATGCTGCGTGGCCGCCTCAGGCCGCCACTGCTGGGTGCTCGCAGGTCAAGAGCCGACCGGTTTCTCAGTAGCGCCGGCGGCGCACAGCTGGGCCAACTGGGCCGCTGCGGCGCCGTGCGGGGGCGGGGCGCACGGCTGAGCCGCGACACGCCGGTGAGCCGGCAGCACAGCGCGAGCGACAGCGCCTCCAGCCGCGTCAGCTCCGCCAGCGGTGCCGCGCTCGTCAGCGCCTCGCACCGCTCCAGGCGCAGCTCGCGTAGGCTCACCAGCCCTGCAGGCGCACCGCACCGGGCTCGGACCAAGGGGGCGGCTGAGGCGTGACCGCCCAGGCTGACAGCGCTGACAGCGCGGATCGAGCTGCTCTGAAGTCACTGCTCACGCTGACTCAACGCTGCCGGCGGTCCACAACATCACGAGCCAGGCATGGCGAAGCACATTGGCGGTGGCCATGCAGGTTTACGCTGTGCCGGAGTCAGGCTCTTGATAGCTGCCCGTGCACCGCGCTGCACCAGGCGCTTCTCACATGCGCCCCAGGCGCGCACGCGACACACTGGTCAGGCCCGCGTCCGTCAGGCGGTGGCAGCCGCTGAGGTCCAAGTTGGTCAGGCTGTGGTGCCCTCCTAGGTATGCCATGCCCGCGTCGCTCATCTGCGCGCGCAGACGCACCACGCTTGCAGGCGTGGCGTAATCTGCGCGTCACTCCTGTTGAGCATGCACTGGCATACCAGTGCTGCACGCACCGCAACATCACACCAAGAACCGGGTCGATGCAGAACGCTCGCCCTGTGACGTCCTTCCTGGCCAGCCGTACAGGTGCCCATGATCTTGTGGGTGCAGGCAAGGTGGTTGCTGCCGGATCAACAGGTGCGCAGCAAAGCACCACCATGGCAATTGAACACACCCGGTCGTCACAGACGAATAGGAGGCTACAGACGGTCTTTTGGAGCCAGGTGCGGCGAAATGAAAAGGTGCGCAGCTAGGGCGAGGAGCTGCGCCCGCCCCAGCGGCCACTGCGCATGTGTGTCACATGACGACCTCTGTTCTGTTTGAAACGCATCTGCAATGCCAAGTGCAAGCTAGCTGCCACGTCCGGCGCGCGAGACGCACGATGCGCAGATGGTCATCCGCGTCAGCATTATCTACTCGCTGCACAACAGCGCGCGCAAGTCAGCGGTGGTAGCACTGGGCCCGCACCAGCTCGCAGTTGCGCAGCGACACCGTGCACAGCGGCGCATGGCGCAGCAGCCGCAGCCACTCCGGCTTGAAGTCCGGGAACTCTGCGAGGTCCAGGCGGTACACCGACTGGCCGCCAAAGCGCGCCAGGCGCTTGAACGTCAGCTCCCCGGCGGCCACCAGCGCGTCCAGCACCAGCTGCGCGCAGTCCGGCGGCAGCGCGGCCAGCGCATCGCTGGCGATTGCATCAAAGTGCGCCGCCGCGGCCGCCGCGGCCAGCGCGAGCAGGCTGTCGGCCGGCGGCTGGCAGCGCTTGCAGCGGTACAGGCGCAGCAGGCTGGCGTGGCTGACCTGCGCGCGGTGCAGGGTGCCGGCATTCAAATCTTGCCGCTCCCTGCCTTGGCCTAGCCGGGGCAGAGCGTGCTGGCAGCGGCTGCGTTTCCCGCCGCTGGCGCACGGCGTGCGCGCTCCCCCAGCAGCGATGCAGCTCCGGACGTGGGTCGAAAGTAAATGCAATCGACACACCCTCGCGGGAGCCGCACCTCGCGCTCCACCCGGCCCTCGACTGCCTTGCGCGAGCACCGGTCGCCAAACAGGCCGCGCGGCAGCAGCTTGGCCAGCAGGGAGCCGGCAAACACGGCGGTCATCCTCTCGCCGAGAGACATCTTGCCTCTTCCCTCTGCTGAGCAGCACGTTGTTCATAGGCCACGGCAAGCCTGCCCAGCGGCCAGAGGGACTTGAAACGGAGTGGAGACCACCGTTACCAGCAAAAGGAAACCTACAGTGTGATGAGGGCCTGGTCACACACTTTGTGCGACACGCTTGGAGGACTCCTGGAGGAGCAGCACCGGCGTGTGCGACGCTAGCAGTACTCAGCAAGGAGTGCTGCAACTTCTTCAGGCCTGTGGTCAACAGCGGGCAGCCAATGTGTCACGCTATAGCACGCAGATCGCCTGCATAACCATTGCACATCTCCTGCGCGCGCAGACCTGTGTGCGTGATACCAGATATCCGTCAGCATTGAACAGTCATGCCAGCATGCTTGCTACATCTGCCAGACAGACTCACGTGCTGTGGCCCAGAGCAACGCTGTCGTCACGCTGAATGTTTGCCTGATAAAGCTGTGCGTGTGCACGACTGGGATATTGAAAGCTCCTGCGCACAGGCTAGATAATTATGCGCAAGCTACGCACGCAGCGTCTAGACAGACGCACTCACTCAGGAGGCTGCAAGTTGCTAGCACTGGTCTGCTTGAACAGCGCCTCGTGCACTTGTTGCTGTGAGTCAGAGAGTCAGCGCGCTGTGGCTCGCGTCCTTGGGCAGCACAAATTTAACCTGCTGAACCCAGCAAAGTACAAAACGCTTCGACAGCTTGCCGAGCGCGATCCAGCCAGGCCCATACAGGAGCTCGCACACGGCTCCCGGCATTGTTGCAGGGCAGCACGCGGCGCGGCTGGGAAGCTGGGCGGCGATGTGTATGTAACAAGATGGCCCCGCCACGGGCGGCTGCTGCAGGCACGGGCGCCAGGGCCAGCGGCTCCAGGGCGCCCTCGCCGGAGCCGACCAGCCCCGGCGGCGTCAAGCAGCGCACGCAGGTCAGCGCGGCGTGGCGGGTGCGCTCCCCGTGCGCCGGCGATCACCTTTGAGGCAGACTCATGATAAGCCACGTCCCACTGAATCTGGCAAGCCATTATCGCCGCAACTGTATGCTCACACGGGAAGCAGGTGCAGCACTGCTTTGAGTGCATGTTGTGCAGCAAGCAGCTGCTTGAGCGGCGCTACGAAGCTCGGCACGGCGTCCTGGCATATGCGTCCTCGCACTGAGCTCTGCAGCAGTGCCCCTTGCCTGTGCGCAGGCAGCATTAAAGCTAGCTCGTCAGCTCTCGGTATTGGTTTCCTTGCCGCCACCTGACTCGTGGTGGGCCTGCGCACTTACAACCAGGCCCTTCTTCTCTGTGACATAAGCGCATCAAGTCGTTGACTTGCAGGGCACAGAGGCGCTGGTGCACCTGCCAGCGCACCTGGCGGCGCGGCTGGAGGTCTACCGGCGCAGCGCCAAGCTGCGCACGAAGCTGGAGCACGAGTGCCGCGAGGCGCGCCACGCCGGCGCCTGTGCTGCCCCATGGCTGGGCCCGCGCCCGTACAGCCTCCGCGCGCGCCTGCTGTGGCGGCCGCGCAGCAGCTCCCCCAGCCTGCATGTGCAACCTTGGCTTCGAGCGCCGGGATGCAGAGGATGGCTGCCGGACCTCGGATCCGCTTGTTGCTGGGGGCGCCAGGTGGTGCGTGCGCGCGCCGCGCTGGCCGCAGCGCGCGCGCGCGGCGGCGTCGACCACAATGCAGCGAACATCCTGGCGGTCGCGCCGCTGCTGGACGCTGGCTGGGGCTGCCCCGGCTGGCCAAACACGGAGCCCTCGCGGCCCTGGGGCGCGCCGCGCACGCCGCGCGACTCGGGGCCCGGCTCGCCGCCGGCAGGCCTGCCAGGGCCCTGCCCCGGGTCCTTCCCTGCAGGGCGCTGCGCATGGCCGCCAGGCGGCGTGGCCGGCTGGGCGGACCGCCCGGCGCAGGCGGCGCTGGCGGCGGCGGGGCGCGAGCGGCACTGGCGGCGGCATATGCGGACCTGGGGCGCAGGGGGCGATCCTCCGGACGCGCCCATTGCTAACAGCCCTGGCTCCGGGTCTCAGCAGAGACCCAGCACCGCGCCCGCCGCCGCCGGCGAGCGGGCGCGGGGGTCGGCAGCCGAGCTGTTCCTGGCTAGGTCCTCTGCGCGCTGGCGCACCAGAAGTGGTGCTCTACGGTTGTCCTCTGCCAGCACGGGCTCGGCCGCGAGCGCAGCGGGTCGAGCCAGCTCAGCGGGGCCTGCAGCGCCGTCCGGTGATGGACAGGGCTCTACAGTGTCCGCTCCAGACTGCGGCAATGGCGTCCCGCCCAGCCCTCGCCACGGCAGCTCAGCCGCCAGGTTCAGCCCCAGGGCGTCCAGGTTGGGCCCGTCCGCACCAGCCGGCGGGGCGTCGCGGTCAGCACAGGCCGCCTCGCGCTCGGCCGCTGCGCTTCATGCTGGTGCTACAGGCGCCGTAGAAGAGCGCATGGGGACTGAACCTGCTGGGGCCATGCCGCACGCGGACCAGCCACCGGCGCGCGGCAGCACGCCGGGGCCCGGCCGGCCGCGGCGACCGACTGACGAGGCCCGCGACCCTGCAGCCTGGTGCCCGGCGAGCCTCGAAGAGCAGCCGGAGGGCGCGAGCTCCGCACTGCTGGGGGGCGGCAGCTTTGCCATCGCGACGCGCTACGGGAGCGCCGCGGTCGCGCGCGGGAGCGCACGGCGGAGTATGCTAGCGCACGCTGCCTCGCGCGCCATGCCTGGAATGCTGGGCGACGCCCTGGAGCCAGATGCGGGCTTGGCGGGCGCCTCGCAGCCCGCCTCCGCAGCTGCGGCTGCCGCCACGGGCGGCGGCTGCGCAGCCGCGCGGCCGTCCAGCCGCGCCTGGGAGCCCATGCCCGGCCCTGTGAGCGCGCCGCGGCCCGGCACCACGGCCCTTGGGCTCCCCCAGCCCGGCGCCTCATTCTCCGGGCGCGCCAGCAGCGCGACCCTGGAGGCTGCCGGGCCTGACGCCCGGCCTGCAGGGCGCGCCAGCAGCGCCGCGCCGACATCCCCTGGGCGTGGCGGGTCGCCATATGGCCGCGCGCTCGCAGGGCGCCCCAGCAGCGCAGCTCCTGCGCCCGCGGGGTGCGCTGGTGACCGCAGCCGCTGGCCCAGCGGGCCAGCGCCCGCCGCGCGGCAGGAGCATCGCTCATCGGCCGCGGCCTGGGCGGGCCCGGCGCTGCTGGCGGTCGCGGCGCGGCCTTCCCTGGAGGGGGTCTGTGGGGCTTCGCAGGGCGCGCAGCGGGGCACTCTGGGGCTTGGACGGCCTGGCAGCGCGGCCGTCTATGCACCAGCTCAGAGCGCTCCCGCATGGGGCGCGTCTGCACAGGGCCCGGCCGCGGCGCGGAGGCCAGGCACGGCACCTGCGACGCCCGGCGTGGCAGGGGGCCCGCGGCTGGCGCGGCCGGGCTCGGGGGGCTCGCCTACCAGCAGGCGTGCCCGCAGCGCGCAACCCGCACCCCATCCTGCCACTTCGAACCCTGCCAATGCGCGCCATATCAGCATGCAAATAGGACAGGAGGGCGTGGAGGTACCAGCTGCAGGGCACCTGCGCGCAGTCGCGGCTGCTGTGATGGAGCGCGCTTTGCCAGCTCTTAGCATAGTGGCAGGAATGTTTGGCAGTGGGCGCGCATGGAGCCCTCCTCCGCAGCACTCTCAGAGGCGTTCATACATGCTAGAGCCCGCCGTCACATGCAGGCGCATGGTCAGCAAGAGCCTGCCAGCAGCCTGCACGGCGTCTCAGCGCGAGGGCGCCGAACACTACGGTTGGTCGTGCGCGCGCGCGCGCTCGCGCGGCCCATCTGAATTCAGGCTGCATCCGCATCAGCGGCGTCCTCGTTCAAGCGCGTACTGGACATGCAAGCACAACCTGTGACAGGCCATTGTGCACTCACGCGGGCAAACGCCCGGCACAGCTGCATGACACCTGGCGCACCCCAGGCCAAAGTACCTGGCCTGCCTGGCGGCCACGCGGCAGCAGGCGGCCGAGCACGCCGTGGCCGTGCACGGCCGCCGTGAGGCCGCAGCTGCCGCGGCCGCCGCCGCGCGCGCAGAGGCCGCGGCCGCCGGCGACGAGCGCGCGGTGCGGCAGCGCCGGCAGCGCGCGGCGTGGGCGGCCGCGGTCGCGCTGGCGCTGCCGCTCGCGCGGCTGCGCGAGCGCGTGCTCGCCGCGCGCGCCGCCGCGCAGGTACGAGCATCTAAGGGTAGGGCAGACCAGAGGCAGACCAGGGACTGTAGGGAAGGTCCAGCGACTGGGTTTCATACACGCAAAGGACTGGGCGGCATAGGCAGCCGGTCACGCTGACGCGCAGGTGCAGGGCCGTGTGCTGCGTTTCGTTAAAAGCAGTATGCGCATCTGCGGTGTGCCTCGGATGGGGCCGGAGCGGCAGGGACGCACGGAACCGACTAGAAATGCAAGCAGCGCATGCAGCAGAGCGCAAGCGCGCGGCGCTCTTGAGCGCAGGCCTGCCACAATCTGCACAGCAGCCATCGATGCAGTGCAGTGCGTGGCCTGGCCCTGGAGCCGCGGGTCCAGCACGCGTGCGGGCGCAGAACGACCGGCGGCGCGCTGAGGCGGCTGCGACCATTTGGCGCGCCTGGCGGCGCCTGCGGCGGCGGCGCGCGCGCGCCGCGTCCCTGCACGCGGGCATGGCGCTGCTGCGCATGACCGCGCGCTGGCTGGCGGCGGCGCGGCGGCGCGCGGCGGCGGCGGCAGCGGCACGCGTGCTCGGCTTCCTGCGCCCGCTGGCGGACGCCGCGCGCGGCGCCGCCGCCATCCGCGCGCTGCACGCCAAGGCAGGCGCCTGGCATGCGTCTCCGCGATTGCGACATGTACGCTCGAGGCTAGTGCATGCCGTGCTCGCAGGCAGACAGCTCGCACGGCAGCCCTGCCAAGAGCGCCTGACGTGTATGTCGAGCGTGTGAGTCAAGCTGTGACGCAAGTCCGGCCGGCGCAGGTGGTGGCGGCGCAGCGCGCGTGGCGCGGCGCGGTCGCGGTGCGCCGCGCGCAGGCGGGCCTGCTGGCCGCGCAGCTGAGCGGCCTGGAGGCCGAGGTCTGGCGCGCGCAGCAGGCGGCCGCGCGCGGCGGCGAGCCCGGCCCGGACGCGCCGCCGCCGGCATGGGGCGCGTTTGCAGCGCGCGGCGCGGCCGTCGCGGCCGTCCGCCGCGAGCGCGGCGCAGGCACGCGCTGCCGGCCCGAGACGCGGCGGGGGCATTGCATGCGCTGTCAGGGGTTGTCCCGCCGACGTGCTGTTGCGTCTCAGAGGACATGCTGCTTCAGCCTCGTTGTGTTTTTAAGCAAAGCGTTGACGCGGGACGTGGTGAGAGAGCGCGGCACGCTCGTCCGTCGCACCAGGGACTGACCGGGCAGCAGGTGCGTGTGCAGACACGCATTTGCGCATCTGTAAGGCTGCGCGGCGCCGGCCGCTGTTTGTGATGTCACACCTGCGCGCCCTGCGTCAGGCGTGACGGGGCGCGAGCGGGACGCGCGCGCGCCCGCGCCGCGCGATGGCCCGCCGGGCGGCCCGCGCGGCGCGGCCAAGGGCACGCGGCGGCCGCCGCCGCCGCCGCTGCCGCCGGAGGCGCAGGCACTGGTCGGGCGCCTGCTGGGCCGCATCCGCAAGGCGCGCCCCGCCGCGCGCCGCGGCCGCGCTCGCATGGCGCGGCGCATGCCTGGCCGCTCTGCCCGGCCGGGCCGCGGCATGCGCGAAGCGGGCGCGCCGTGCAAGCTGCCGCGTGTCCAGCGGCGATCGGTCGTCGGTCGCGCGACACGTCAGCCCATGTGCCGGCGCGCTGCTGTTGCTGCCGCGTCCCGCTGCCAGCTGTGCGATGCGCATCAGGGCGATCACAGCATGCTCAAGATCGCACAGCTGCCGCCGAGCGCGGCAGGCCCGGGGCGCGCGCGCAGGAGGTGAGGGCGGAAGTGGCGGCGGCCGCGCTGCGGCGCGAGCGCGAGGCGCTGCTGCTGCAGCTGGACGCGCACCGCGACCGGCTGCGCACGCACCGCGCGCGCCTCGAAATCGACCAGGCGCGCTCGTCGAGAGCTCGCCGCCCGTCCAGCCGGGTCCTACGGCTGAGCGTAGGCGGGGTGGGCGTGCGAGACGGCGTGCACCACGGCATCCCGCCCGCCGTGGCAGCCGTTGTTGAGAGGCGTCAACTTGACGGGGCGACAATATCCCCATTTACCAGCGTCATGACATGCTCTGTGAACGTGGCGCGCTACGCCTACCTATACCCAGGGGCCTTTCTCATCCGTCCCACGCGCGTCAGCGGGCGGGCACAGCATGCAACAGTGCCATGTTGCGCGGTGCGCGAGCGGCCGCGCACAGTTCAGGGCGGCGCTGATTGCCTGCATGCATCGTCGGCAGGCGCGGCGCGGCGTGCTGGGCGGCGCGGCGCAGGGCGCCGCGGCGGCGGCGCGCGCGCCGGATGTGCCGCTGCGGCCGCGCCTGCGCGTGCTGCAGCCGCCCGAGCGCCTGGCCGCGCTCCTGCTGCAGTGCATCCAGGCGCGCGCCCTGCGGCTGGGATGCTGGCGCGCCGCACCGCATCCGAGCGCGTTGCCGTGCGTCCGGGTGTGTGCGCGGCGGGGGCGCGCGGCGGGCGCGCGCGGCAGACGCGCCGCAACTCAGGGCCGCGCTCTGTCGGGCGGCCATGTTGGAGCGTGCGCAGAACAGTGAAATGTGAGGGGCCCAGCGGCTGCCCTCAGGCATCCCGCCAGCTCTGAGGGACACTGACGGGCCGCATGCTGGCGGGCAGGTGATGGAGGCGCAGCATGCGGGCACGCCGGCCGGCCAGCGGCGGGCGCGGCAGTCCATCACCGCGCTCGCCGGCGCCGCGGGCAGGGCCTGACGGCCAGCCACACAGACTCAAAAACGTCCCCTGGCTGGAAAGATGGTGTCGCAGCGTTGCAAGCTGTCGTCCTGCCCTCTGCCTGTCCGCTCTGCGTGCGCCCGCATGCTTGTGTTGCGTTTCAGGGAGGAGGAGCCTGGCCTGAGCTGTCGCACTGCGTGTTGCTCTCACATACTGATGTCAACATTGCACATCAGCTGCTCGCATGACAGCTGCTCACATAGGAGCAGCGCTGGCTGCAGCGCACGAGCCATGACGTAGACACACCGTGGGGAGGCGCCACTCGTGAGGCAAGTCCTCACCCGAGAAGCCGCAAAACACTGTATGCTGGTCCGCCACGGACCTCAGTGCCGGCGGGTCCAGCAGAAATGCCGCTCGGCCCCCCCCCTCACCGCCCCACATGCACGCTGGCCAGCGTGCGGGACTCTAAGCCGCTGGCCAAGGCATTGCAGCTGAGGAGGATGGTCCTCCAGCCTGTTCACACATGCACAGCATACCGCTCTCTCTCTCTCTCTCTCGCTCTCCCCCCGTCCCCGCTGCGCCGCACCAGCTCGCGCCTTCGGGCGCGCACAACGCGCCTCAGGCAGCAGCCTTCAGACTCCAATCTCTGCCTGCAAAACTGCTCGCTGCTGCTAGAAAATAGCAGCGATGGCCCTTAGCCCTAGCCCTTCACAGCCTTGGAAACCCAAAAGCACCGTTCGCGTCCGCGCCCCGCCGCGTCAGCCCGGCAGGCCGGAGTGGTTGCCCATGATCTGGAGCCAGTGCGCCTCCACGTCCAGCTCGCCGTAGTCGCCCAGGCGCACGCGGTCGCGGAAGCGGCGCTGCTCCAGCACGTCGCGCAGGCGCAGCGTGGCCGCGCCCAGTTCGCAGCGCACCAGCCGCTCGTCCCACACCTGGCGCCGCGCGCGCCGGCCTGTCGGCAGCCCTGGGGCGCGGGGCGCTCCCGGACTCCTGGTGCAGGGCCGGAGCGCATGCAGGCAGGCAGGCAGCCGGCTTCAGACTGGCTGCAAATCCCCCCTGGGGTCTGGCATGGAGCGGGGGCGCCTCGGTGGGGTAAGCAACCCTCAGTAGCCTTGATGTCATGCTTGCGCCCCACCTGGATCTCAATGTTGCCGTCCTCGCGCTCCGTGCGCCGCACCTCCTCGCCGCCTGCGCCGCGGAGACGGCTCGGCGGCCTGCAGGGCTCCAGCCCAGGAACGCGTGTGGGCGTTGTGTGGGCGTAGTGTGGGCGGGCGGGCCGCGCGCACGCGCAGCCGCACAGGCAAGGCGCGCGCGCGCAGTCTGGGCTCACAGCGTGCGCCCTCCATGCTCGCAGCTGATGCGGCAGGTCAGGCTCGGCACATGCGCATCTGTGCCTGCCAGGTTTTCGAGAGGCGGGGCGCGCATCCAAGAAGAAGACAAGAAGAAGTCAAAGCAGTGGGCGTGGGTCTTGCGCCGCCCTCCTGACACGCATCTTGGCACGCAGGGCCTCCTGCAGGACCACTCCGAGCCGCTCCCCGCGACTGGGCGGCGCGCGGCGCGAGCGCCGCGCGGCGGCGCACCCAGCAGGAACACGAGCGGCTGCGTGAAGTGCGGGTCGTCGCCCTTGACCGACATGCTCTTCTTCTCCTGGCCGGCCGCGATGACGTGCAGCGCGGTGCGGCGCCGCAGGAAGCGGCCCTTGAAGAAGGGCTTGCGCGGCAGGTTGGACGCGCGCTTGACCAGCACGTACAGCACGCCGCCCTGCCGCACCAGGGACCCCTCACAAAGCTGCCGCCCCAGGGTTGCCCAGCACGTACAGCACGCCGCCCTGCCGCCCCGGGGCGGCGACGGCCGGGTCGGGCGGCTCGTGGCGGCGGACGTGCGGGGCGCTGCTGCTGCAGCGGGGCGCTCGCCCTGCATGGTGCAAGGCTGTCCTACCCCTTCCCTGTCCCATGCACAGGGAGGTGGCCGCGGCTTCCCGCGCGCACGCGCAGCCACGGCACCCGGGGCCGCGCCGCCGCGCCCACCTTGCGCTTCGATCCCCACCGAGGACGCGCCTCGGCGGCACCGCCGGGCGCGCCGCCTGCGCAGACACCCCAAAACCTGTGTTTCAGACCCTGGGACGCGCCTGCAGGGCGTCAAGCGCCTGCGCCTTGGCGCCGTGGTCCGGCGTTCCGCCAGGCGCCTGCCGCGCGATCGGGCCGCCCACCAGCTCGCCGCCGCGCGCGGCCTCCACCTCCTCGCGGGCAAACTCCACGTACTGCGCCTGCGCGGCGCACGCACGTTCCAAGTGAAGCATACGGTTTCTTGACGGTTAGGTCCGCCGCACGCGGTCTCCACCTGCTCCCGCTCAACCTGCACGTGCCGCGCCTGCGCGACGCGGGCGCGCTCCGGCGTGCGGCTGCAAGCGGCGCCGGGCCCGAGCGCCTCTTGGGCGCAGCGGGCTGCACGCCGGCGCCCTGGCTGCTGGTGCGCCTGGGAGAGTGAGGGCTAGCCGCCGCGGGCGCGTGTCGGACGCCGCTGCCCTCACAGCTGTGCGCACGTGTACACACACCTTGGTCGCACGCTCGCAGTCAGTGAGGTATAGCCTACACAGTGTGTATCGTGCTACGGAAGCAACCCGCACGTCCGCTTGCACATAGGCGGGGCGCAGACGCGTGCGGACGCGCCTCGATGCGCACGCGGCAGGGCCGGTCGGAGGGCGGCCGGACGCCCGGCAGGTGCGTCGCCGCGCGGCGCGCCAGGTCGCGCAACGTGTCCTTGGCCGCCACCAGGATGCGCAGCAGGCCCTGCCGCGGGGTGCGTGCACGTTTGCAATAGGGTGCATGCGCAAAAGCGCAGGCTGTTGCAAGTCCGACCCGCGGCGCGTGCCAGGCCGCCGCTGGACCGCGCGGCAAGCCCTGCCACGGGCAAACGTGGTCGGGGTCAGGGTTTAAGGTGGTAGGGTTCAGGGTCGGGGCGCGCGCCGTCTTCTCGCTCTCCTGCGCGGGCGTAACATCCACGTCCAGCCACAGGTCGCGCTTCCCGCCGTCGGCCAGCTCGCGCACGGGCAGCCGCGCGGCGCCGATGCGGTCGTCCGGGTCGAACGTGTCGTGGTCGAACAGCGTCAGGCTCAGCTCCTACGCGGCCGGCGGCGCGCGCCGTGGGTCAGGCGGCCCGGGGGACACTGTGGAGCGGGCGCTGCTGGGCAGCGGCCGGGCTCAGCGCACGGCACGCATGCGCCGGGCGCGGCGCCGGCATGGCGCGGAGCCAGGCCGCCGCATGGAGGAGGCCCCAACGCTGTTGCTACTTCTGCTCTCGAATAGGCCAGCGCACACACTCTGATCGCGGGCTCCGCGCCGCCCGCGCTCGGCGGCGCGCCGGGCTCCAGCACACCGCACTCTGCTGCCGCGCTGCTTGCTGCAAGCGCCAGAGCGGGCCACGAGGCGGCGCTCGCGGCGCAGGTCATAGGGTAGGGTAAGGCGCGGCGCGCGCCTCCTCGTCGGGCTTGTACACGAGCAGCCGGAAGTGCTCGCCCCAGTGCGGGTCGCGCGAGTTCTCCTTGATCTGGCTCTTCAGCTCCACCTTCTCGCGCACCGACAGCCTGCGCGGCCGCGGCGGCGCCGCCATGCAGCCCGTGCGCGCCGGGGCCGCGTGCAGACATGCGCGCGCGCGGCGCACGCGGTGGTGGCATGCGCCGTTGCGACCGCGCCGTCACGGGTGCGAGGACAGCGACGCCCACGAACATTCATCAGCGGAGCGGGCTGCCCAGCAAGCAAGCGCGGGTGGGGAGCGAGCACTTGGCGCTGACAGCAAGCTGCTAGGTGAGCGGGGCCGGTGCGCCGAGGAGGTGCGGCCGCGCACTTGACATACACGTCGGACTCCCCGAACAGGTCCATCTTGGGCACCTGCGCGGGGGGCATGGGCACTGTCGGCCGCGGCAGGGCGAGGCGTCCAGCCAATCGCCTGGAATGCAGGCGGGCTCAGCAGAGCGGGACAGGAGATGGGGTCTTTAAACAAATGATAGGTCTGATGTCTGAAAGGCCAATTGTTGCCCCAGCACTAAGCTAAAGCGCTGCCTCAACCTGATTTGTGACAGCGTGTGAGGCTGCAGCAAAAAGAAAACATGGTCATGGATGTGAGGTGCAACAAGGTGATGCAAAACCAGCAGCGCAGGCAGCGCTTGCCCGCACATCGCTGGCTTCGACCAGGGTGACGAAGAGCATGCCGCGCGGCGGCTGCATGCCCATGTCCTCCGGCGACACCAGCGGCAGCACGTACTTGCCCGGCAGCACGTACGGCCTGCGCGGCCGCGCGTGACCTTCATTGTCGGCGCCGGACGCATGCCGCTGATATTCTTACTACATTTGCAGGAGTCATGCAACTCTGGTGGCTGCATTTGCACTTTCATGGCAGCACGTACGGCCTGCGCGCGCGCGCGCGGCGCCGGCGCAGAGGAGTCATGCCGGCCAAGTCCAACCAACACATGCGAGACTGTCCCATGCAGACTTGGTGGCAGCATGTACCTGCCCGCCGGCATGTTGTGATACTGCAGGGTTTAGCTAAGTGGGCGCCAGAGGGCCTGTACACCAGCCGAGAGCCAGGATGGTCAATGTCCTGGGACGGCCAGGAGGCAACCATCTGGCAGCATCACAGGTTGCAGGGCTTGAAGGAGCGGGCTCACGGGCTGGCAGGCAGGCCCATGACAGCCGCGCGCGCCGCAGAGCAGAGCGGGGTCCAGCAAACACGCGCCGCCCGCCGGGCCGCCCCGACTCGCTCGCAGCCGTGCGGGGCCGCGGGGCCGGGCGCGCCCGCGCACCGGATGACGTTCTGGTACACCAGCCCGTTCAGCCAGCTCTCCAGGCCCGGCACCGCCGACGCGTCGCCGCCCAGGAAGTTGAGGTCGAAGCTGATGTCGGGCACGTCCACCAGCGCCATCTGCGGCCCCACCCCGCACACGCCGCTGTCAGCTTGCGGCGGCGCACGGCGGCCGCACCGACCAGCTTGCAGCAGCGCGTCTGTCCCTGCAACTCTCCCCACGCACGCCGCGCTGTCGGCGTGCGGGATGCGCATCGGGCGCATGCGACGGCGCACGGCGGCCGCGGAGACCAGCTTGCAAAAGCGCTCCTAGGTAGTGCGCTGCCTTGCGCCACTGTCAAAGAGTGCGCTCGCCATGCTACGCATACACTGGCACCCTTCTAAGTGCTGCGGTTGCTACCGGGTTGGCAGCTGATGCCCGTAATGAAGACCGGCGCAAGGGCCAAGCTCCCCAGTGTTCGTCTGACTTTGCAGGTATGACCAGCAGCAGCGCGCCCGGGCCGCGCGCCTGCATCGCCGCGACAATGGGCAGCTTGCTCATGAGCGGCTTGAGCGCGACGCGCAGGCGGCCGCTGAAGATGATGGACGCTACGCCGACGTGCAGCGGGCTCAGCCGGGCCGCCAGCCGGGTCAGCAGCGGCGGCAGCGCGCCCTCCCCGGGCGCCGGCAGCAGCTGCACCGCCAGCTGCACGTCCTGCGCGGCTCGGCCGCGCGGGCCGGGCTCAGGCGCTGGACAGGATTTCCCAACCCCAAACCCCTATACCACGCCTGCGCTGCTCATAGCGAAACAGCTGGCAAGGCTGGCGCATGCGCTGACAGCAGCGGACGGTAGAAAATGTGAGGACACGATACGGGCGCGCCTGGTGGCCTGACCACATGATGTCCAGCTCAATGTTGACCTCGTCGTCGATGTGCTCCCCCTGGTACACCTTCACGCCGTTGACCTGGGGCGCCTTGTCGCCCAGATCGAACCTGCGCCCCGGGCGAGGCCCGTCAGCCCCGCCCGCGCGGCTGGCGGCCGACCCACAGCCGGGAGGGCTGATGCGCGGCCGGCAGCGCTGCAGACCAGTCAGGCGGTCCCGGCTGGCGCTTCAGCCCTGTGCTGCCAGACGTGGGGTGCCCAGGTGCGCTTTCTGAATCGAGCTGCCTGCCTGGCAGTCTGATCTCACAGGCGCGCTTTGACAGGCGCCTGTGTGCAGACAACCTGAACCTCAGCCAGGACAAAAAGCAGAGTCCGCACCATGCTCTGCGCCCAGTAAAGCATCTTCGTGATGTCGTTGATTATGAAAAGTGATCTGGAGGGCATGCAGGGCTCCCATGCCAGACGGCCGGCACCTGGACAGCTGCAGCGACGCCAGCCAGGCCGGCTTGTTGGCCGCCAGGATCGGCTCCAGCTGCGCGCGCCCCTGGACGGCCAGCGCCTTGGACAGGTGCGGCCACGCCTCGTCCAGCACTGCATGCCACGCCCAGCCACGCGCATGTCAGGGCTGCTACAAGATGAAAGGAAGCTTGCTTTGAGGAACACCACCAGTCAGGTACACATAGACAGACATGGCCATGCGACGGGCGCGCCAGCAGCCCATCTACACGGCCAGGCCAGCCAGTACTGGGGTGTCCAGCACCGTGTGCGGCACGCACCCAGATGTGTTTAGACTAACATCCTGGCAGGCTTCAATACCTTCAGTCGATGCACACCCGTCAAAGGGAAGCAGGCTGCATGCAGGGTACATGCATGGGCAGGCTCACAACGCCCGCGCCGGCGCTGCTCGCGATACCTCGGCATGGTGGGCACGTGATCAGTGTTCCTATGATAGGGTAAGGCTGCCGAAGAGCGGGCACCCGCGCCTGTGTTGACCCAGCGCACGCGCTCAAAGTCCGGGAAGTTGATCCAGCTGGGCAGGTCCACGTCGCCCAGCATCTTGCCCAGCGGCTCGGGCCCCATGTCCCTCAGCGCCTGCTCGCCAAAGACGCACGTCACCGGAGGTGCGCCCAGCTCCGACAAGCAACGCCGCGCTGCGCTGCGCCCTGCACCGCGCCCAAGCAGGCGCCCGGGGTGCTCGCGCTAGCAGACGCGTCTGGGAGCGCTGGAGCGTGTCACCTTATGTTTAAAACTTGGTCAGCACACTGACAACACAGAACCTGCCCAGAAAAGGCCACCGGGAACTTAAGCGCTGCACCAGTTCGCGATGAGCCTGCAGCTGACGGCCCCAGCCGTGCTCGACGCACCACTACGGAGCTCGGCACGCTCATTGCAAGCAGGAGTGCGGGCGCCGCACGCTGCGCAGAGCGTGAGCTCGGACGGCAGGCTGCGCGCGCACCCGCTGCACGCGCGACTGCTGGTGCTGCCCGACCAGGCTCGACAGCGAGCCGCGGAACAGCCAGCCGAGCACCGCGCCGAGCGCCACCGTGCTCGCCGCGCCCAGGAACAGCTCGCGGTAGCTGAAGCCGCTGCTGGGCCGCCGCCACCTGCGCGCGAGGTGGCGCCGGGTGGGTGCGCCATGCCGACAGCGCGCTGCTGCAACCCAACACCGGGCATGCTGCCCAGCCCCCTGTGCGCCCTGCCGAGCCACGGACGCTTCCGCTGTGTGCACACTGGTCTCAGGACCTTGCAAGCTACTGACAAGGGAGCAAACGCGCAGAGAGGCATTGCTGTGAAGCCGTGTCGCTCACCGCCGCAGCGTTGCCGCCAGGTGCTCCAACTCATCGTCCGGCAGCTCCCGGACGTCACTGGCTGCACACCTTCCCTTGCCAGGACACTTGGGTCGCGGTGCATGCCCGTCTGTCTCATTCTGCCCGCCGTGTGACTGAGCAAGTGCGGCCGTGCACGCCCAAAATAAGACCAAAAGGCAGGTCACTCTGTGGCAGAGCATCCTGCGTGCCGCGGGCTAATGCATTTGGGATGCAGGCGGCACAGCTGCTTGCTGCAGCACCACGCCTACCTAGAGTAGTTGCCAGATCGTCCTGGCACATAGGTGTGATGGGGAAAGCAAGCGTGCGAGCCATCGAGACTGGGCGTAACCCCCTCGAGACCCTAGCTGTCATCAGCTCGAGCGGGCGCTGGTAAAACGCAACAGCGAGCCAGGACCTGCGCAGCGTCAAGCCAGTGTGACCTGGACCCACTTGTGATCATATTGTGGCTGTGAAGTTTTCAACTGGCGAAGTGCCAACGTTCGCTCGCCAACCAAGCACTGCAGAGCGCGCCGAGCTGTGGGGCTGGGCAGCGCTGAGCCAGCGCGCCAGGCAGGCATGGCGCAGGGCGGCGCCTACTTCATCGGCAAGGCCGAGCTGCTGGGCTGGATCAACTCAACACTGGCACTCAACCTGTCAAAGATAGAGCAGGCGCGCTGGGCCGCCGCAAGCAGACAGAGGTCGCTCGCTGTGCATGGTGCGATGTATATACCGTGATGCGAGAGCGCTGCGACACGCGCTGATGCGTGGGCCTGCTCATGGTATATGGCTGGGCGGTACCGCAACGCAAAGGCCGCGAACCGGGCGCGCGCAGACGGCCACAGGCGCTGTGGCCTGCCAGCTGCTCGACGCGCTGCACCCCGGCGTCGTCAACATGGGCAAGGTGGGCCCCCGCCTGGTGCGCGGGTCAGCCGGAGCGCGCGCACGCACTCACGGCCGGCCGCGCAGGTCGACTTCAACGCCAAGAACGAGTACGACTTCATCAACAACTACAAGGTCCTGCAGGCCGCCTTCCTGAAGCTGGACGTGGACAAGGTGCCGCCCGGCCGGGGCTGCTGGACAGCCGGCGCAGCACGAGCGCCTGAGCCGCTGCCCTGCTTCAGCGAGCTGCGCACTGGGCGGCAGGCGATTGAAAACCTCTCTTGGGCAGGCGCTCTGCACCCACTCAAATTGATCTGGTTACGCCTTGTCTCAGTTGTCTTCAGGGCACTGCTGCTATTAGCGGCGCGCGGCAGGCCGCGTCGGCCAAGATCCTGCTCAAGGGCGCGCCGCACATCAGCAACACGGAGCATACCGAGTGCTTTGGGGACCGCGCCGGGCGCGCCGGCAGCGCTGACCAGGCGCGCCGCGCGCGCGGCAGCCGGTGCCCGTCAACGCCCTGGTCAAGGGGCGGCCGCTGGA
>JAABUV010004012.1_pt1 | contig 18039 bp, 34 predicted proteins | sample 5559971 | NCBI WGS metagenome assembly JAABUV01 (sample SAMN10711881, study PRJNA513362) | rock metagenome | isolation source: Antarctica rocks | place: Antarctica: Victoria Land, Knobhead nord | collected 2015-12-19
TGCAAGGGTTTGCGGCCCGCGCAGACCCTGCAGGCCGGCGCGCACCGCCCAGGTTCCACGCGGCGGTGGCGCGCTGCAGCTCCGCGTCGCTCATGCGGCCGCCGGCGGGGCGGGGGCCGGGCTCCGAGACGGGGTGCGAGTGCAGCGCGGGCGTCGCCGACACCGGCGTCGCCCGCGTGGCCGTGCCGCTCTTCGCATCGTCGCCCAGGTGCTCCGCCCACCAGCTCGCATTCGCGGAGGCTGGCGCCTGCGCCGCACCCAGGGTCAGGGTTAGGAGTCCCTCACAACAGCCCATGGTGCCGCATGGAGATGCAATAGCCCATGAAACCGATAGCAACCAAAGTTTTGCTCGGCATGTGCCGAGTCACGTTGTCAGCAGGCACCACGTACTTCAGCAGGCCTGCCCCCGGCGACAGCCCCCGCAAGCCCTCTGCAGCGCCCTTCTGCGCCTCGTGTCGCGCCCGCAGCACCGGGACACACGGCCGGCGCTTGGCGGGGCCTTGCCTGTGCCGGTGCCGGGGCGCCCTGCGCGCCGGCCGGGCCCTGCGGGCGGTAGACGGCCGGGTAGGCGACCGGCAGCGCCTCCCAGGTCGGCGCGCGCTGCGCCTGCGGCAGCGGCAGCGGCGGCGCCGACGGCGCAGCCAGATTGCTCTGCGCCGCGAGCAATTCCTTGCTGAGTTGCGCTGCTCGCTGGCCTGCAGCGTGCTTGTGGCGAGCGAGGCACGCCCGGCCCCCTGCCTGGCTTGGAGGACCCGCGCTGACCGGCGCATGCCCCGTGCTTTGAGGGCGCCGCCCAGGGTGGTCCCCGCTGCCCGCCTTGCAGCAGCCTGCTGTGGGACCCTGCAAGACACGGTAGGGCCCCTGTGCGGGCTGGCTGCGCCTGCCAAGCAAAGCTGCGCGACTGCCCCCTCCAGCACCATTGCGCGACGAGCGCGCCCCAGTCACCCCATTCCTTATGCGCATGGGGGGTGCCAGCTTGCTGACGCCCGCCATCAGCAGACACCCTGCTCTGCGATCGACGCCAGGCAGCCCGCCCCCGCAGGTCAGGCAGGGGCCGTGATGCGCACCGAACGCTGCGCGCCCGAGAAGTCCGGGAGCTGCATGTCCAGCGAGGGCGCGGGCGTGGGCGGCACGCGCCAGTTGCGGCGCTCCTCGCCCGCGCGCTCGGGCTTGCCGCCCGCGATGACCGCTGCCAGCTCCGGGTGGCCCGCCTTGCTGGCCACCATGGCCGGCGTGTAGCCGTCCTGGCGCGGCCGCGCGCCGCGCCCCGTCAGCGCAACGCTATCCCGGCGCGCGGCACCACGCCTCCGGCGCGCCAACACCGCGCGATCAGCAAAGTCGGGGCTGCGTCCGTAAAGTGGACCTCGGCCTCTTACACAGGCGGGAGGGTTGGCCAGCACTCCTCACAGCCGTGCTGTGCACACTTATGCATGGAGCTCCGCCCGCCTGTGACATAGAGCGGCACCACTGATGGCCGAGAGTCCCTGTGGCCCAGGCCCGGCAGAGGGGGCCCGCGAGCACCTCGTCCTGCGCCTGGGGGCTGGCGCCCGCCTCCAGCAGCGCCTTCACCACCTCCGTCCTGCCCGCCTCGGCCGCCTGACGCGCGCGCCGCTCGGCGTCAGCGGCGGCGCACCGAGGCGGGCCGCGCGCTTGCGCGCACCCTGACAGCAACCGCCTGACAGCCAAGCCTTGCGACCAGAACTCACGACACTCGACATGCTGAGTGAGCCTCTTTTAGCATCCAAGAGCGCGCTCTATAAGATGGAGCTGTTGATAATGCTAGGGCAGGGACGGCACCTCGTGCATGGCGGTCTGCCCGTCGTTCTTGACTGCCTGCGCCCAGATCAAAGCCCCCGCGTCAGAATTGCTTGGCTGAGCAATGCATGCGGCAAGGCACTACAACTCTGCACGGACAGCCGCATGCCATGGTCCGCACGGCACTTGTCAGAAGCGTCACGGGTGGCAGTCTTGATAGAGAAAGCGCGTGCGGCGGGCGCAGTGTCACAACCTGTGTCAGGGGTATGCCAGGCCGCAAACAAAACCCTGACAAGGTATCCGGCACATCGCTGGCGTGTGCGCCCGCTGCACTCGCATCAGGACCTTGCGGGCCTACGCCGGCCCTAACCTACCCTACACCTGAGCGAGCGCCTGTCAGGCCCCACATGCAGCGCATGCAGGCCCCGGGGCCCCCCGGGGCGCGGCGCGCCCGGAAGTTGGCGCCGCGCGCCAGCAGCAGGCGCACGGCCTCGGTGTGCCCCTTCCAGGCGGCGAGCGCGAGCGGCGTGGACCCGTCGGTCAGCTTGGCGTTGACGCCGGCGCCCGCATCCAGCAGCAGGCGCGCCGTGTCCGCGTTGCCCTGCGCGTCGCGCGCACCCGGGGCGTCGCTTTCGGGGCGGGGGTTTTGCTCCGAGGCGCTCACGAGCTTCATGCAAGGCACATGGGCCCTGTGTGAAATTCACTTGTGGGACATGCATCCCACATGCAGCACGCGAGCGGGCCCCGTGCGCCCATGGCCAGTGAGCAGGTGCGCACCACGCATCACCTGCTGGCACGCCAAGCACATGCGAGCACATCATGACGCGGGAAACACAGCACCATGCTGCGTGCCATATCTCCCCAATCGAAAGGTGAACAGCATGCTGTGCTATTAACACAGCGCTGTGCCCACTGGCAGCAGCCCCGGCGTAGAGGCTGCCCATAGCGATGGGGCCAAACAACGTGTGCACTGCATTTTGTGTCCTTGTGCAGGGGCGTCACCCTGCTCACGCCAGTGAGGAAACCTACAAGGCCCTGCAAGTACCCACTAAAGCAGAGGCTTGCCTGCACAGCGGCCTTGTGCAGGGGCGTCATCTTGTGGCTGTCGGGCGCGTCCACGGCCGCGCCCGCTGCCAGCAGCGCCGATACAGCCTCCGACTTGCCCTGCGCCGCGCGCCGAGCGTCAGCCGTGCTGCGCAGCCTCCGCTCTGCGGCGGCGCCGCGCGCTGCCCTGCCGTCGGTTTGATGGCATGCCCACAGCGCAGCCAGTGAGGGCCGGCCACGCACCAAGCCTGCTATTACTATGCGCCAGCAACGAGCCAGCCCATGCACTCCACATGAGAAAAGGAGGTCACGTGGCTGACCACGCCTTGACCACGCCCAGGCACACAATGTACACACGACGCTCAAAGCTACGGTGGACATGCAAGGACCCTGTTGTAACTTGAGGACTGTCACCCAAACAAGTCCGCTGGTGCGCGCTGCCCCTGGCAGACGCCCCAGGAAGGGCCATGGCGGGCATGTTGTGCTGCAAAGGTACCTATATTTTTAACCACCCTGCTGGAAGAGCTCGAGGGAGGCTGCATCCATGTCAAGCCGCAACAACTTATACTGCGCCTGTTTTACCATTGATTACCCATACGATACGGTCGGCTACTACAGCAGCGGCCACCAGCAGCGCAGCGAGCCCCCGTGTCAAAGTGCTGCTGCACATGCAAAAGCAGTGGCCTCCCTACCCCAGGCAGCGCCGGGCGTCACCTGCAGCGCAGCCAGGTGCAGCGGGCTGCGGCCGCCCGTGTCGCCGGCCTGTATGTCGGCGCCCGCGGCAAGCAGCTCCCGCAGAACGTCCAGGCTGCCGGTGCAAAAGGCACTCTTATTGCTTTACACTCTAGAGGCTGAGAAGTACACCACACCTTGCAGCACCAAAGAGGCTGTGAACTACACTGCACCTTGCAGCACCAAAAAGGCAAGCTAGCTGCCGCAGCTACCCGCACGCGTGCAGCAGCACAGCAGCACATTTCACAAGCATGCTGCGCTGCATGGTGAGCATCTCACCTGCCACCGTACGCTGCAAAGTGCAGGGGCGTCCAGCCGTCCTGCAGCGAGCACAGGCAGTCAAGTGTGCCGGTCTGGGGACAGAATGTGATGACGCGCACACCTTGCCCGCACGCACAGGCTGCCAGCCTGAGGGTCCAAGTGGGGATGTCAGGTGCGTCCTGACAGACGTTGAGGACCACAAGCAAAGGCTGAGGGAGTAAGCAGGGCGCCTGCAGGAGGGACACCTCAGGAGCAGGGAAGCTCTGCACACCTTGTCAGCCTGCGTCACAGCTTTCTTGTCCTCCTTCATAAAGTGGCGGGCCCTGTCCAGCTCATTGGCAGCCGCAGCCTCGTACAGGTTGCGACTGTGGCCCGCGCCCATTGCGCTGGCTGGCGAGGCAAGGCAGACAGGTACTACTGGGCTCGATCTGTAGACTGTGTTCTTTGATCACTCTTTCGAGCGGAGAGCAGGATTATGCCTGCAGGCCTGCACAAGGCGCTGATGGAGCTTAACCTGGAAAGAGGGCTTTTGCAACTCGAGTTTCCGCAGGTGCTGCCAAAGTGTTCTTCAGGCTGGCAAGCGCTTTTGGTTGAGCCGGCGCCATGTCCAGTATACGTACAAGAAAGTCTGAAGGCGGACGGGACTGGGCACATTGTCAAACTCCAAATTGTTGGCTCAGGAGCTAGCGCAACTGGCGGTGCGGTCGTCGCTAAGTCACTATTCTGAAGCTGTGACGGCTCTCTGGTATTGTCATGAGTTACACCTATCTTATTCTCGCTATGCGGCAGTGCAAGCGGCGTGCGCACGTTTTGTCAGCACAGCCAAAGTAGTGTGCCAGCAGGCAGCTCCACCGTCCTGTGTCAGGCAATCTGTTGAGGTGCACCCGCTCAAGCTGCATCCGCTGAAGCTGCAGTCGCTCGCTGTGCCTGCGCGCAGTGCGGCAGCGGCTGTCGCCTGCAGCTGTCTGCGACGCGCCGTGCTCCTCTTGTGCACTGGGGCTGCAACAGATGCCGCCGGAGCGGGACATGGAGGCGGGTGCGCCACCGGCGGCGCCGCTGTCGCCCCGCAAGCGGGACGCCTTCCCGCCGGCGCGCGCCGGCGGCGGCGCGGGCGGCCGGCCGCCGCCCCACGGGCGCCGCGTGCTCGACCGCGTCGGCAGCAAGACGTGGGCGGCCGACGCGGACTTGACAGGCCGCCAGCCGCACCCGACGCAGGTGCGGCCCCTGGCTGTCCCGTCACTGAGCGTTGGCTCTCAGCGGATTTGAGAGCGCCGCCACTGGCGGTGCACTCTTTGCGAGCGGCTCCCGGGGCAAAGGGCCCCCGCTGCGGTGCGGGCTGACGCACTGCATGCGCTGCGGCATAGGGGAAGCTGTGGGACATCCTGCGGCTGTCCCTGGCCGCCTTGGGAGCAGTGTACGGTGCGGACCCAGGCCGGCGGCGCCCGTGCTTGCGCCACAACAACTCTCTACACAATGACACGTAGTGCACTCTCTGTCTGTGCCTGCATCAGTCCGCAGCCTGCATGCGCGTCCCGCAGTCTACCTGCCAGCCGTGAGCAGCGGAGCAACGCCTTGCAAGTACATGCAGCTCAAGGTCAGGCTGTGTCTCAAACACTCATGCAATTGCAGTCCTCGCCGCGCAGGCGACATAGCGGGCTCGCCGCTCTACCTGTACTCGGTGGTGTTCTACGGCACGGAGGCCGCGCCGCGGCCGTCCAAGGAGTCGGTGCTCGGCGCCACTTCAATGATCTTCTGGATCCTCACCTGGCTCCTGGTGAGTGCCGCGCGGCCTTCCTGCTTGTAGGGTCTAGGGTTTGGACCCCACATGGCTCCTGGTGAGTGCTGCGGCCTCCCACTAATAGGGATTAGGGATGACTCGAGCAACGAACCGTCTGGAGCCACCGTCGGACAGCGCGGCTGCCGGCGCAGGTGATCAAGTACACGTTCGTGATGCTGCACGCCGACGACAACGGCCAGGGTGCGCCGCGCGGATACGCGCTGCCGGGCACCAGGCCCTCGGGGTCAGTCGCATGTTGCTGCGGCGGGTGCGCATGCATGCCTCGGAACCATGCACGCCCCAAGGGTGTGGCATGGCAGCACATGGTCCAAGTTCCCATACGGCTCCTTGTGAGCTCTGTATCGAGCAGCAGGTAGGATGTATTGAACAAAGTAGCATGCATCCGTGCCCTCTCTGAGCCATCAAATACGGACATGGCCTGGGCGTATGATTACAGAAAAAGCGAGCATGCATCCCAGCGTCCCTTAGAGCCAGATGGACAGGCCACAGACGTGTGATTTATCAAGGAGTGAGCGTGCGCCTGCGCATCCCCTGGGCCGTGTGGCATGGATGCGGCACAGACGCATCCACCAGCGAGGGCGGCGCGCGCGCAGGCGGCGCATTCGCGCTGTACTCGCTGCTCAAGCGCCAGGCGGGCCTGGGCACAGGCGGCCGGACCGCCGCGCTGGACCGGCTGCTCAAGCAGTACAGCACGGGGCCCGTGCGCACCGGCGCGGCCGCGGCCTCCCCGCGCGGGTCGCGGCAGCGCGCGCACGGCGGCAGCGGCAGCGAGAGTGGCCCGCGCTCCGGCCAGGGGCCCGGCGAGGGCGCCGGCCAGGGCCGAGGCGTGTGGGCGGCGCGCTTCGGGCCGGGGGCGCCCGCGGCGCTGAGCGCGGCCGCGCGCACCAGCGGGACCGCGCAGCACGACTGGCGGCAGCGCCTGATAGCGGTACGCTCGATTATAATGACGGCAAGGCTGCGTCTGCTGGGCAAGCGTGCGGGGATTCCCCTGCCCGGCATCGCGATGTGCTGGACGATCAGCTGCGCCTCAGTTGCCGTGTGGTGAAGTGTGGGGTTAGGGCTGGGCTGCGCATGAACGCGTTTGCATGCTGCGCCGCCACTTCCGCCGCCTGCATGCATCGCGATCATGCACGCGCGTGCACCCGGCACATGACGTTGCAGGCGGATGCACGCTCGCCTCCCGGCCCGAAATGGCGCACGTCGCGTAGCACGCACGGAAGCGGCATCGGGCGCACCTGCGCAGCGCCGCCAGGCGAGCGCGCAGGGCCTGCGCTGAGTCGCGCCAACGCCACGCCCGCCGCCGCGCGCAGGGCAAGCGCATGCAGGTCGCGCTGCGCACGCTCGTGGTCATCGGCGTGGGCATGATCATCGGCGACGGCGTGCTAACCCCGTCGATCTCGGTCCTGTCGTCGATCGAGGGCCTGGCAGTGGCGGCGCCCGGCAACCCCAGCCTGCAAAAGGGCCAGCGTGCGCACGCGCCGCGCTGCGCTCGCCTGCGCCACTGGCTGATGGCTGCAGTGTGGCACCTGGCCAAGCAGCAAGCACCAGCATCTGCAGCTGTGCACCCGCACCAGCAGGGATTGTTCTGCACTGTTGCACAGTAAGTGCCAACCTGTTTTGAGAGTGGCTGTGCTGCGCATACCAAACAAAAGCAGCTCACCTTGAGTCAGTCTGCGTCCACACAGTGTCACGGCATGTCTTTCCACGCCTCATTAGTTTGCCCGCCTGCCCCAGACCTGCCACACTGTGTTACAGCAATAACTTTTTAGTGCGTTGCGCGGTCGCAGCCCTGCTCGTCGGCCTGTCCTACAAGCTCCAGACCTGCCACACTATATTGCAACAGTGACAAGTTAGGTTATTGCGGGCGCAGCCCTGATCGTCGGCCTGTCGTGCGCGGTCATCACGCTGCTCTTCCTGGTGCAGCAGTTTGGGACCGGCGCCATCGGCTACCTCTTCTCGCCCGTCCTCTTCACCTGGTGCCTCTTCATCTGCGGTGCGCTGCCGTGCGCGCCGACTCTCACCCACAGGCTGCCGTGCATGGCACACACTGATCTACTTTTACAGCACACACTGAACTGCTTTTCATGTCATGTTATTGACCCACCGCTCAAGCTAGCCACAGAACGCATGCATGCATGCAAGGCATGGGTAGGCAAGTGCGGCGGGCAGAGCTTGCTGCGCGCGGTCGCGCAAATTCTCGCGCGGCGCGCAGGCGTGGGCCTGTACAACATTGTGCGCTGGGACTGGACCATCCTGCGCGCGGTCAGCCCGCACTACTGGGTCCTGTTCCTGGTGCGCAAGGGCCAGGGCGGCTGGCGGCTGCTCGGGTCCATCGTGCTCTGCATCACCGGTGCGCTCTAAACCTATACCCCTAACCCTACCCGCGCCTGGCCGTGCCAGGCACGCGCGGCACTGCGCCGCGAGGCCAGGGCTGGCATGCGCACAGGGCGGGCGCGCGCCTCAGCGCATACCTCTGTCGCTGGGTCTAACAGGCGATCACATCCCGTGGGGTCCATACCCTGACGCAGTGCGCTTGTTTGGGAGCATTGTGTGTCGGAGCAAAGCGTACATGCAGGCGCTCGCGTGTGATGTTGCCGCCCCAGCCGAATGCCCTGCTGCGGCAGCCAGCATCCTGCTGCCCGCTCATGCGCCGTGACGGCGGCGCGCGCGGGCAGGCGCGGAGGCCCTGTTCGCGGACATGGGGCACTTCAACCGCGTCTCCCTGCAGGTCAGCACCATGGCCATGGTGTACCCCAGCATCCTCGCGTCCTACCTTGGGCAGGGTGCGCCCGCTCGGGGCCAGTAGCCTTCCTTGCTGCGCTCTCCAGCTCGCTCCTCGCCTTTGCAGGAGCTGCATGGCTCCTGCTCACCGCAGTGCTCCGCTCCAGGCAGGGCCGGTTGGGGCCAGGCTTCATGCACACCAACGTGCCGACCCCCAAAAAGGGCAGAAATTGCAGGGCATGAAACCATGGGTGGTCGCCGTGGCTCCAGCACGCCATGGTTCTAGCATGCCCTACCATAACCCTAACCCATGAACCCCGGGCGCGCGGCGGCAGGCGCGTACCTGCTGAGCGTGCCGGACAGCGTGGAGGCCGCGCCGCAGGACGGCACGTTCTGGAAGGCGCTGCCGGGCGGCCCGGGCCTGTTCTGGCCGATGTTCGTGGTCGCGTTCGCGGCGACGGTCGTCGCGTCGCAGTCGCTCATCTCCGCGGTGTTCCAGATCACGTACCAGGCCATCGCGCAGGGCTTCTTCCCGCGCTTCCACGTGCACCACACGTCGCGCGAGCGCCAGGGCCAGGTGTGACTCTAACCCTAATCCTTACCTCTGCACGCCGCAGTCCACCACCGGCTGCGGGAGCGCGGCCGCGCGCCCCGGCCCCGCCTCATGCCTTTGAGGTGTGTCCTAGCGTCCGTGTCAAGCCAGGTGGGCCGGCGTCCTTGACAGATTGAGCGCGCCAGCTCCGTCGCCCGCGACGCGGCTGCAGTCAGCCGCCATGTCCGTGCGCGGCGCGCATCGGGTGGGCGCGCGCGCGCGCGGCAGGTCTACATCCCGGTGGTCAACTACGCGCTCTACGCGCTCTGCATCATCGTCATCTGCACCTTCCGGACCACCGACAACCTGGGCGCCGCCTACGGTGCCGCCCCGCGCACCCGCAGCGGGCCGGCGCACCGCTGCCGTGTCGGTAGCCCACATTTACCAGGCGAGTAGGCCGGCATGCCCTGGCAGCGCATCGCCATGACACAAGCTCGGCTCAGAAGGGCTGGAGTGCCAGGTGCCCGAGTTGCCGCAGCGCTGCTCCAGGCGCCGGCCGAACACGGGGTATAGGGTTTGCCTAACCCTTATAAAAAACCCCAACCTATTGCGGCCGCAACGCGGGGCGGCCGCGCAGGCGTGGCGGTGCTGGCGGACATGCTGCTCACGACGCACCTCATGACGCTGGTGCTGCTGACGGTCTGGAAGAAACCGCTGTGGGTCTGCGCGCTGTTCTACCTCGCGTTTGCGCCGATAGAGGCCACGTTCTGGTCGTCCACGCTGACCAAGGTGCCATACGGTGCGGCCGCCCTGGAATGCCCTGCTCTTCACACTGCGTGTGGTGCAGGCACGCGGCAGTTAGCCACGCTCAACAAGGAACCCCTCGCGGCGCGGGGACGCCAATTGTGGCAGAGGACTCGCACGAGGGCTTGGGCAGCCCTGCAGCGCGGCGCGCTCGGGGGCGGCCGCGGTCTGCGAGGTGCCCGGCGCCGCGAGTGGCCTGCGTGCGCGGGCGCGATGCCGAGCGCGAGCGCTGCATGTGCCGCAGCGCTGAGTCGTGGAGCGCTTGCTTGCGTCGCGCTTTCTGCAGCGGCCTGCGGTCAGATGTGTGAGTCGACGGGGCGCTGCTGTGTGCCGGCATTCTTATCTGGGAACGGAGGCACATGGTCGCGCAAGCCGTGCGCATGGGGTCAGGGTTGCAACAGCGCGTGCGCGCGCGCGCAGGCGGCTGGTTCTCGCTGTGCCTGGCCGCGGCCAACGCGGCGCTCATGCTGCTCTGGTTCTGGGGCGGCAGCCGCAAGCGCGGCTTCTTCGACCGGCTCGCTGTCCCGCTGGACAGCTTCCTGCTGCTGGGCGACGCGGCCGACGCGCAGATGTCGCTGACCGTCGCGCAGCAGCGCGTCGCCGTGCACGGCTCCGGCCTGCATATCAAGCGCGCGCGCGGCGCGCCGCCCTGCACAACCCCTGCCTGCCCCCTGTGTGAGTACAAATGGCATGTCAGAGCGGCGGCAGCCAGGCGCTGCGCCGGTCCTGGGGCTGTCAGCACCGCCAAGGCTGTGGGCGCGGGAAAGGGCTATGTTCACAAGCTGCATGCGGCTGACGCGGCGTGCGCGCAGGCGTGGGCATCTACTACAGCAACGACATCCACGGCGTGCCGCCCGTGATGCTGCAGTCGGTGCGTGGCTGCGCGCATGCGACAGGGCCCGATGTCCGCCTCAGGCGACGCGCCTGCCTGCCGGCCTCTTCAGTGTCTTGTCGAGGGAGAGCGAAGTGTGAGCCTGTGAGGCATGCCTGCCCTGTGCATGCGGCGGCCGACCCGCCCGCCGACGCGGTGCTGGCTGCGGGCATCAGGAAACCTAAACCTACCCTAAGGCACATATACGGCCGCGGGCAGGTCTCGCGGCTGCCCATGGTGTACGAGGTCAACGTGTTTCTGACCAACCGATACCTGCCCATCCCGGCGGTGCTGCCATCCGAGCGCCTGCTGGTCGAGCAGAAGGGCGCGGCCGGCTTCTACCACGTCATCGCCAGGTCCGCCGCGCCTGCGCGGCTGCCCAGCCGGGCGCCGGCCCGCCGCCGCGGCCGCGGGGCGCCGCAGCCCAGGCGCCCCGGCGCGTCTGACAGCAGGCCGGCGACAACAGCAGGCCGCATGCGCCGGCCCGACGCGGCGGCTGTGCTCGTGGCATGCGCATGAGGGGGTTGTTTTTTTTTCTTTTTCCCCCCCCCCCCTTGACAGCCAGCGGGCGGGTGGCGGGGCGGCAGGTACGGGTATGTGGAGCGCGTACGGCAGGGCGGCGAGTTCGTGGCGGCGCTGCTGGACCGTGTGATCGGCCTGCTGCTCAAGTCGCTGCAGGGCGAGCTGGCCGCGAGCGCCTCGCTGCGAGCCGACCTCGGCCTGCCAGACGTCTTCCCCCCGCCGGTGCGCAAGCGCGCGCTCCACGTAGGTCTGCGACCCGGGGGATGCTGAGCGCGTGCCTGACCACCAGACGCTGGTCAATGGGACATGTGGTTTTCACGGCGAGTGCATGCCTGCCGCAGCGTGCCGTGCCAGCTCGCGCGCCTGCACAGGCGTTGCAGAGCTTGCCCGCCTTCTGCTGTCAGCTTGATACCTTCAAGGGCCTTTGCAGTGCAGAATCTCCTGCTTGCTGTTGGGTTTGCAGCCAAACCGCTTGAACATCTGCACGTGGCGCTGCCAACACCTGTATGACACGCCTCCCCATGCTGCACTCGGTCCTGCATTTGCAGGAGCGGGACTTTCAAGAGACGCCACGCTGCGCTAATGGCGTGGAGCACTCGGAAGTGGAGCTGGGTGCGCCCAGCCCTGCCCCTCTGCGCGCGCTTGGGAGTGTCAGCGATGGTGTGCCATGGCCCACATGTGAGCTGCTGCGCATGCAGCGCGCATGCTCCTTCCACTAACCAGCTGCATCTTACCTGAAGCTAAACATAGCAGAGTGCATGCGAGTGTGCTGACTGCTGGAACAATACGCATGGACATGGCTAACACGGCAGCTGACCTTGAGAGGTGCACTGGTGGCAAGCTAGCAGCTGTTCAGTCCGATGCCTGTGGGGCTGCAAGCATGGTGCACTCCGACAGCAGCTCCAGCAAGCAGGTTAACCCAACGCTTTCACAGAGCACGCATTGAATTTATAACTCCCTCGATACTATGAAATTGCTCAATGCGAGGTCTGAGGCTCTGTGTGTAAATTTTGCAGCAGCTGCTACGGCACCGGCGGGCGCGCCGCGCGTGGGCGCCGCCCCGGGCGCGCCCTGGCGACCGCAGGCGCAGGCGCCGGGCGCGCCCTGGCAGATCGTGCCAAGCAACGGCCGCGGCAGCGGGTTCTTCGAGACCGTGGAAGCGGAGAGCGCGCGCGACCCGCAGCTGCTCACGCGCCTGCAGGAGGCGCTGGGCAAGTTTGGTGCGCGGCGGCTCGCACAGGCACAGAGCTGCTGCCTGTCAGTGTGCGCCAGCCTGCATCATGTAACGCACTTTTAAGTTATTAATGGGCATGCCTGCTTGCTGGCCTCTGAGCTGGTGCTGTGCTTGCAAGCATCACATGGTTGTTCCTTTGTGATGAACAATTTCTGTTTATGCTTTACCACACTGTGCAGTGATATAAGCTGACCTCGAATTATTTAGAGCTGTGCGAGCGAGCTGGGGATGCGCAGGCGCGCTGCCGGCCGAGGCCGCCGCGCGGCACCCGCGCATGGCGCTGCTGGCGGACGAGCTGCGCGTGGTGCAGCATGCGCGGCAGCACGGCTCGGTCGTCTATGTGGTCGGCCGCACGCATGCGCGCCTCAGCAAGGACGCCGCGCTGGCGCAGCTGCCGCGGCGGTACCTGCTGGAGCTGCCCTTCAAGGCGCGCCCCTGCTGCGCAACGCATGCTCGCTGTGCTTTGCCTGTCTCGTGTCCAGGGACATGGCGCTGGTACAGGCACCGCGTCAGCCGCTTAACAAGTGCCTCGCATGGAGGGGTGACATGGAATGGGCATTGTGTTGTTCATGTCTGTTGCAACACCGAAGGTCGTCTAACTGGCACATGCCCCTGTGCCTCCTGTTTCACGGCATTTCAGCGCCCGGTCTGCCCAACAACCTGAACTATGCCAGCCAGACGCCGCGCTGCTCCTGTTAGCTCAGTGCAGTGTACTGTTCTGCTGTGTACTGCTGACGCTGTGTATCTGCACTGCATAACCTGGACCTGGTGCTCCAGCTGTCACGGGCACCCCCCCACGCGTGCCGGCCCGCGGCGCGCGCCGCAGGTGCTGGACTCGTTCGCCGAGGACGCCGACACCGTGTTCGGCATCCCGGAGGAGTCGCTGCTGGAGGTCGGCTTACCCTACAGGTTGTGAGACCCATGGTCCTAGGACCTACGGGTGGTAGGAGCGGCGCTGGCCGCAGCACAGCGCCGCTCTCGCGTCGGCGGGCGCAGCGCAGCGGGGCGGAGGGCAGGGGCTTGCATGGCGCAACCTGCACGCCCTCGCAAAGCCTTTGCGGGGTTGCTGCCCACCGCGCCCGCGCTGCCTGCTAGATTAGGCTGTGGAAGTATTGAAGAGATTGTACCAGTCTGCCTGGTGCGCCTGGCACGCCGCCTGCAGATGCATTTGTCCCCAGCAGCTGCTTCTGTGCGGCCAGTCCGCTGCTATTTTGATCTGTTTCACAGATCACGCAATGCACAGAAGTGCGGTCCTGAGCAGCATGTAGGTTACAGCATTTAGTCTATGTCCTGCTTTGCTGCTTTCAGCCATCTGTCTGCTCTGTGTGTGCTGCTTTATGTCCAGCAAGAAGAAGCCGTAGCTAGAAGCAAAGCGCATCATCTACTCAGTCCATACGCAAGCTGTGCGGCATTTAGGCACATGTGCGTTGCGGCATCCCTGCCAAAGGGCGCGCCAGAGCATAGGTAAGCGCACACGTAGGCGGCGTGTGAACGCATGTGTGGCTACTCTTGACTTTAAATATTTCTAATGTGCGCGATACGCCTAGTCAACAGTCAAAAGCAGCTCACTTGGCAGGCTGCCGAAGCTACTCGCCTGGCATGCGCGGCGAAAAGCACGAAAGCAGCAAGGTGATGAGGGCAGGCGGGCATGGGAGCGGGCCGCCGCTGCAGCGCTCTTTTACTCCCCAGAAGGAGGAGGAAAGGTGTACGCCCAAGCTCCCTGTCGCATAGTGCACGCACACTGCGCAGCCCGCCAGCCCCGCCGGCGCTGCCGCAGACCGCCCTGGCGCGCCGGCCCCCTTCCGCTCGCGCGCTCAATCCTCCCATGCCAATCCGCATCCTGAACGCCAAGCCACACCACCGCACCACTGTCCGGCCTCCAAGGCGCCTCGCGGCATGATGGCAGCCATGCCCGTCCAACAGCATTGAATGGACCGCTTGCCAGTACGTTGCAGAAAAGGACCCAGCACTCCCTGTGTGTTGCATGCGTGGTCGGTGTGCATGTGTCTGGCTGGTGGCCGTCGACATGCAGGATGCAGGCCTGCTGGCCGCGGCGCGCTCCGCAGAGATGCAGCGCTGCAGCAATGACGCGCGCGCGGCCCCAGCCTTTCCGGGCGCATGCTGCGGGCCGGGCGGCAGGCAACCGCCCGCCGCATCACCCAAGATGGGAGGGGCCGCGCGCCCGTCGGCGCCGCAGCGCTGCTTTTCTGCGGTGTGCGCCGCTTTGAGCGGGCCCGCATCCTGCACCAGCGACTGCCTGCTCTGCAGCCAAGCACATGCACACGCTTGGGCTGCACACAGCAGCCAACACACTGCAGGGGCTGGGGCCTTGTCTGCGACCGAAGCATGCGACGCACTGGCAAGCGGCGAGTCGGCGTGCTGTTGTGCAGCCACAGCTGCTGTCACGCGCCGAGCGATGAGGTGCCCTGAGAGGCCAGGCAGGGGCGCAGACGGAGAGGCTCGGCGTTCAGGTCGCCGAGTAGGGTGGGAGTCCTGACCGCGCGTGGGAAGGTGCGCGCGCGCGGCCCGGTGCGCCGGGTCGGCCTGTGGCAGCGCCGGCAGGGCCAGCGGGCTGCGCAGCGCGCGTGCGCCGCTCAAGGACGTCCACAGGAGCGACATGAGCATGCCACATCGCACATGGGCATGCCGCCGCGGCCAGCAGGTCGGCGCTCGCCGCGGCCGCAGCCTCCCCGCTCGGCCAGACCTGCTCGAGGGCGCCACTCAGGCGGCGCTGCTCGGCCGCGAGCATCTGCCTCGATCAGAGCGCGCCCACAAAGCTTCAGTCCGGGTCCGGGTAGGCCAGGCCCTGCCATGGCCTGGGTTCAATGTAATATGCAGAAACACCCGCAGGACAGGCGCAGGCATCAGGCGATCCACTCACTGCTCCCGCTCCCAAGGTCCAAGACCTTGGACTAATAAAGTAGCCCCGCCAGTTGTCCGGGCCCGCCGGCTGTCCCGCCGGTCATTCCACAGCATCCTGATGTGACGGTCCGCGCTGCGGCCTGGGGCGGTACCTATCTGGCTTGATGGGTGCTTGGTGCACCAGGCGATGGACTGGCACAGCAGTGGCGCGCACTCAGGCGCGCACTCCGCAGCGCCAGTCCACCGCCTGGAACTGCTGCCCATTGGCCAGACGAGCGCCGCCCCAGGCTCAGCGTAGACCGTCACGTCAGCATGTCGGTACTGACCGGCGGGAAGGCCGGCGGGCCGGGACCACGGGCGCGCCAGTGTGAACGGTCCAAGGCCCAACAAGCACAGACACTGAAGCGCGTGGTGCCCGCAACCACTAGGTAGCCCCTGTTCGTCTACAAAAGAGTCTTCCCAGTGGGAGCTTGTCCAAGCACCCGCTGCACCCGAGGCAGGGGCGCCGGCCTGCCACAGCTGATTGCCTGCGGCACATACGCTGCCGCACGCATTGCAGCTACACCGCACAGGCGGTCGTTAAGAAGTTAGTGGCTTTTCTATGGGATCGAACCGGCGCCTGCCTTGGACAGCAATACCCTACCCAACGCTCACCCTTAATAATTGTTTTGCGCATAGGAGCCCGCAGCTCACTCACTGTCAACATCAGGTGCCAGTTGTCCTACTGCTCGTGGTCCCAGTCAAGCCCCTGCCTGTTCACGTACATACAATGCATACCATGATGGGTCTTCATCTGAGCGAGCAGCCAACTGCACTGCACAGCTATGCCAGCACTGCCCCAGGCGCACAGCGGCTGCTGGCCCTCCCAGCTGGGCTGCTGGAGCGGGGACGTGCGGCCAAAGCGCCAAAGGCCCAGCTCCAGGAGACGTCTCTGGTGCCAGCGCGCAGCGCTGCAAAACGCAAGGTGGCACACAAAGTCACTACAGAGCTGTTGGCGTAATGCCTTGTCTCCACCTGTCCAGCATACTAAGGATGCTGCATGCCAGGTGACAGAGCTGCTGCAAGCAAGCGCGTCACTCAACAGCTCGCCGGCGGAGATGAAGCCCGCCATCGCAGCGCTGCTGACGGAGAGCCCGGCGGTCGCAGCGGGCGAGGCCACTCTGAGCGGCCGCTTCGACGGCACCTGGGAGGCGAGCACCTCGCGCTGCCTGGCGGCACCCTCACCAGCTCTGCCTTGCATGCTCGTGCCCCGGACACCCAACTCCTGCTTCGCCTGGAGCGCAATAAACGTTCAGTCCTCGCTTGGACCTTGGCAGGTGTTCCACGCTCCCCACCTCGCGAGCTTGGGCGCTGCGCTAGGCGCGCGCTTCGAGCCGATACGCTATAGATTGGCGGGCGACCGCTTGGTCTCCAACGTGCGGTTCAGCTCGTCGCTCGCGCGGGTGCGTGCTCTGTCCCAGCATCTGTCCCAGCAGCAGTGGTGTTTGCTATGCTTCACGCCGCGGTGAAGCAGCAGCACGCACTTGCTAGCGCGCTGCCACGGGTGCGCGCCGTGCTGGGACCGCGCGCCCCGCTCAGTGTCAAAGAGTGTTCCCGGAACTCAGTTCCATGTGCTGCATGCTGGCATATGTCTGCCTGGCTGCGTGCTCGCCCTGCACGTCCGCCCTACCCTGCACAGCCCTACCGTGCATGGCCCTCCATGGCCCTGCCGTGCATAGCCACCCATGGCCCTGCACACATGTGCACGGCGCTGCAGGAAGGATGGCTCAGCGCCTCGGGGCGCCTGATGCCGGCGGGCAGCGACGCGGTGGAGGTCGCATTTGACCGCTTCTGGGTCGACCTTGGCTCGACCGCCCTCCGGCCGACCCTAGGTGACCCCGCGTTCTCAGCTGTGCGAACTTCTCCGTCACCTGTGCTGCAACCCTGCCCCCTTTGCTCAACACTGCTGCCATGCATGCATGCTGGTGCACCCGTAGGACGGGGGCGGGGAGCGAGAGGTGGTCCCTATCATCAACTAGCTGACCCGCCGTCATCCTGCTTTTGCACCATGCCCTGGACGCGCGAGGCTGCGTTCGGGTGCCTGGTGCACTCAGAGGCAGATGTCTGCCATGACTACCAGACGTCGTCGTGCACGCTCTGCAACCTCCATGAACTAGCATGCAGACGTCCCAGGCGACTGCGTTAGATTGCGTTACTTCCACTGTTACGCCGGCGCCGCAGAGTCGGAGGCGGGGCTGGACGCGGTGGTGGGCGCGCTCGGCCGCGCGGCCTTCTTCCCGCGCTTTGCCGTCTTCCCGGTGCTCTACCTGGACGACAACGACGGCGTGGCCGTGTTCCGATTCCCGCCGCTGAGCAGCAACATCGCGGTCAGGAGGCTGGCGTGACACGGCATGACGTGTAGTTGTGAGCACGGGTGTCGGGCATTGCTGCGGTTGCGGCCCGGGTTGGCGCCCGGCATGACGTGAGGCGCTCGCCAGCCCGGTGCAAATCACACAGCTTGGCAAGCACACCTTACACTGCATCGTCGCCTGAGTACATGGTATCACAGTACAAGGGCGAGACTGGTTCAATCCATGCACGTGCGTGGCAATCCCCGTCAGACTCTCTCCGCACGCCACGCTCGCACCTAAATGGCATCGCCCGCTCGCCATGGTCGCACTGCTCACACATGCAGCATGCAGACTGACTCGTGCAAAATTACAGGCCGCCGATAAATAAATATGGCTGCAGGTGCCATATGTGCACTGCACGCTAGAGCTGCTTGCCCCGCTCATTTGCCCATGTCTCCACGTTCACCGCGCTCCGAGCGGATGAGTCGCCTGCAGCAGGCTTTGCCGCCCGCTGTAACGCGCCAGGGTTGAGGCGCCCATGCGTCGCTCTCTACCGCAGGACAGCGCATGCTC